>OCVV011228232.1_pt1 | contig 30933 bp, 24 predicted proteins | sample 1539721 | NCBI WGS metagenome assembly OCVV01 (sample SAMN02144230, study PRJEB22623) | gut metagenome | biome: sheep rumen | host: Ovis aries | place: New Zealand | reverse complement strand
TGCGTCAGCAAGCCTGCGTCGAATTTAGGCAATCTGACGAAAATCTGGACGGCGCATCTGATGCACAGGGGTCATGCGGTGTTGCCTTAAAAACAGTTTCATATAGGTAAAAATAACAAAAAAGTTAAATAAATTATCATATTTGTACAAAATCCCTAAAAACTGTGACGATTTTTTGTAAAGGAAAAAGATAAAAATGGCGGATTTGCCCTTGCGAAAATTTCAAAATAATGTTATAATTATAAAAATACGTTTTGTGAGAGGTTTGTGATGTCCTTATGAACTTTCACAAAAATGTATAACCAAATCGGAGGTGTGTCTACACATATGAAAAAGTTTTCCTACGTTGCTAAGGATACCTCGGGAAAAACGATAAAAGGTGTTTATGAAGCCGAGGACGAGCAGGAGCTGCGAGAAAAAATTCACGAACAGGGCTTGTTCCTGATAAGTTCATCAGCTGCTCTCGGATCGAACAAGAAATCTGCCCACAAGTTTGACACGAAGGAAATGGCTTACTGCTGCAGACAGCTTGCAGCTATGATGACCTCGGGTCTTACGATCGTAAAGGCACTTGATATCCTTTATAAAGAGGAAGAAAACAAGGGCGCAAAGCTTATATGGCGAGAGGTTTATGACAGCGTACAGAAGGGTGAAAGCTTCACCGGAGCGCTTGAGCAGAAAAAGGGATGCTTCCCTGACTTCTTCATTTCGATGGTTGATGCCGGAGAACTGTCCGGAAACCTTGATATCACGCTGCAGAGACTGAGCGACTACTACGCAAACTCAAACAAGCTGAACAACAAGGTTAAGGGCGCTATGACATACCCTATCATTCTGGGTATTTTGTGCGTAGCGATGGTTATAGGAATGTTCACCTTCATCATGCCTATATTCGCAGGACTGATGGAGGAAGAAAAGATGCCTGCACTTTCAAGGGCGCTGTTCGCATTCTCAGACTTCCTGAAGGCAAGATGGTATATCCTGCTTGGCGTACTGATATTCATTATCGGCGCTTGGATCTATGCAATGAAGGTACCGTCTGTAAGACTGAAATATGACTACATTAAGATCAAGATGCCTGCGGTCGGAAAGCTGATGGTAAAGATATATGAGGGTAGATTTGCAAGAACTCTGTCTTCACTGTATTCCAGCGGTATCCCGATGGTTGAGTGTCTTGAGAGATCGTCAAGGATCCTTCAGAACAGTTATGTTGATAAGATGTTCATTCAGGTAGTTGACGAGGTTAAGCAGGGCGCACCGCTTTCGCAGTCGCTTGCTAAAACAGAAATATTTGAGGGTATGTTTACCTCCATTATTTATGTTGGTGAGGAGTCAGGTGCTCTTGACGAGATTCTTGAAAAGGCTGCTGACTACTACGAGGAAGAGGCTGACGCAGCCGTAACAAGACTGGTCGGACTTCTCGAACCGCTGCTCATCGTATTCATGGGCTGTGCGATAGGTCTTTGTCTCGCCGGTATATTCCCGCTGCTCTATGGTTCACTGGAAGGACTCGAGAACTAAGCGCAAGGCCGGAAGACTTGATTCAAGGAATCTTTTGTCGGAGGCCTGCGCGAAAGCGGGCTCCCGACTGTAATAAAATAATTTATAGAGGTGAATGGACAGATGCTATCATTTGATATTTCTGATAGACAAATCAATATCGTAAAGGGCGATAACTCGTCCAATAAGATCAGGATCGAAAGATCACTCGTTGTTGAAGTTCCTGAGGATATGATCCTCAACGGTGAGGTAATTAACCTTTCGGGACTTGCAGATCTCCTGCTGACAAATCTCAAGGCTGAAGATATGATGGATAAGGACGCTATCGTAACATTCTCATCCAGCGGAATCGTGTTCAAGGAGCTTGTTGTTCCAAAGGCAAGAGGTAATGAGTTCCTTATGATGGTTCAGAACCACATGAGTCAGGAAATGGGTATCACAGATGACTACTCTATCTCGTATACTGTTGTAGGCGAGGCAGGAGAGGATAACCCGGGAGCAGTAAAGGTGCTCGCAACTGCCTGCCCAAGCTCCGTAGTTGAAAGCTATAGAAAGCTCTTCAACATCATGAGCATGACCCTCAGATCCGTTAATATCGGATGTAACTCAATTTCACGTATCGTACTTGCTGACAAGTCCAACCTTGAAAAGATGCCTCTCCTGGTTGTTCAGATCGATAAGAATTTCCTCGGTCTGACACTCTTCGAGAACGGACAGATGGCATTTGCAAGATATGTACCTATCTCGCCCGATGATTATGATCAGGACGACTACATTACAGAGGCTATCAACGAGAACATCTTCAGAATGGAGCAGTTCAATAAGGCAAGAGGCGGCTCGGGACTTGAGAATGTTATCCTCTACGGCTTCATTGAGGATTACATCAAGCTTGTTGATGCACTTGACGGTCTTGATATTCACGCTTCGGTTCTGGGTGTGCCTGCACAGATCACAGGATATGAGAACTTCGAGTTCACAGTGTTTGCAAATGCGATCGGTGCTCTGTACAGAAGAAATAAGCAGACAGAGCGTATTAACCTCCTCGAGGTCGACCAGTCCACAGGTAAGGGCGGCTCCTCGGGTATGGGCTCGATGATGGTGACAGCCGGCGTTTTCGTTGCAGCAGCCGCAATTCTTGTTACCGCTGCTACATTGATCTTTAATATCAGAGAGAGTTCGATCCAGAAAGATATTGATACAAAAAAGAAGGAAATCAAGAAGGAAGAGGAAATCAAGAAGAAAAATCAGATCCTTCACAATCAGAAGGATATCCTTCAGGCTTATTCCGATTACGTAAATGCAGCTAATTCAGCACTGAAGTCTCTGCCGAAGATCAAGCAGGATAACCTTGATAAAATCGACGAAGTTCTTTCGGAGTGCTATCATAAGGGCCTTACATACAATCTGGATACAGGCGCAATTCAGTTTTCAGATCTCAGATTTGAAACTCCTGATCAGATCAATACTGTTATTGATAATCTCTTTGCTCTCGGACTGTTTGAGTCTGATATCGACTACAGCGGATATACGGTCGAAGAACCGGAAGAAGACGATGATAGCGAAGAAAACGATGAAAAGGCTAAGTATCCTGTAGTCGTAAGCTCGATTACGATGTATCTGAAAGGAGAGGCTGAATAATGAAACTTAATTACCGTGATAAAGTAATACTTATTGTACTTTCGGTTTTACTTGTCCTTGTCGGAGGCTTCATGCTTTTTGTAAAGCCTGCAATGGACGACTGCAATAAAGCAAGCGATGAGCTCGAGGCTAAAAAGGTTGAGCTCGCAGACCTTAAAGAACAGAACAAAAAAGATGCAAACCTGAAGAATGAGATCAAGGAGCTCAAGACTAAGACCAATGAGGTCGCAGCTAACTTCTATGATTATCAGATAGGCTACGACGCAAACAAGACTGTTTACGATCTCTTCGGTGCAGAAGGTGTTGATATCGACGCAAGTTCAATGCAGATCTCAACCTACGGAAGCACAGTTCTCAGCCCATATCTTTACAATACAAAGCTTACATGGACTGATATGGATATGAGCGTAGATTCCTACAATGAGATGAACAATAAAGACGCGAAAGCAGCTGATAAAGCAGCAAAAAATGAAAATGCAGCAACCGCAACAGATCCGACAGCTGCAGCTTCTATGGCAGCGATTGGATGCTATCAGATCAATGTAGAATTTACATCAAGCTATGAGGGCTTTAAGAAGTTTGCTCAGAATATCACAACTACCAGAGAAAAGTCTATGGTGATCAAGAGTATAACAATTGATGATGTAAACGGAATGAGCGAAGAAGAAGCCGGCGAAGAGCATGAGGAAAATGTTGGCAAGATCAGCGGAACTATGCAGCTCCAGATGATCGTTCTTAAGAAGATCGCTGATTAATAAGACTAAATATGGCAGGAAAAGCCGTATATCTTTTCCTGCCAATTAGTGCTATATAAATGTTAAAATTTTTATCATCCTATTACGGGCTGATAATAAGGACAGCAATCGCAACCAAACGTAACCATGAGGGAAAGGTGGTAAAAATGAGTAAGGAAAAGAGGAAAGCAAATGCTAACCGATCCGGCGTCGTACTCGTAACTGCTGTTGGTGTTATTGTTATGATCACCATACTTCTTTCTGCTGTTATTCATTATGTTTCTGTAAACAAAGCACAGACAAATGATAATTATAAGAAAGAACAGGCGTATCTGACAGCCTCATCAACCGTTCAGAGTTTCGTTGCTCAGATCGAGCAGGATACTGCAGCTCCTGAATCGCAAGATAATACGGCTGCTTTATTAAAACAGAAAAAAGCTATCGAGAGTCTTCAGGCTCTTGCAAAGGCAAACAGCGGAAAGGGTACAACTACCGAGGTAAAGTATAACGGCGAGGACGGAAAGGCTGATGCTCTCGGTACTACTACCATTACGATCAAGACAAACAACGGAAGCGAAACAGACCTCGTTCTGCTCGCAAAAACAACTTATGCAGGCCATACTGAGCAGGTTGCAGCTCATATTTCTACAGCAACAAAGAGAAAGCCTGCAGATCTGAACAACTGTATCGAGCTTACAGGTGATCATGACCAGAACTACGATAACCTTAATGTTGTCGGCGATATGGCATGTCTGAATGATTCGACCTCCATCAGCTATAAATTTGCAAACAATGTAAATGTATACGGTTCGTATAAGATGGCAGGTTCTCTGTATCCCGGTCAGGAAAATTCCAAGGTGGTTCTTAAATCAGCTCTCTGGGACAGCACTCAGGGCTCATCAATGATAGTTACTGAGGGTATCTATTACTGGCTGGATTGTACATCTTCAAAGCTTAAGACAAACGACAACAGCTTTAACTACATCTGTACTGACGGCTGCATCAACTTTTCTGATACTAAAGGTAAAAAGTCCATAATCGGTTCTGCCGGCGGATTTGATGTTGATGCTTTCTGCAGCTATCTTTATGTTGGTAAAGAGGGCCTTGAGCAGTACGGTAATATGTGCGTTTATGCCGGCTCAGGAACGAATAAAGACGGCACAGCACGTAACGGTGATGCTTATTTTGACAATGAAGGCTCTGTAAATATTCACGGAAACCTTTATGTTGACGGCGACCTCTATATTGTTAAAAGACAGAATTCCACAACTATTACTGTAGATGGAAGCGTTTATGTAGGCGGAAGCGTTAAGATCCTGACAGCTGATAAATCAGCCGAAGCAATGGGTTGGGATCCTGCAAAGGGACAGTCTGTACCATATACACCACAACAAGTCATTTTAGGCACAACCGATCTTAATATCGGCGAAGCACCTCCGAAGTCGGGCAGAACTGAGAAGCCCGGTAGTTCCAAAGAGGACGGCACAATAGCTGCAAGAAACTTCTCAAATGATTATATTTACTCACCTGAGGATTTCTTCCTTACAGACGATACTTCACTTTCTCCTATAGCATCTACCTATAAGAGCTTCTACAACGGCGGAAACACTCTCACATTTGCTGACTTCAGAATGGAAGAGGATACTGCTTCTGACGGAAGTAAGGGTAAATATATCGGTGATGCATTCTTCAGATTTGTTGTAACCGATAGCTGTACACTTGATCCTAAGACTATACGTACATCGGGCGGCAATGATTCAACAGGCAAGGCTTATACATCTGACCTTGGCGGCCATTTCAGAACCTGCATAATTGTTAAGGATAAGGATATTGTTATCCGCCTCGGAAGAGGTTCTGAATGGGTTTGGGATGCTGCACAGGGTAAAAACATAGAGAAAGAGAAAAACGGTTTTTCATGGGATTCTCAGTACGATCCGCTGATCGTTGTTAAGAATGAGTCCGAAATGGTAACAGATTCTGAAACAGGCTCTGTAGACCATAAGTATAACTGCTACTTTGTTTCGGATTCAGGCACATCCTTTACAATCAACAGTACCCCTGATACGAATACAGGAAAGTATCTGCATTCATATCCCAGTGATTTCGTAAAGCCTTACTATCATATTGACAGTATTACTGTTCTTGATTATGATACATTTGTAAATGCATTTGATACAAATATCGTAAAGGGCAGCACGTGGAATCACGGAATGACTCCTAAGTCTGATTTTGTTATGAACGTTTCTGAAGTCGATGACGTAACGGCTGATACAGGCGTTAAGGCGTTCAAACCTGACCATGCAAGTATATTCTTCTTCATGGGCGAGGGTACAACATTTGAGGCAGGAAACAACTCTATCTTCCAGGGCTGCTGGTATTCACCTGATGCTACAGTCAATATCGCTACAGGCGGTATGAGTGGCTGGAACTTCTGCGACAGCGCAGGAAGCACAAAGTCAACTACCAGTCTTGGTGTCTGCAACATAGGCGTTGTCAACGCTGACAGCTTCGGAAGTAAAAACCTTGCATATTATGTATTTAATAAGCCTTCTGCTACATCATTGATGGCAGCAGCTAAGGGCGCAAAGGATAAGACCCTTAACGGCTTTAAGCTTGACAGATTTGATCATTATTAATGAGAGGAGCGTGCTTTTATGAAGCTTAATAAGCATAATAAAAAAGGCATGACGCTTGCTGAGTGTATCATCGCTATGGCTCTTCTTGGTATAATGTCTGCTATGCTGGTAACTGTTGCAGTTGCAGCTAAAAGACAGAATCTGAAAAATTATCAGAGATCACAGGAAATGTATGTCCAGTCCGCAAGGATCGAGACATACAATCCGGGACTTGTATCTGCTGATACATCAAGAATCAGAGTTAGTGCGTTGATCAGCAAGGCTGCCTCTGCATCCGGAAATGTATTCAATCTTTATGCAAAGCTCGGCGACTATGAGCTCAATACTACTACTTATGGATACAAGGCTTTGTCTACAGGTGTAAAGGATAAAGATGCGCAGTACACATTAAAGGCGCTTAAAAGCGAGTTCGGTACTGCTGTAGAGATCACTCCTAACGTTTCCAGAGGAGAGTATGTTATAAGGATATATAACTACTCAGGAACTGATCTGGATATGGAACTGTACACAGACCCTGAAAATGGCGGCACACTTTATGGCGCTGACGGAGCTTCGGCAGGAAATAACTATCCTAAAGAGCTTCTCAACGGTGGAATTGTTGAAATCGGCCTGAGAATCACAGCCTATGATGATATATTCAATCTTGAGCTTGGTGATATAGGCACTATTGAATTTGACAGCGGCTTGTTCGATGCCTTCTGTGAGACTGATGAATCGGGACACAGAACAGGATATGTAAGCATCTATATTGATAATAGCGGTCAGCTGCAAAGCAAGGAAAGCTATGAGGAAAATGTCACTACTTAAGGAGGGTGAATATAAATGAAAAAGAATAATAAAGGTTTCACCCTGGTAGAGCTTATAGTTGTTGTTGCTATCTTCGGAATTATTCTCGGTGCTATCCTGAATATTATCCGACCTACACAAGAGATCTATAACGATACAGATGAGACCATGCATACCAATACGATCGGTTCAGGTCTTGCTGAGTACATTGATGATGAGCTCAGATATGCTACAAATGTACTCGTGTTTGAAAACTATGCAGGCGTTCCTGAGGTTACCAATACAGGTTTAGTCGGCAACTATAAATGTGAGTTTACAAACTGTCTCGTACTTGACAACAGAAACCTCAGAGGCTCAAACCTCAAGGGCTTCTCAAGCAGTGCCGATACAGTTGCAAACAGAATGGGTGCAACAGGTGCTATCATCAAGGTAAGCAAGCTGAATACCGAGGGATTTAACTTCAATAACTCAGTAGTAGTTAAGGGAGTTGATTTCTACGATAAGTATAAGTTTGAATTCAATAAGTTTGATAAGGCTACCGATAAGATGTTTGATCTGGATTCAAAGGATAAGAAAACAGGTATATCAAGCAGCACAAATCTGACCTCGGTTGAAAACAATACAACAAACAAAGAAAAATTCAGAAGATGCCTGTATCTGAAGGTTCAGGCTTTCGTTCCTCGCTATGAAGGCGGAAAATATGTATTTACAAAGTCCAAGTTCAACAAGCTTACAGCGATAGACCTCATCAATATTAACATTAACAACGGTGATGAGTTCAATCTCCTCGGATCTCCTGATTTTTCTGTTCAAGGTGTAAATTTCTATTCTCTGTGTGGTACTGATCAGGCTTCTGCTCCTGCCGATGCTACTGACGGTCAGAAGTTATATTATGACACTGATGAGGATAACACCTATACTTATATTTTCTATAAGAAGGAATCCAGAGCAACAAAGCCTCAGTGTACATTGAAGTTCTATCGTGACATCACAGACCCCGATCAGCCCGGAGCTATGTATACTTCAGACAGAACTGCTCAGAAGGGTTCAACCTATAAGAACTTCCCGCTGCTTCCTGACAAGACAGGATACAAGCCCGGTTACTGGAAAGATCAGACTACCGGCGATAAAATTGATCCTTCCGCAGGATTCCTTATAACAGGGGATACAACCTTTATATGTATTTATGAGCCTGAAGAGGTTAAGCCGAGTCACGATGTTACTTATCTGAACTATGACGGCAGTGTGTATCAGACCGTTCCTGTAATGGAGACAGGAACCTGCCCTAACGGCATTACAGCGCCGTCTGATATACCCGAAGATAAGTATTTTATTGGTTGGGTATTGGTTGGCGACGAAAGCAAGACCCCATCGGATTGCGTAATGCCCGAAAACCCGGGTGCAGGTGCAGTGTTCTCCTTCAAGCCGAGTGTTGGAAACAACTATAAAGTTGAGTTCAGACCGGGCGGAGAAGGCACAGAGATCGATGATTCAAAAACAAAATATGTTAAGGTCGGAGACAAAGCGATCTGGACAGGCGAACCACCTGAGGCGCCAAGCGGAAAGGTGTTTGATAAGTTTGTACTTGAGGGTACAGGACAGAGTATGTCTGAGGTTTATGTAACGTCTGATTGTGTATTCTATGCAACATTTAAGGATGAAGTTGCTCCGGAAGAGCCGGAAGAGCCGGAAGAACCCGAAGAACCCGAAGAACCAACACCATCTGAAAGCACTTTAGATGTTCAGGTTGAAAAGATCAATAAGGATGCAGACTGGGGTGGCGGAAATGGACAGATATCCATTACGTTCAAAAATGCTTCATCTGAAACAATGAACAAAAAATACAAGTTCATTGTAACGCCACCTAGCGGAGTTAACATAACATCATTCAGTAATGCTTGGGGATTTGATGAAAGAATTAATAATTCCTTTGAGAATAACAGCATTGTATATATTGCTGATTGTAGCTATCACACTATTGCTCCCGGACAAAGCAAGACTTTGTCTATACAGTTAGGTATTTCAGGTGGAAGCCTTAATCCGTCAGGGTTTACATTGACTGTAGTAGAGATTTGACAATTTTCAAACATTTCACAGGCGGCTCAAATGAGCCGCTTGCTGAAAAGAACCCCCTGAGAAACCCTCAGGAGGCTCTTTTGAGCAAAACGTAAAGACAGCAAAAAAACAGCCGCCCCGTGCGGACGGCGTGATTTTTTTCATGTCATATTATCTGAACTGCATCTTTAAGGAGCTCTCTCATTCCTGTGAACTCCATGTACCAGTTCCCTATGATGTCGCCGTAAAGCGCTCCGACTGCTATCCCGACTGACAGGAACGGCCCGAATGCAAACTGCGATCCGCCGTTTATCTTTTTCAGGATAAGTCCGCCGATCGCTCCGCCGATAAGGCCTATGCCGAGCGCAACGAGTATTCCCTGTGTTCCGAGGAAGAGCCCCGCAGCAGCCATGAGGTAAACATCACCCATGCCCATAGCCCTCTCCTTTGAGATAAGCGCTATAAGCAGCAGCGGTACGCTTACACAGAATGCTCCGATAATGTGCGAGCTTATCGTAAGCTGAAAGTATTCGTCAGTCAGGAAGATTGAGGCAACTCCGAGAACTGCAATAAACAGACATACAAAGCTGTTTATAAGCTGAGTGTCCCAGTCCATGAAGAATACTACGATCAGTGCCGAGAACAGCAGGCAGCAAAGAATTGCAGGCCACAGGTTTACAATACCGTCAAAATGCCAGAACACAAACAGGTAGAGAAGTGCATTCAATGCCTCAACAACCGTGTATCTTGGCGAGATTTTAGCCCCGCAGGCATGACACTTTCCTTTAAGACAGCACCAGCTGATTATCGGGATAAGATCACGCTTCCTGATTTCGGTTCCGCAGGTCATACAGTGAGAATTGCGCTTGATAAGGCTTTCATTAAGCGGCAGTCTGTAAATGCACACGTTAAGAAAGCTTCCTATACAAGCACCGAAAATAAATACAAACACATAAATGACTAAGCTATAAATATCGTATTGAGTCATTTTACGTTCCTCCTTGAATAATAGGCTGGAACAATTATAGCACATTTTTCAGAAAAAGTAAAGCATAACTATAAAAAGGCAGCTTACCGCAGAAGCCGCCGTTCGCTTAAAATATTATCTGCGGAGACAGGAGTAATATTTATGAGAAACGGCCCAATAGGTCAATATCTTGTTCAGAAAGGCATGATCACCGAAGAACAGCTCAAGGACGTTCTTGAAAAGCAGAAAGAACGTAAGGGACAGCTCTTTGGTGACGTTATCGTAGACCTTAAATACGTTACAGACGTTCAGTTTGCACAGGTGCTCGCTGAGAGACTTAACGTTCCTTATGTAGACCTTGACAGTACTGAGCTTATACCTGATGTTGTAAAGCGTATCAACGAGCAGACTGCAAGAAAGTATACTGTTATTGCAGTCAATAAGGTAGGCAAGCGTCTTACAGTCGCAACTAATGACCCTATCAACTTCTATGTATTTGAGGACCTGCGTGTTCTTACAGGCTGCTCTATCGTACCTGTCCTTGCAACCAAGGCTTCTATCAACAGAGCGATCGGTAAAATGTACTCCGCAGGCAAGACAGACGCTATCGCCGATGAGGCTACTAAAGAGAAGGAAGAAGAGCTCGACCTCGAAGAACTCAAGGATATGTCTGAGGAGCGTATCGAGAATGCGCCTATCGTTAAGCTTGCTACGGCCATCGTTGAGAACAGCTTCCGTCAGCACGCAACAGATATCCATATTGAGCCTTTTAAGGATATGACAAAGATTCGTATCCGTGTAAACAGTGACCTTATTGAGCTTATGACCCTGTCAGCAGCGCTGCATACATCGCTCGTAACACGTTTCAAGATCCTCTCTGGAATGAACATCGCTGAGAAGAGAGTACCTCAGGACGGCCGTATGTCTCAGGTGGTTGACGGCACTACTATTGACCTTCGTGTATCTAATCTTCCTATGGTATACGGCGAGAAGATAGTTCTCCGTATCCTCGCAAGCGATGACTCCGTAAGACGTATTCAGGACCTCGGTATGACCGACTATAACTACGAGAGATTTGTATCCTGCCTGAAGGTGCCTCAGGGCGTTGTTCTTGTAACAGGACCTACAGGTTCAGGTAAATCTACTACACTTTATGCGGCTCTCGGTGAGATCGCAAAGCCTAACCTTAACGTTATCACGGTCGAAGACCCTGTCGAGAAGAAGATCAGAAATATTAATCAGTGTCAGATAAATGAAAAGGCAGGAATGACCTTCGGAGCTGCGCTTCGTTCTATCCTCCGTCAGGACCCTGACATTATAATGATCGGAGAGATGCGTGATACCGAGACTGCTGAGATCGGTATCAGAGCCGCTATCACAGGACACCTGGTTCTCTCCACACTTCATACCAATGACGCAGCTTCCACTGTAACAAGACTTGTGGACATGGGCGTTGACGCATACATGGTTGCGACATCACTTATCGGTGTCGTAGCACAGAGACTTGCAAAGGTGCTCTGCCCAGACTGCAAGAAGCAGACAATGTCAAACGATACGGATAATGAGCTGATGCAGATAGATCACTCTGTTCCTATCTATCAGCCGTGCGGCTGTCCTAAGTGCAACAACACAGGCTACACAGGCCGTACAGCTATCCACGAGATCCTCCTTGCTACACCTAAGATGAAGGAGATCATCGCTGCAGGTGCAAAGTCAGAACAGATACAGGAGCTTGCCAAAGAAGAAGGCTGCCGCCTGCTTCGTGACAACGTATCCCAGCTTGTACAGAAGGGTGTTACATCAATGGATGAGCTTGTTCGTGTAACATACGCAGTATAATCAATATTTTGTGACTGCTAGGCAGCACTCGAAATAAAAATAATATCTTTATTATATGGAGGTAGATCATTATGGCAATCAACATTAACAAGATTCTTGACGAGGCAAGGGCTCTGGGCTGCTCCGACCTGCACTTTACAGTCGGTATTCCCCCTATCGTTCGTCAGGGCGGTAACCTCAGAAAGCTTTCGTCTTATCCTGATATGACCGAGATCGAAATTCAGGACATCTGCAAAGACATCTGTAACGAGAGACAGCTCCAGCAGGTTAAAGACCACATAGATACCGACCTTACTTATGTATCAAGCAGAGGCTTCCGTCACCGTGTTAATATCTATCGTCAGAGAAATAACACAGCTATCGCTTTCCGTCTGCTGAGAAACGATATCCCGACACTTACCGACCTCGACCTTCCGCCTGTACTGGCAGAGTTCGCTATGCGTCCCCGTGGACTTGTTCTTGTAACAGGCCCTACAGGTTCAGGTAAGTCAACAACACTTGCTGCAATGATCGACCATGTTAATATCCATAAGTCGGCACATATCATCACAATTGAGGACCCTATCGAGTATATGCACGCTCACAAGAGATGTATGGTAAACCAGAGAGAGATCGGCCCCGACGTACCAAGCTTCTCAATGGCTCTGAGAGCTGCCCTCCGTGAGGACCCCGATATTATTCTCGTAGGAGAAATGCGTGACTTCGAGACTATCGAAGCTGCCGTAACCGCAGCCGAGACAGGACACCTTGTTATGAGTACCCTTCATACAACGTCCGCACCTTCCACCATCGACCGTATCATCGACGTTTTCCCTGCACATCAGCAGCACCAGATCAGAACTCAGCTCGCATCTGTACTTGTAGGTATCTGTACTCAGACACTCTGCCGTACAATGGACGGTACAAGCCGTGTAGCTTGCTGTGAGATACTGAACGCTACCGATAACATCAAGGCAATGGTTCGTGACGATAAGGTACACCTTATCAGCTCGGCAATGCAGACAGGTAAGGCACAGGGAATGCAGACTATGGACCAGGAGCTTGCAAAGCTCGTTCGTTCCAAGACGATCTCTATGGACGTTGCACTCGAGAAGTGCGTAAACCCTGCTGACCTCAAGAGATTTATCGCAGGCTGATAATTAATATTCCAATTAAAGGGGAACGGTTTTTGTTCCCCTTTTCTATCGGGAGGAAATATGGAAAGAATAAAAAAGCTTTTTCCGCAGGATAAACACCTGAGATTGAGTGTCATATTCTTTGCACTGGGGTTGGTAGTAAGGGTGGTTCTGTTTATCTTGTCAGATATATCTTCTTTTTCGGTTGATACATATGGAAGACCGGATAAAAACCTCGGTGGGATGGCAACATTGCTTGCCGTCGGAAACCCGATACTTGTTTTTATATCAATGTTCATTATCAACGCAGTGGGAAAGATTATCGGAACAATAGTTTCGACATTGACCTCAACAATTATATGCCAGCTCATTAACCTTGCTGCTGATATTCTTATTCTGACAGCATTTTATAAGCTTGACAAGTGTTTCAGCCCGACTGTAAAGTTGTTCTCAACAATATATGCGCTCAGCTATATCATAGGTCTTGTATTTGGCGGATTGATCTTTTTTCAGGTGCCGTTTAATATGCTTACTTTGATAGCGGCGTTCACATTTTATAGGTACAGAGTGCCTGAGATCGAAGCTGAAAATGAAGAAGGACTGAGTGAATAACTCAGTCCTTTTTATGTGCCCTTTCGGGGTCGTGCCAGACGTTATTATAAAGGAACACTATCACCGCCATAGCGATAATGATAAAGTATCCGAGGAAGCTCCAGCCGTCGGGAATATCTCCGAAGAGGAAAAATCCGAGGGTAGTTGTAAAAATAAGCTGTGAGTAATCATATACGGATATTTCCCTCGCAGGTGCGTGAGAGTATGCCGCAGTTATAGTGAACTGTCCTCCTGCCGCCGCAGCACCTGCACCCAGCAAGCAGAGAAACTGCTTTGTGCTCATAGGCTCATAGCTCATTATCATGAACGGCAGCGTCAGCAGACAGGAAAAAGCCGAAAAGCAAGCCACTATCAGCGGACCTTTTACCTTGTGGTTTCCAAGGTATCTTACGCAGGCGTAGGCAAGTCCTGCGCCCATTCCGCCGAGAAAGCCAACTATTGCAGGAAAGAGATCCGAGTTTGAAAAGCTCGGCTTTATAATGAAAAGGCTTCCGCCGAATGCCCCAAGTATCGTCAGAAGCTGTACAAAGGTCAGCTTTTCCTTTACAACTATTATCGAGAACACCACCGCAAAAAACGGCGACATTTTATTCAGCATTGAAGCGTCAGACAGCTTTAAGTGGTCTATCGCATAGAAATTACCGATCATTCCGAGCGAACCTGCCAGACAGCGCACAAACAGTGCAAACCTGGGCTTGTGCCCCTCAACCCTGAGTGGGATCTTGTTCTTCACCATAACTCCTATCGCAAACCACAGTGCCACAAAGTTTCGGAAGAACGTTTTCTGCATAGTGGGCAGATCTCCTGCCATACGCACAAACGCAAACATAAACGCAAAGCTGAACGCCGACAGAATTATATAGATGATACCGAGATACTTTTTCTTAACTGCCAATCTATCACCTTAATTCTGTTTCCTGTTCATATATTCGTGTTCCTCGGTCAGATGTCCGATAAGCTGTGAGAGCGTCCAGTCTTTGTTGTGCTCCGTAACTGCCGCTTTGAGAGGTATCTTCGCACCAAGCTGACGCAGCCGGCTCACAAACTGCCTGAGAGCAGTATCATCAAAGCCCGATATAACAAGCACCTCATCACTGACGGTAATATCCCGTCTTCCGCTGAAGGAGAACCCGTTCAGCCCGAAAAATGCTCCGACCTTTTCAGCGCCCTGTTCAGCAGAGGCGCTTATCATTTCTGCTCTGTCAGCCGAGCAGGCAGCCTCGACAAGCTTTTTCTTCTCCTCATCAAGGTTTACGCAGAGCACCTGTCTTTTTACTGTATCTCTTATCCTTGCTTTCATTTTCCGGACTTCTTTGCATCGTTTTCTCTGATCTCAACTCGTCTGATTTTTCCGCTGATAGTCTTCGGAAGCTCCTCAACGAACTCAACTATTCTCGGATATTTGTACGGTGCAGTAGACTTCTTAACGTAGTTCTGAAGCTCCTTAGCAAGCTCGGGTGAGCCTGTGTAGCCGTTAGCAAGCACGATAGTTGCCTTTACAACCTTACCTCTGATGGGGTCATCTGCTGCCGTGATAGCACATTCAAGCACGCTTGGGTGCTCCATGAGTATGCTCTCTATTTCAAACGGTCCGATACGGTAGCCCGAAGCCTTTATAAGGTCATCAGTTCTTCCCACATACCAGAAGTACCCGTCCTCGTCACGGTAGGCTGTATCGCCTGTGTGGTAAACACCGCCTCGCCAAGCGTTATCGGTGAGCTCCTTGTTGCGGTAGTACTCCTTGAAAACAGCAGGGTGTTTGCCCCTCTCGGTGCGGATAATTATCTCTCCTGTTTCATTTGCAGGACAGGACTTGCCCTCCTTGTCGATGATATCCACATCATAAAGCGGAGACGGCTTGCCCATTGAGCCGGGCTTCGGCTTCATACCGAAGAAATTAGCCACTACAACAACAGTCTCCGTCTGCCCGAAGGCCTCCATAAGGTCAAGACCTGTGTACTTTTTCCACTGGTTGAACACCTCGGGATTGAGCGCCTCACCTGCGATAGTCGAATATCTCAGGCTTGAAAGATCGTAGTTTTCAAGCCCTGCCTTTATGAAAAACCTGTACATGGTCGGCGGAGCGCAGAAGGAGTTCACCTCGTACTTTTCAAGCACTGAGAGCATTTTTGCAGGATCAAACCTGTCAAAGTCATATACGAAATTAACAGCGCCGAGTGCAGTCAGCCCGTACATTTTTCCCCATGCACACTTGCCCCAGCCGCTTTCCGAAACCGTCAGATGAACGCTTGTCTCGTCAAGGTGATGCCAATGCTTTGCCGTGATGAGGTGTCCTGCCGCATAGGAATGAGCGTGCAGCACCATTTTAGGATAGCCCGTTGTTCCCGAGCTGAAATAAGCGAGCATAGGGTCATCACGTTTTGTGTCACGTCTTTCAAACGTGGTGGGGTACTTTTCTATCTCAGCGAGGAAATCCGTCCAGCCCTCCTTAGAGCCGTGACAGACGAATTTCTCCTGCATATCGTCATATTCTTCCAGCGCTGCATCTATATGCTCAGTTACCTTGTCCTCGAGGGTCGCAAATATGTACTTCACACTTGCCGCCTTGAAGCGATATATGTAGTCCTTTTTCATAAGCTGGCAGGTAGCAGGAATAAGCACTGCACCTACCTTCATAAGGCCGTAAGCCACAAACCAGAACTCATAATGGCGTTTGAGCACAGCCATTACCATATCGCCCTTCTTAACGCCGTGAGCGATAAGCATATTAGCAGTCTGATTGCTCTTCTCAACGAACTCACGGTAGGTAAACTTCTTCTCCTCGCCGTTCTCCCCGAGCCAGTGCATAATAGTCTTGTCAGGCATTTCTTCGCCTATCCTATCAAGAATATCATAGGCAAAGTTAAAGTTATCGTCAAGTGTCAGCTCAGCAAAATTCAGCACTCCGTTCTCATCGAAGCCCTCTTTAAGAAACTGCTTGTAAAAAGTTCTGATATCGAATCCCATGTTCTTACTCCCTATCTGAAAAGCTTCGTCAGCTCTTCGGGTCTTGAAATTATTATGTCAGCACCTGCTGTTTCGAGCTCCTCATGTCCACGGAAGCCCCATTCACAGCCTATGCACTTTATTCCTGCATTATGAGCCGTTATCACATCAACGTCGGAATCGCCCACAATAAGCGTTTGAGCCGCCTCAGCCCCAAGCTCTGCCAGAATGTCATTAATGATAGCAGGATCGGGCTTTGTAGGCACGCCCTCACGCTTTCCGAGCACCATATCAAAGCACCCCTCACCGAAAATGCTCCGAACAATAAAGCCTGCAAACTGATCGGGCTTATTGGATGCCACAGCTATCTTAATGCCCTTTTCTTTCAGAGATTCCAACACCTCGGTAATACCCTCATAGGGCTTTGTCTTGTCAAGGCAGCGCCTCTGATACTGCTCAGCAAACCGAGCGTGAAAGCTCTCTATATTCTTTTTAGTTCTCATACCCTCGGGCAGAGCTCTCTCGATAAGCTTTGCGGTTCCGTTGCCCACAAAGTGCTTGTAGGTCTCGTAGTCAAAGCAGGGGAGACCCTCCTCCTCAAGGACGAAATTTACCGAATCCCCGAGGTCAAATATCGAGTTGACGAGCGTGCCGTCAAGGTCAAATATCACAAGTTTATACATCATAACCTCTTTATAATTAAAGTTACAGATATTATACCGCCCTTTTATGTATTGGCTGTGAACATTAAAACGAATATTCATTAATTCCGCTGATTTAAATTGTTAAAGCACAGCTCGAAAAATGCAAAAATAGTCCGCACCCGATAAAGGTGCGGACAATAAATCTATACATTATTTTGCCTTTGTTCTGATCTCCTCGTCAAGCTTGGCCACAAGCTCGTCAACAGGCATATTTGGTATCTCTCCTTCTTTTCTGGAGCGAACCGTTACAGTGTTGGCTGCAACCTCGTTATCACCGATGATAAGCATATAAGGCACTCTTGCGAACCTTGCGTTCTTGATCTTCGGGCCGATGTTTGAGTCTTCATCGTCAACCGTTGTTCTGATGCCCATATCCTCAAGCCTTTTTGAGAGGGCATAAGCGTAGTCGTTATGCTCGGGCTTGATAGGCAGCAGTCTTACCTGCTCGGGAGCGAGCCACAGCGGCAGCACACCTGCATATTTCTCAATAAGCAGAGCCAGCGTTCTCTCGTAGCAGCCGACAGATGTTCTGTGAATGATGTAAGGCATCTTCATCTTGCCGTCCTTGTCAACGTACTCCATGCCGAATTTCTTAGCTATCTGCATATCTATCTGAATGGTGATGAGCGTATCCTCCTTGCCGAATACGTTCTTTATCTGAATGTCAAGCTTCGGTCCGTAGAAGGCAGCCTCATCTATACCGATCTCATAGTCAAGGCCTATATCGTCGAGTATCCTCTTCATAGCACCCTGAGCTTCGTCCCACTGCTCAGCAGTACCCTCGTACTTGTTGTTCGGGTTAGCAGGATCCCACTGCGAGAATCTGTAGCTTACGTCCTCAGCAAGACCGATAGTTTCCAGACAGTACTTAGCCAGATCAAGACAGCCCTTGAATTCCTCCTCGAGCTGTTCGGGTCTGATGATAAGGTGACCCTCAGAGATCGTGAACTGACGAACTCTGATAAGGCCGTGCATCTCGCCGCTGTCTTCTTTTCTGAAGAGGGTAGAGGTCTCGCCCAGTCTCATAGGCAGGTCTCTGTAGGAACGCTTTCTGTTCAGGAATACCTGATACTGGAACGGACAGGTCATCGGCCTGAGAGCGAAGCACTCCTTAGTCTCATCATCGGGGTCTCCCAGAATGAACATTCCGTCTCTGTAGTGATCCCAGTGTCCCGAGATCTTATAAAGCTCTCTCTTAGACATATACGGAGTCTTTGTGAGCTGATAGCCTCTCTTGTACTCCTCGTCCTCTATCCAGCGCTGGAGTGTCTGAATGACCTTAGCACCCTTAGGCAGCAGTATCGGCAGGCCCTGACCGATGTAGTCAACGGTCGTGAAGTATTCAAGCTCACGTCCAAGCTTGTTGTGGTCACGCAGTTTAGCCTCTTCCATCTGCTTCAGATGAGCTTCGAGCAGGCTTGCCTTCGGGAATGCAGTACCGTAGATACGGCTCAGCTGTATACCGTCCTCGGCCTTGCCCCAGTAAGCACCCGTACACTGAGTCAGCTTGAAAGCCTTGACAGGTGCAACGCTCATAAGGTGAGGGCCTGCACAAAGGTCGATGAAATCGCCCTGCTTGTAGAAGGAGAGCACCTCGCCCATTTTGTTGTGCTTTTCGATGAGCTCTACCTTGTATTTCTCGTTTCTCTCCTTCATAAGAGCGACCGCCTCATCGTAAGGCAGCTCAAATCTTTCAAGCTCGTAGCCCTCTTTAACGAGCCTTTTCATCTCGGCTTCGATCTTTTCAAGGTCGGCAGGAGCAAAAGGCTTTTCAACCTCAAAGTCATAGTAGAAGCCTGTCTCGGTAGCAGGGCCTCTTGCAAGCTTTGCCTCGGGATAAAGATTCTTTACAGCCTGAGCCATAAGATGTGCAGCTGTATGCCTGAATGTCTCAGCACCCGACTTTGATTCAAAGGTCATTACCTCAAATTCGCAGCCGGAGTCAACGACTGTTCTGAGGTCCTTTACCTCTCCGTTTATCTTTACGCAGCAGGCAGCCTTGTAAAGACCCATTCCGATCCCCTTGATGATCTCGGAAGCAGGCTGAGCGCTCTCTATCTGCTTTACCGAGCCGTCTTTAAGCTTTAGTTCGATCATTTTTTTTACCTCCTGAAAAATTTTAGTCTGTATTAGTGCCCTTTGAGGGCTTATTTACTATTCATAAACGAAAGAAGATTTGTGTATCTTGTCACATACATATATGCCCACACGCATATCAGCCCGACACTCAGTATTGTGAGAACATCTCCCATTATGCGCCTTGCTGTTTTGCCGATCACACGGGTCTTTTTCCCGTCTTTTGCCTTTATTACGGAAAGCTGTGCGAAAAACGTCGAAAACCAGTAAGACCCGATCCAGAACAGCACAAAGGTCAGAAAACCCTGCAGCTCGGAGATCACACTCGTGTAGGTTATATAAGTGATATATCCGCAGCAGCTGAGACAGGCAATTGAAATCACATAGCAGATAATTGCCGGTACTCTTCTTTTTCTCATAAAATCCTCCTCAATAAAAAATCCCGTGAGAAATAAAATCTCACGGGACGAAAAAATTCGTGGTTCCACCCTGATTCGCACAGAACAATGCCCTGTGCCTCATTATCCCGATAACGCAGGGCTGCGGCGTGTATTAAACGCACTCGGAGGCGGTGTCCCTGTTCGCTGCACCTGCTCTGCTTTCAGCCTCGGCAAAGCTCTCTGGAAGATGTTTCTGCAAATGGGCTTCCTCGTCATAGATTTCACTATATCTATGGCTATTCTACCACCATTTTACCGACTTGTCAAGAGAGCGTACTGAAAAATTTAAAAAAATGTAATAATGAGAGGAAAATACCTTGACAAGAAAGCGATTTTGTTATACAATAATATTATGCATTATAGTTTTTATATACTGGGGGACTATGGTTCTCTTTTTTATAAAATTACTTTTGCAAATTTGTATCTTTACAATTTAATATGGGTGGGTATTTTTTGATGTTAATATTATTAACGGAAGAAAATATCCATACTTTCTAAGAAGGAGGAAAGCTATACATGGGAACAGTAACTGCGATACTGCTATGTTTAGTTGCTCTTGTTCTTGGTGCTGCGGTAAGCGGCTTGCTCTGCTATAAGCTTGGATACAAAAACCGTCAGAAGACGGCCGAGATGCAGATAGGCTCCGCTGAAAAAGAAGCTGAAAGAATAGTTGATTCGGCAAAGAAGGAAGCCGAGTCAATGAAGAAGGAAGCACTTATCGAGGCTAAAGATGAGATTCACAAGTCTCGCCAGGAAACAGAGAAAGAATTAAAGGACAGAAGGTCCGAGGTCTCCAGACAGGAGAGAAGGATCCAGCAGAAGGAAGAGTCTATCGATAGAAAGCTGGATAACATGGAGAAGAAGGAAGAAACCCTCAACAAGAAGCTGAAAAAGGCTGATGAAAAGCTGGAGGAGGCCGACAGGATCAAGAAGTCCCAGCTCGATATGCTTGAAAAGATTTCGGGCTTCAGTATCGATCAGGCAAAGGATTACCTTCTTACTCAGCTTGATGAACAGCTCACTCACGAGAAGGCTGTAAGAGTCATGAATTATGAAACTCAGGTCAAGGAGGACTGCGAGGCAAAGGCAAGGCAGTATATTTCGCTGGCAATTGCAAGATGCGCCGCAGATCAGGTTTCTGAGGCTGCTGTATCGGTAGTGGCACTGCCTAATGATGACATGAAGGGCAGGATCATCGGCCGTGAGGGAAGAAACATCAGAACGATCGAGACACTTACAGGTGTTGACCTCATTATTGATGATACTCCCGAGGCAATTACTATTTCATGTTATGACCAGGTAAGAAGAGAGGTCGCAAGGATCGCTCTTGAAAGACTTATCCAGGACGGACGTATTCATCCGACAAGGATAGAGGAAATGGTCGAGAAGGCAAAGAGAGAGGTAGAGCAGAAGATCAAGCAGGAGGGCGAAAGAGCTGTGCTTGAGACCAATGTTCACGGCCTTAATCATGAGCTTATCAAGCTTCTCGGAAGACTTCGCTACAGGACAAGCTTCAGACAGAACGTACTTAATCATTCTATTGAGGTTGCACATCTCGCAGGAATGATGGCATCTGAACTGGGTGTTGATGCAAACCTTGCAAGAAGAGCAGGTCTGCTTCATGACATCGGTAAGGCTCTCAGCTATGAAATCGAGGGCTCGCACGTTCAGATCGGTGTTGATGTATGTAAGAAGTATAAGGAAAGCGCTGAGGTTATTCACGCTATTGAGGCTCACCACGGTGATGTTGAGACCAGAACTGTAGTAGCTGCACTTGTACAGGCTGCTGACGCTATAAGCGCTGCAAGACCCGGTGCAAGAAGCGAGAACTATGAGAACTATATCAAGAGACTTGAAAAGCTTGAGGAGATATGCAGTTCTTATGACGGCGTTGAGAAGTCATTTGCTATTCAGGCGGGTCGTGAAGTCAGAATTATGATTCAGCCTGAGAAGATCAACGACGAGAAGATGGTACTCGTAGCGAGAGAGATTGCCAAGAGAATAGAGACCGAAATGGATTATCCGGGTCAGATCAAGGTAAATCTTATTCGTGAGAGCAGAGTAGTTGAGTATGCAAAATAGCTTGAAACAAAAAGCGGACGGAATTCTGTCCGCTTTTTTAATAACTCCGTGAGGAGGAGAAAAATGTCAAAAAAAATTGAAAATAAAAAAGAACGAAAGCACCTTTTCGGTACAAGCGAAAAGAGTGACTTCATACTTAATATGTCGGAGGAGTCCGCACAGAAAATGAGTGGAATATACGGATTGATCTGCATAGCTTTTCTGTGTGCTATGGCGATACCGTACTATTTCACACAGAATATAGTGTATGGCGAGGACAAGGAAATAGGAAGAACACTTTATCTGAATGAGAAGTTCATATTCTTCATATCGACAGCCGTTCTTATAACTGGTTTTGTCGGCTTTATTATCTTTATGGTAAGCTGTATGAAAAAGCAGGTGCTTTTAGAAAGAAATAAAGCATTGTTCCTGCCTGTGCTGATACTTGCGGTAACGCTGGTGTCCTGTCTGGCATCGGGAGAGATCTTCACCGCCTTTTACGGCTATCTGGACAGGTCTGAGGGTATGCTTACTATCATAGGCTATTGGGGTCTTTTTGCGGCAGGCTTGTCTGTAACAAATGCTGACAGACGTCTGCACATCAGTGATACGTTCGTAGGCTTCGGCATTTTCCAGAGCCTTGTGGGCATCCTGCAGGTGATACCTGCGACTGCAAAGATAGTTCCAAATTACTTTAAGGATGTTTTCTATGGCTTTTCAGATGATAAAAGCGGTCTGATATTCAATTCTGAAACAAAGCTTTACTACACAAGAGAGTATATTCCTACGGGCTTTGTGTGCTCGCCTCATGCGCTTGCGGCAGTGCTTACGCTAACCTTTGCGCTGGCGCTTATCGGCTTTGTGTATGCAGAGTCTAAGGGCAGACGCATTTTCTGCGGCGCAGGAGCGCTTCTTATGTCGGCTGTGATGGTTCTTACCTGCACGCTGACAGCAGTGGTAGGACTTGGAACCGTGCTGCTTATTACATTGGTGATAACAGCAATCAAGGCAGGCAAGGAAAAAGCAAAGAAACCAATAGCTGTTTGCTGTGCTGCACTGGTTGCAATAGGGGCAGTTTTCGGAGCGCTTGCAGCAGCAGGGAAGTTCAGGCTGCTTGATGAGCGTCTTATCTATCATGACAGCTTCGACAGACTTTCGATCTCGGACGTCGACCGTAATAAAGAGAGCGAGTGGATATACTCATACCTTTGGGATAACGGCTCGTATGTCATCGAGCAAAACCCGCTGTTCGGTGTCGGTCCTGATAACTGGTCGAAAATGGTTTCGCAGTACGGACTTGACATAGACCGCAGCTACAACGAGTTTATCGACATTTTCATGACCAGAGGTATCTTTACTCTTGTACTGACCTGCCTGTTCTGCATCTTGACGCTGATAAAGGGCTTCAGGACGCTGGCGGCCTTCATTTCAGGAAAAGCCCGCGCAGCAGATGCGGCATTCATGGTCGCAGTTACAGCTTATCTTGTGCAGTCGGTGTTCAATATAAGCTCAGTAACATCAACTCCGTACTTCTTCCTGATACTGGGCTTGGTATGGAGCAGGGAAGCGCTCGGCAAGGTGAAGAAAGAAGCATAAACAAAAACGGAGAGCACAAAGCTCTCCGTTTTTTTATATTTTATACATAAAAAAATCCCCGAGCAAAAACTCAGGGCAGATGGAGCGGGTCGTAAGAGTTAAACTCACATCTCCTACCGGGAAGGAAGGTATTCTAACGTTGAAATAAACCCGCATAAGAAGCGGATTACGAGGCTCGAACTCGCTACCTCCACCTTGGCAAGGTGGCGCTCTACCAGATGAGCTAAATCCGCATATTATAAGGAGAGCAGTCAATCATCATGCCGACTTATCTGCCCGCCGAAGTGCTTCCGGACGGAATCGAACCATCGACACGGGGATTTTCAGTCCCCTGCTCTACCTACTGAGCTACAGAAGCAAAAAGCGACCGGAATGGGGCTCGAACCCACGACCTCTAGCGTGACAGGCTAGCGTTCTAACCAACTGAACTACCCGGCCAGCAGAGCCTATAGCTCTAAAAATAAACATCTGATGCAAAGCATCAGACGTTTTTGGTGGGAGTTACAGGGCTCGAACCTGTGACCCTCTGCTTGTAAGGCAGATGCTCTCCCAGCTGAGCTAAACTCCCAAACGCTGGTGTTGGGGATAAGTCCCACAACAATAAATATTATACAGCATTATCGCCCGTTTGTCAAGCGTTTTCTGAAAAAAATACAATTTTGTGCAATCTGCCCTGCTCTATGAGCTCAAACATACTGTCGTACTGCATAATACACAAAAAATCGGACAGAGCCCTGTCCGATTTTTATATTACTTGTTATTGTTATTGTTGAGCTGGTCTTTCAGCTTCTGCTGTTCCTGCTCCATAAGCTTCATAAGATCCTCAAGCGACTGTGCCGAGCTGCCTGCGCTTGGTGCAGAGGTTTTCTCTGTCGGGCGAGGTCTTGCAGCTGTTGTTCTGGGTCTGCGTCTTACGGGCCTTCTTGCTGCGGTTCTTCTTGCAGCAGGTGCGTTCAGGTCGAGCTTGAGGTCATTGTCATCACCGAATGAAGGTGTCTCAATAGTTCTCGGAGCCGGTGTCTGAACGGCTGCGGGAGCTTCCTGCTCTGCAGGCTTGGAGAACTGAACATTATTCTCAGGCTCAAATCTGATCTCCTCCTGAGGTGCATAAGTCTGCTGAGCAAATGCGCCGTCATCAGAAGCCACTGTCTGCTGCTCATTCTGCTTATTGAGGTGGTTAGCGATCTGTTCGCCCTCATTCTGTCCGCCGAAGAGGAAGTCGTCGAGGCTGACATTTTCAGTCTCGTTGCCCTTCTCAAACTCGTCTTCATCGTCATCGTCTTCATCATCTTCGTAAGACGAGCCTGTAGCAATTGCAATAATGAGCTCAATTACAATAAGCAGGAAAACAGGAACTGCCAGACAAACGATAAAGCCGAACTTAGAAATAACAAAGTTGAGTACCTTACCTGCTGTTCTATAGTAGCTTGAAGCAGTACCGACTATATTCTTTGACTTTATCTGATAAAGCTTGTTAGGATTATTCTCCTGATAAATTGTGTAGATAACACCGCTTTTATCCTCAGCCTCGCTGATGTCATAAAGTCTGAAAACGCTTGTACCCACTCCCGGAACGTTCTCACAGACGATAGCCTCGCCGATCTTATCAACACTCGGGGTAGTATTATTTGATGCTATTACCAGTGAGCCCTGCGGAACACTGTCACCCATTGCGGTCGAATCCATAAGGTAGAGACTGTATCCTGCAATTGTCGGTGTAACATCTTTATTCTTGAAAATAACCTTGCTTATCAGCAGAAGAATACCTGCTTCAAGTATAATAAAAACTATAAAGAATATCAGGACATTTTTTCCTGCCGAAGATTTCTGCTTGGTAGCACTGCTCATAAGAGTACATTCCTTCCTTTTATTAAGACAGACAAGCAGCGCACACAGCGCCGCTTCCTGACCGAATTATTTCATTTTGCGGTTCAATTTTTATTATAGCACATGATTTTATAAATTTCAACCGTTTTAACACTTTTTTCACGAATTAAGCCGCACTTTACCTGAAGAAAACAGTAATAGTGTACAGACCGTCATTCTTTACAAGGGCAAATTCATTGGTAGCCCAGCCTGAACCTGTCTGGTTAACTGCTTCAAACAGAATGTTATATATTTCAGCGCCCGAGCCTGTATAGTCATCAAAAAGCTCGGAAACCGCCTGATTGTAGTGGTCAGCGTCGGAGCACTTTATTCTTGCAGCATAGTCGCCGTCAGTCATTGACGAAACCGCAGCATACTGCATAACATCATAAGCGGAGGTAACACCGTCATAATAGTAACCCATTCTGATATAGTATCCCAGCGATTCAGAGGAAGCAGTCGGGTAGGTGATATATCTGTTTTCGTCTGCCTCATGTGTAATGGAGATTTCCTCATCGGTCAGGCCAAAGTAGTCATATCTTCTGTAGGGCGAGCCCGAGGCTGTCATAGGATCGTTCCATGTTACATCAACGTTTGTCCATTCGTCTTCTATTTTTATCTTATTCCAGATATGAGGCTGAGGTCCTTGCTCATCGGAAGCAAAGCCGCTTACGCATATGCAGTCTATATCAGCCCTTGCACAAAGAAGCTGCATAGCCTTAGTATAGCCCTCGCATACAGCCATGCCCTCAACAAGGCAGCCGTAAGCCGAATGCGGAGCAGAGCCGCTTTCCGAATACTGGCAGTTGTCAACTATAGTATCGTGGAAATAAAGCACCTTCTTATAATCAGACCAGCCCTCATTCACTCCCGACATTATATCGTCAAGCTTCTGATCGAGCATAGCTCTTTTAAGCTTAGCCTCATCTTTTGTCATAGAGTAGTAAAGCCTGAGGTTAGTGACATTTCCGTTTTTATCAACGCTTATCGAGTACTCCGAGCCTATATAGTCGATATACGGCATCTGCGAGAGTATTATCCCGATAAAGTCGCTTATATCCTCACGGCTGATTACAGAGCCGTCAAGGGCTATATCATCTTCAAAGTCGGTTATTCTTCTGTAAATGTCGCTCAGAGTTCTCTTCTGAGCATCTGTCATATTTTCTGTAACAAGCTGAGCTGACTTCGGAATGTTAAAGGTTTCGGTCGGAGCAGTGTTCTGCTCACGGTAGGGCATAGTACGGCTGACATACCCGGACGAGCTGCTGCCGGTAACGGTCGTATTTTCGTTCTTGGAGCTGCTGTGCTCTACAGCCATGCAGCCGCCAAGCAGCATAGCAGCAGTCAGTATTCCAAGCAATGACTTTTTAGAAACCATTCCTGTCACCGTTGTCCTCTCCCTCAATAAAGTTACTTTTCTAAGCTTACTTGCTCTCTTTCAGCCAGACCCTCAGCCTGACTATCTTTTTATCGCTGACCTCAGCTATTGAGAATCTTATGTCCTGCCATTCGAGTTCAGCCGTTTCTCCGTCCTCGGGAATATGCCCCAGAAGCTCCGTCACGAAGCCTCCTATAGTATCATAATCCCCGTCATATTCTCTGCCGAGCGCTTCCATTACCTCTTCGCAGCCTGCAGTGCCCAGCACCTCAAGCTTTCCGTCGCTCAGCTTTATTATCTCCTCAGTCTCGTCGTCATATTCGTCCTGAATACTTCCGACTATCGTTTCGAGAAGGTCTTCCATAGTGATAATTCCGGCAGTACCGCCGTAGTCATCTACCACAACAGCTATCTGCCCTCTCTGGGTCGTGAACTGCTCAAACAGCTCGCCGCATTTGTTGCTTTCGGGCACGAACATGATATCTCTCATAAATTTGCTGACAGGGGCATCTCTGTCGCTGTCATCGAGCACCAGTCTGAGCAGGTCTTTTGCAAAGACCACTCCGCAGATATTGTCATTGTTCTCATGGTAAACAGGGATCCTTGAAAAGCCCTCGTCAATAATGAGCTTTATCGCCTCTGTGACAGGGCGGTTATCCTCAATTGCAGTCATTTCAGTCCTGTGAGTCATGACCTCACGCACCTCAATGTCATCAAAATCGAAGATATTGCTTATCATTTCGGCCTGGCTCTCTTCAATAACGCCCGACTCTCCGCCCTCATTGACCATAAGAAGTATCTCCTCCTCGGTCAGAGCACGTTTCTGCTCTCCTTTAACGCCCATGAGCCTGAGCCCTGCTCTTAAAAAGAACCTTCCGAGACTTCGGTTTGGCCCGTCCTGATCCATGATCTTCACCTTTCTGTGTTAAAAGACGCTGTTCACACTATATCTGCACAAATACAAATATTTTCCCACTTAATATTGTACACGAACCGACAGCATTTGTCAATAGATTTTTAAGAATTCCGTAAAAAATATTTGCTTTTTCCAAACCTTCGTAAGAAGCCCTTGAAAACAATGCGCATTTTCGCAGAACTTTTATACAATATGACCTCTGAGAGCTTTATGTGCAGCTCAACCCTCTTGAAAAGGTCGGAAAAATGTGGTATACTAAAACTAACAATGCTGCCGAAAGGAGTGTATGCAAAATGAAATACACCGAAATGGAGGTACTGCAGTTCTGTGAGGAGAACGATGTCAAGTTCGTAAAGCTCATGTTCTGCGATGTTTTTGGAAATCTGAGGACTATATCTATACTGTCGGGAATGCTGAATGAGGTGTTTCGCTCAGGGCTTACGTTCAGCACCTCTGACGAGTCGGGCTTTCTGGGTGCGGCGTACTGCAATCTGAAAATATTCCCTGACCCAGATACTATGGCTCTGCTGCCGTGGAGACCTCAGCACGGAAGAGTAGTGCGCTTTTTCTGCCATGTCAGGTACGAGGACGGCACTGCCTTTGAGGGCGACGGAAGGTTCTTCCTTAAAAATGCGGTCGATTATGCCGCAGGAAAGGGGTATAATTTCAGGATAGGTACCTCCTGCGAGTTTTACTGCTTTGAAAAAGACCAGAATGACCGTCCAACGGACATTCCGCTTGATCAGGCAGGCTACTGCGACTGTGCGCCGAATGATAAGGGTGAGAACCTGCGCCGTGACATCTGTCTGACACTGGAAAAAATGGATATAATGCCTGAAAGCTCACGCCATGAGCACGGCCCGGGTCAGAACGAGGTTGACTTCATGTATGCATCACCGCTGCAGGCGGCTGACAATCTTGTGACCTTCAAAAATGTGGTTAAAACTATGGCTGACAGGAACGGTCTGTATGCAAGCTTTATGCCTAAGCCCCTGCCGGATACCTTCGGCTCGGGACTGCATATAACGCTAATGTGCATGAAGGGGACTGAAAATATCTTCGACCCGAAGCTTGATATGCTCTCTGAGGAAGCAGCGAGCATGATAGCAGGCATACTTGGCAGGGCAAGCGAGCTTACCCTGCTCTTTGACCCGACAACCAACTCCTACAGCCGTTTCGGAGACAGGCTTGCGCCTGCCTATGTGAGCTGGTCTAAAGCGAATTATTCGCAGCTTTTGCGCACTCTTAAAAGAGGCCGCAAGGAAAACGGCCTGATACTCAGGTCGCCCGATAATTCCTGCAATCCTTATTTTGCGATAGGACTGCTCATTTATGCGTGTCTGGAGGGCGCAATAAAAAAAGAAAAGCTCTGTCCTCCGATAGAGAAGCCCTACAGCGCTATGTCTGATGAAGAGAAAAATGGCCTCAGAAGCCTTCCGAGAGACCTCGGCGAAGCCATTGCCGAGGCTGAAAAGAGCGATTTTCTCAGAGACCTTATCCCGGAGGACTTCTTCGAGTGCTATCTTGAAAACAGACGCAGGCTCTGGAGTGAGTATCAGAGCTCTGAGGACAGGCAGGCATTTGACCGCAAGCACTATTTCAATTTTATCTGACGGGAAGATATTTTATGAACCGACAAAACATAAAACGCAGGCTCACAGGACAGCACCAGATGTCAGAGGCATTTGTGCTGGCGGCTCTGCTTGCATTCTGCGGCGGCTTTCAGGATGCGTACACCTATCTTCTGAGAGATCAGGTGTTTGCAAATGCCCAGACGGGAAACGTAGTTCTAATGAGCACCGAGTTTATAGACGGCAAATGGAGCGCCTCTCTAAGGCACCTGATACCGCTTATATCCTTTGCGGCAGGCATTTTTATTGCAGAGTGGATCCAGGTTAAGTTCAAGGAGTCTAAAAAGCTGCACTGGAGACAGATCGTCCTCATTATAGAAATGCTTATTATGATTTCTGTGGGCTTCTTTCCGCAAAGCCTGAACCTTTCGGCAAACTGCCTTGTGTCATTTTCCTGTGCTATGCAGGTGCAGTCATTCAGAACAGTCAGCGGAAACGCTTATGCAAGTACAATGTGTATCGGCAATATCCGAAGTGCAGTTACCTCGCTGAGTGAATACATCAGAACGAAAAGACGCTCATACAGGGATACGGCTCTCCACTATTTCGGAGTTATAGCCGTTTTCGCAATGGGAGCAGGTATCTGCGGACAGATAACACCGCACCTCGGAGTAAAAACTATATGGCTGTCACTGCCTATATTGTTCCTGTCGCTCCTTATGATGGAGCTTGACAGGGAGAAGTAGGCTTCGGAAAAAAACTACGAAAGGAGAGAAGCGTATATGGAACGCATACTGATAGTGTCCTCGGGCAATCAGGCTGTGGGTGTGCTGACAAAGCTTATTAAAGAGCTCTACAGCGGCTGCAGGATAAGCGTTGCCGAGACAGCAACTGATGCAAAGCGTACAGTCTCAAACACTGAGCTTGACTGCGTGATAATTAACGCTCCTCTCCGGGACGATTACGGAAAGGAGCTCTGCGAGATAGTCTCAAGTGACACCGACGCTTCCATTATATTCATTGCAAAGGCAGAAAACTGCGATATGCTCTGGGAGCAGATGGAAGACCTCGGGGCGATGATAATTCCGAAGCCCCTGAGCAGAACTGATTTTTACCGTGCTGTCCGTTTTGCGGATTCGGCAAGAAGCAGAATGCTCGGCATACGCTCTGAGAACTTCAAGCTGAAAAAGAAGCTTGATGAAATAAGAGTAATAAACCGTGCAAAGCTTGCTCTGATGACCTACCTCGGCTTTACCGAACAGCAGGCTCACCGTTACATAGAAAAGGAAGCTATGGATATGCGCTGTACAAAGCTTGAAATATCCGAAAAAGTAATAAGAATGTACGGATAAAGAAATCCCCTCTGAATTACAGAGGGATCAGCTTGTTGCAAAAGCTCTTTTAAAAGGGGGCTGGGGCGACAGCCCCAGTGGGGCAAAGGGGCGAAGCCCCTCCTCTCCCCACCGCCCGAGGCGGTGACGAGCGAAGCCGAGGAAC
>OCVV011357387.1_pt1 | contig 30950 bp, 21 predicted proteins | sample 1539721 | NCBI WGS metagenome assembly OCVV01 (sample SAMN02144230, study PRJEB22623) | gut metagenome | biome: sheep rumen | host: Ovis aries | place: New Zealand | reverse complement strand
GGAGCCTGACCTGCTCATCCTTGACGAGCCGACGAACCACCTCGACTTGCAGATGATTGAATGGCTCGAGAACTATCTCTCGCGCTCGAATATCACGCTCCTGATGGTCACACACGACCGCTACTTCCTCGATCGTGTCTGTTCCGTCATCCTTGAACTCGACGAAGAGACGGTTTACACCTATCAGGGCAACTATGCCTACTTCCTCGAACATCGTGCCCAACGCCTCGAAGTGGCTCGGGCTGAAGTTGCGAGGGCCACGAACCTCTACAGAACGGAACTCGACTGGATGCGAAGGATGCCTCAAGCCAGAGGTCATAAAGCAAGGTATCGCGAGGAAGCGTTCTACGAGTTGGAGAAGCAAGCCCATCGCCGCATCGAGGAGCAGCAGGTCAGGCTCGAGATGAAATCGACCTACATCGGCAGCAAGATATTCGAGGCCGAGTATGTGAGCAAGGCTTATGGCGACCTTGTCCTGCTCAAGGACTTCTATTATAACTTCTCGCGCTACGAGAAGCTCGGCATCGTGGGCAATAACGGCACAGGCAAGAGCACTTTCGTCAAGATGCTGCTCGGACTGGTGAAGCCCGATAGCGGACGTTTCGTCGTAGGCGAGACCGTGCGTTTCGGCTATTACAGTCAGGACGGGATGCAGTTCAACGAGCAGATGAAAGTGATAGATGCAGTTCGCAAGACCGCGGAATATGTTGACCTTGGAGGCGGCAGGAAGCTCTCCGCCATGCAGTTCCTGCAGCACTTCATGTTCTCGCCCCAACAACAGCAGAACTACATCTACAAGCTTTCTGGAGGCGAGAAGCGCAGGCTCTACCTCTGTACCGTGCTCATGCAAAGCCCCAACTTCCTTGTCCTCGACGAGCCCACGAACGACCTCGACATCACTTCTCTGCAGATTCTGGAGCAATACCTGCAGGACTTCAAGGGCTGCGTCATCATCATCAGTCACGACCGCTACTTCATGGACAAGGTTGTGGACCATCTCTTCGTCTTCAAGGGCAACGGCGTCGTGAAGGACTTCCCAGGCAATTATACGCAATACCGAAATCAAGTTGACAAGTTAACAAGTAAACAAGTTGACAAGTTAACAAGTAAACAAGTTGACAAGTCTCTTCCCCAAGAGCGTAACAACTCGTCAACTCGTCAACTCGTCAACTCAACTCCTCGCAAACGCAAGATGTCTTTCCGCGAGAAGCAGGAGTTCGAGGCTCTCGGAAAGGAAATCGACGAGCTGGAGAACGAGAAAGCCGACATCGAGGCAGCCCTCAGTAGCGGTACCCTAAGCACGCAGGAAATAATCGACCTCAGCAAACGCCTGCCCGTAGTCAACGACTTGCTCGACGAGAAATCGATGCGTTGGCTCGAACTCAGCGAGATAGAGTAGGGAGCAGGCTGCCTCATCATCAAAGACTTGGTGGCTCGTCAGCAGACAAAGAACCGGTCAAAACTTTTGACCAGTCGTGTTGTTGCCTGTCTTGTAATAATACAATTCGACTGATTTTACTATTGCCGATGAACCTTTTTTTACCTATTTTCTTTTATTTTGTAACTTTTCTGCCTGTTTTGTTTGACAAATTGAAATAAAAGCAATATCTTTGCATGCAATTTTGATAGAAACATCATGAGCAAACTCCTAAAGCCTGAAGGATATACTGCCCTGCTGAGCTTGAACCAGACAGAGCAGGCAATCAAGAAAATCAAGGACTTCTTCCTCAACAGCCTTTCAACCGAGCTGCGCCTCAGTCGCGTCACAGCACCTCTTTTCGTGCTTCGAGGACTTGGCATCAACGACGACCTGAATGGCGTGGAGCGTCCTGTGTCGTTCCCTATCAAGGATATGGGCGATGCTACGGCTGAAGTGGTGCATTCTCTGGCTAAGTGGAAACGTCTTACACTTGCCGAGTACCAGACGAAGCCAGGTTTTGGCATCGTGACTGACATGAATGCCATTCGTGCTGACGAGGAGCTTGACAACCTTCACAGCCTTTATGTCGATCAATGGGACTGGGAGCGAGTACTTCTTGCCGAGAACCGCAACGAAGCCTATCTGCGTCGAATCGTCAGGAAGATTTATAGTGCTATTCTGCGCACCGAGTTCTTTATCTGTGAGAACTATCCTCAGCTCAAACCCTATCTGCCCGAAGATATCCACTTCATTCATAGCGAAGAGCTTCTGAAGCTATATCCCGACAAGACTGCTAAGGAGCGCGAGGACCTCATCTGCAAGACTTATGGAGCCGTATTTATTATAGGTATAGGCGGCAAACTCTCGAATGGGGAAGTGCACGACAACCGAGCTCCTGACTACGACGACTGGAGCACACCCAACGAGAGCGGCTTCCTCGGGCTGAACGGCGACCTGCTTGTTTGGTATCCGACGCTGAACAGAAGTGTCGAACTCAGTTCTATGGGTATTCGTGTTGACAAGGAAGCCTTGCTCCGTCAACTCGCCTTGCAAGGAAAAGAAGAGCGTAAGGAACTCTACTTCCACCAGCGCTTGCTTAGCGACTCGTTGCCCCTCACCATCGGTGGTGGCATCGGTCAGAGCCGACTCTGCATGGTACTTCTGCATAAGGCACACATCGGCGAGACACAAGCCAGCATCTGGCCCGAAGCCATGCGAAAGGAATGCAAGGAAGCAGGAATGCAACTGATATAGTTAAGAGTTAAGAGTTAGGAGTTAAGAGTTAAGAATTAAGAGTTAGGAGCGAAGAACGACAATTGCACGAAATTTCTTAATTTTTCATTTATAAATATATTAATCAATGTACAGACATCAGAACAGGCCTACGGTAATCACTTGGAAGCAGTTTGCTAACAAAGGTTACAGTGCCTTTGCCAGCCTTCATCGGCAAGTGCGCATCGGTGTCCTCAGCGTCGCCACTCTTGGTGTGGCGGCAGCAGCTCAAGCTCAAAGACAGAGTTCTCCTATTGTTACTGTTGAAGAGGAGAAGATTATTGACGAGGAAGAGTTGGCTGAGGTGACCGTGAGCGGCACTATGGCTCCGCTGACGCAATTGCAGTCGGCACGAATCGTCAGTGTACTTAGCCGTCAGGACATCGAGCAGGCGGCGGTACAAAGTATCAACGATCTCTTTAAATTAGTCACAGGCGTGGATGTCCGTCAGCGTGGTGGCTTTGGTATTCAGACGGACATCAGCATCGATGGCGGCACCTTTGATCAGGTCACGCTTCTGCTCAACGGCATCGACATCGGCAATCCCCAAACAGGACATCTTTCGGCAGACTTTCCCGTCAGCATCAGCGACATAGAACGCATCGAGGTGCTCGAGGGCGCGGCCAGTCGTGTCTATGGCGGCCAAAGCTTTGGTGGAGCCATCAATATCGTCACCAGGCATGATGCGGGACGAAACATCGAACTCTCTGCTCAGGGCGGTTCCTTCGGTACTGCAGAGGGCGAGGCTCGTTTTTCTCTTACGACAGGCAAGGTGTCGAACCGCATCAGCGGCGGTGGCGGCAGAAGCGACGGCGGCACGCTCAACAGCTCTTGGCGAAAGGGACAGCTCTTCTATCAGGGCGACTATGAGAATGATGCTATGAAACTCGACTGGCAGTTTGGCTTCTCGAAGAAGAGCTATGGCGCCAATACTTTCTATAGTGCAAATTATCCCGACCAATATGAGCGCAACCAGCGACTCATGACAAGCATCAGCGCTGAGACGAAGGGCCGCTTCCATTTCACACCACAAGTCTTCTGGAATCGTTCGTGGGACAACTTTGAGCTTGTTCATAACTCCACCTTCGGCGAGAATTTCCATCGGACAGACGTCTTTGGCCTCAAGGCAGGAGGACATATAGATTGGCAACTCGGCAAGACGGCAGTCTCGGCACTCCTGCGTCATGAAAATATCTTAAGCACGAATCTGGGATGTAATCGCCAGCCAGAAGGGGACTTTTATGCTTGGAACGATAATCGTACGACGGTCTCCTTCAGCCTCGAGCACAACATCCTGCTGAGGCATTGGACCATCTCTGCAGGCCTCATGGCAAGCATGACTTCGGCCATCGACCATAGTTTCCGCTTCTATCCGGGTGTCGATGTTGCCTATCGTCCCACATCCAGCTGGAAGTTGCTCTTCTCCTACAACAAAGGTTTCCGCCTGCCCACCTTTACTGAACTCTATTACAAGAGTCCGACTCACGAAGGCAATCGCGACTTGAAAGCCGAGCACAATCACTCCTTCTCGCTTGGAGTCGAGCACCGGTGGAGTGGGGCAGTGGCAAGTGTTAGAGGCTTCTATCATCGTGGCACACAGATGATTGACTGGGTAATGTATGCGCCCGACGACATCTTCCATACTGCTTCCTTCGACCTGGACAATGTCGGCGTGCAGTTGCAAGGCAAGCTCCTCTTCTCGGAACTGCTGAAGCGCGACACATGGGTGCGCTCCTTTACGACAGGCTACACCTATATCCACCAAACGAAGCACGATGCCAAGGGCGTCTTCAAAAGCAACTATGCCATGGAGTACCTCAAGCATAAGTTCGTGGCAAGCCTGACGCATCGCATCTACAGCCGTCTCTCGATGGCTTGGGACGTGCGTTGGCAGGAGCGCATGGGCAGCTATATGAGCGGCGGTAAGCTGGTAGGCTACCATCCCTACTGGTCGCTCGACGCTAAGATGCAGTGGGATGCACCGAGCTACAACCTCTACGTCCAGGCCACCAACATCACCGACCATCGCTACTACGACCTCGGCTCTGTGCCCCAGCCAGGCATCTGGGTAATGGCAGGAGCCAAAGTGAAGCTCAACCTTAACAAGAAACACTAAGACCATAAACACATTTAAAGCAGAAGCCCGAGGCGTCAAAATGCCCCGGGCTTCCTTATTATATAAGCCATTCTCCCACGTTGGATTGTTTGCACATACATGTAGTTGCAATTGCATATACATGTACATGCAATTGCAACTACATGTATGTGCAAACTCACAAACCAGCCATCTTTACCTCAGCAACTTACAAAATAGGGCCATAAATGCTGTGAAAATGAGATTTTTTTCACTTTTCCCTGCTTGTCTTTCACATTTATTTTGTATCTTTGCACGCGGAATAATATATTGACCTATATGATACGACGGTTATTAACCACTTCTCTGCTCCTCTGCATCAGCCTCTTGGCAATGCCCTACACGCTTGTTATCGATGCCGGTCATGGCGGTAAAGACCCAGGAGCAATGGCTAATGGCGCTAAGGAAAAGAATATCAATCTGGCTGTGGCTCTTGCTTTCGGAAAGCTGGTGGAGCAGAACTGCAAGGATGTGAAGGTCGTCTATACCCGCAAGACCGATGTGTTTGTCGAACTCAACGAGCGTGCAAGAATTGCCAATAAGGCTAAGGCTGACCTCTTTATCAGCATCCACACGAATGCCACAGCAGCGAAGGTCGGTCCGCAAGGCACTGAGACTTACACGCTTGGTATGCACAGAGCCGCCGATAACCTGGCCGTCGCCAAACGAGAGAACTCAGTCATCACCCTCGAGAACGACTACGAAGAGAAGTACGAAGGCTTCGACCCTAACTCCAGCGAAAGCTACATCATCTTCGAGCTCATGCAGGACAAGAATATGGAAAGCAGCGTGAAGCTTGCAGACCTCATTCAGAAGCAGTTCCGCAACACGGCAAAGCGTGTCGATAAAGGCGTGCATCAGGCAGGTTTCCTCGTGCTTCGCGCCACCAGTATGCCAAGCGTCCTGATTGAGTTGGGCTACATAAACAACGCAAACGAAGCGTCATACCTTACCTCCACCGCTGGTGTGAACACCCTTGCAAAGAGTATCTACAACGCATTCGTCGCATACAAGAAGTAAAGATGAAAACAGAAGTAAAGATAGGAATTGTGGGAGTCGTGGCCATAGTGGCACTCTTCCTCGGCATTAACTTCCTGAAGGGTGTTAAACTCTTCAGTTCCAGCCAGAAGTATTACATCTCCTTCGCCAACACAAAAGGCCTGACGAAGAGCAGCGCCGTCTATGCCGACGGCTACAAGGTGGGCATTGTAAGCAACATCAACTACGACTTCCGTCACCCAGGAAATGTCGTTGTGGAAATCAGTACAGACAAAGGGCTGCGCATTCCCAAAGGCAGTTCCGCACAACTCGACGAAGCCGTGCTGGGTGGCTGTACGCTCAATATGCTCCTTGCCACCAACCCGACCGAAGCTTACCATCCGGGCGACACCATCGAGGGAAGCGATGTTAGCGGTCTCATGGCAAAGGTGGGTGGTATGGTTCCCCAACTGGAACAGGTCGTTGCAAAGGTCGATACACTCGTCGCAACACTCAACACCTTGCTCTCCAACCCTAATCTGCCCCTCATCATCCAGAATGCAGAACTCATCACGGAGAACCTGAACAAGAGTACAGAGCAACTCAATACCCTGCTTCGCAATGACATACCTCAGATGACGGGCACCTTCACGAAAGCTGGCGAGAATGTGACTGTGTTGACGGACAAGCTGAATCAGCTCGACCTGCAAGCAACACTCGAGAACGTCAACCAGACGATTACCAGCGTCCACACCATGATGGAGAAGATGCAGAGCCCCAAAGGAACGCTCGGCAAGCTGATGAACGACCCGTCAATCTACGACAATCTCAACCATACGGTGCAGAGCGCCGACAGTCTCGTCAGTGACCTTAAGGCCCATCCGAAGCGCTATGTCCACTTCTCGGTGTTCGGCAAGAAAGAGGGCCATTAAATATGTAAAGAAAAGAGGCGTGCTTAGTTGACAAACTAAGCACGCCGTCAGTGCCTATGTCTGCACACAATACGGCGCAATGCCTCTGCTCCTTGTGGAACTTATTTAACCAATAACTTCTTACCTTTATATATAAGGAGACCCTTATGCCCAGACTTTTCCGGGAGTTTGATGCCGTCAACTCTGTAGTAAGGTGATTCCTTTTCTGTGCTCTCGGGCTTAATGATGCGGTCGGCTATGGCTGTGCTGAAGATGTATGAGCCCGAACCAAGTTCGAGGATGGCATTTCCACCTTCATAGCGCAACAGGGCTACACCTTCGGCGCGCTCAATTTCCTCTCCGCTTTCATGAACCTCATATCCTTCAGGGCAAGGCATATACAATGTTGCTGTCGTGTTGGCAGGAATTGTTACTTCATAGACGATGCGTCCCTGTTCCTCCCATTGCCAACGGGCATGGATGGGGCCGTAGTCGCTATGGAATGTTGCATCGGTCCAGGTGATGCGTTGCTGCTGATAGAGTAGGGTGTTGCGGTCGTCGGGATGTGGCTTGAGGATGAAATGATGGAAGCCAGGCTCGCTGGTGTCGGGCGAGATGCCTGCCATATATCGATACATCCAGTCGGCAACAGCTCCGTAGGCATAGTGGTTAAAGGAGTTCATGTTTGCCGGTCCCATGCCGTTTGCTTTGGTGTATGAGTTCCAGCGCTCCCACATTGTCGTTGCTCCCTGGTCGATGCTGTAGAGCCATGATGGGTCGTTGCGTTGCAGGAGAATAGTGTAGGCTTCCATATTGAGGTCGCAATCGGACAGCGTCTGGTTCAGAATGGCAGTGCCTAGGAAGCCAGTGTTGAGCGTGTAGTTGTTTCCACGAATAGCTGCCTGCAACTTCCTAACGGTTGCATCAACAGATGTCTCGTTGGGAAGGAGGTTGTAGCGAAGAGCCATCAGATAGGCACATTGAGTGTCGTGTATGGGCGTCTTTTGAGCGTTGAGGTAGCGTTCTTGCCATTCGGAACGGATGTTCTCAAAGAGTTGCTGATAGTTCTTAGCATCGCGGGCATACAGGTCGTTCTCGTTCTCGGAAAGAGCTTGTGCAATGTCGCGCATCAGCTGGGCTGCATAAGCATAGTAGCAGACGCTCACGTAACGTTTGTCTGTAGGAAGGTATGCAAGCCAGTCGCAATACTTCGTGTCGGCACCGTTATAGAGATAGCCATCGCCTGCTTTTGTAGCGCACCACTCCATGTGTTTCTTCATGGAAGCATAGTGGTCACGCAGTACTTCCTTGTCGCCAGTCATGAGATAGACATTATATGGCACGATTAGTCCAGCCTCGGCCCAACCAGCCTGCCCGTAGCCACGGTCACCCCAGATGTAGGGTGCTACGAGGGGGTAAGCTCCATCGTCGCGCTGAGAGTCGCGCATGTCCTGTACCCACTTCTTATAGAAATTGCGGGAGTCGGCGTTGTAGAGCCCAGCCATAGAGAATACCTGTGTGTCGGCTCCCCACCCGAGGCGTTCGTCGCGTTGGGGGCAGTCGGTCGGTACGCTGATGAAGTTGCTGCGCTCACCCCACATGATATTGCTGTAGAGCTGGTTGATGTCGGTATGGCTGCAAGCGAAGTTCGATGATTCGTCCATGCTGGTGGTCAGCGTCTCGCCAACAACGTCGGAGAGTTCAATATCGTCCGACGTGGTGACCTCCACATAGCGGAATCCGAAATAAGTGGTTGTGGGATGATAGCTTTCGCCCTCTTCCGTACCAGCTAGGGTGTAATAGAGCGTTGCTTCGGCAGAACGTAGGTTGGTGAGATAGACCGAACCGGCAGGTCCGTCCTCGCCTCGGCTGGCATCGCCTGTCTCGTTCCTCATCTCGGCAAAGCGGAAGCGCAGATGTGTACCTCGATTACCTTTTACTTTGAAACTGACCCAGCCAGAACCGTTCTGTCCCATGTCGTATATGGCAACCTGCCCGGCTTTGAGGTTTATGGTGTGCTGTGAGGCATAGCTCTCTGTCTCGTCGAGACGACCGAAGCCAGACCCTGTATCTACCACATTATATATTTGTATGGTCTTGGGGTGGCGAGCCAATTCGGGAACCGTAATGACTGGACCTCCTTTGAAGGATTGCAGTGTCCCCTTGAAATCCGTGCTTGCTGCGGTTTGATACCAGTCCGAGTCGTCAAACGCTGCAGTGCTCCAATTGCTACTGAAGCGTGCATCGTATTCTTCACCGTGATAGATGTCTCCTCGGCGCAAAGGCCCGTTCCATTGGCTCAGCCATGAGAGGTCGGAGGGGATGTGTTGCTCTGTACCGTCGGCATAAGTGATTACGAGCAATCCTTTGAACGCGCAGTCCTTGTTGCCGAAAACACCATGAGCAATGGCACCATTCCACCATCCGCTCGACAGCTCGACACCGATGGCATTCTTGCCTTCTTCAAGCAAATTCGTCACATCATGAGTCGTGTAGAAAAGTGTCTTATTGTAGTCTGTTGAGCCAGGCTTAAGTTCGTCCTGAATGGTGTTCCCGTCGTCGTCGGTGATGCCAACGCGTTTGCCATTGATATAGACATTATATATGCCCAGAGCCGTTGCATAGAGGCGGGCATGATGGATTTCCTTTTCTTCCGTGTTGAAGCTTTTTCGGAGAATCGGGTTGCCTGGGATGATACTGCCATCCGCTTGCATAGTCCGTTTACGGAAGCCTTTATTGGCCTTCATGTATAGTTGTCGGCTGCCTTGATAGCTAAGCACTTCTGCTCCGAAGAACGGATTGCTTTCCCCCTCAAAGTCTTCGCTCAGGCGTATCGTGGCATTGCCCTCGCTGTCGTATTCCTTAACAACAAGATTGTCAAAGTAAGCTCGCTCGTCGCTATCTGAGGCTGCTGAGACACGGAAGCCCACGTCGCCGTAGTCTAGAATGCCAGCCGCATCCTCGTAGGTATCAACAAGTTCATCGTCGATGAATGTGCGGACGTATGGCGCATCGCATTCGATGTGTAGGTGATGCTGGTGGTTCAGAATCTGTGCTGCCGTGAGGGTAAGCGGTGTGTCGGAGTAGGTAAGGGCGTCGTTGTTGTAAGCATGACGTCGCAGGGCTGGTTTGTTGACGCCCTTTGTACAAATCTGCCACATCATGTATGTGGTCTGCGTGGTTGCCCCGAAGCAGACGGAAGCATTGTGGTTGATGAGCGTCATATCAACATCCAGATCAAAACGCACCTGTTTGGCTTGTTTCTTCTGCCAAAAGTACTTGCTTGGCCCCGAAGCATAGAATCTACCGTTCACCAACTCACCTCCGTCGAAGATGCAGGTCGAGCCGTTGAAGTTCTCCTGCAGGAGGATTTGGCTGCCGCTCTTCACAAGCAGGTCATCGAAGTAGGCCTGCTCCGGATTGCTTCCACCGAACTGACGAAACCCATAGTCGCCGCCATAGGGGAAGTCGCCTGTCCGGGTATCGATGAGTGTGCCATTCAAATAGGTCATTGCCTTGTTTCCTCCTGTCACCACAATGCGCAGTTTATGTGTTTTACCTTGGGTGAGACTTGTGCCAGACAAGGTTTTTTCCAACAAGCAGGATGCAGAGCCATTTGTCCATTTATGGGGGCGGAAACGTGCTGTGCCTGTGGCGTTTGAGAACTGCCACATGTAGAAGTTGTTGTGGTCAGTAGAGCCGAAGATGATGCCTGCAGCCTGATTCTTAACCTCGAATGTCAGTGTAATCTCATAGTTTGAAACGGTTTCTCCTTCGGGAACATAACCGATAGGCGTCTTTGTAGCCTTTATCCATGATGCTTCACTCCACTCCTGCTCGTTCATGAGACCCGCCTCGAAGTAGGCTTTTTCCAGACTTGTTGCTGTCTCGCCATGATTGTCAGTTACCGTCACACGCCAGAAGTAGCGTGTCCGAGGCCGAGCAGAGAAACCATCCAGCGGAACATCCACATTCTTTTCACTTGCAATGGAACCAGAATCCCATATTACATTCCCCATCATGGCATCGGTGGCAATTTGGATATTATAGGACTGTTGGACGGTGCCTCTCACTTCTGAGGAGAGTTCCCATGACAGATGTGGGCAGACAACATCAATGCCAATGGGGTTGCGATAGTCTTCTACGCGCAAGTTCCTTACATCAAGTCCCCATGCAAAGATAGAAAACATGCCGGTCAATAACAAAGCCAAACGTCTCATAAGTCAGGGTATAATAGTATTATTGTCAATAATTACTTTGCAAAATTACGATAATATTCTAACATAACAAAAAAAAACAAGAAAAAGTAAAGCTAATAGTTCGTCTTGTCCATTTCTTAGCAGAATTTGGTCATGTATAAGCAAACGACCTTTGGCTATTGTCACTTCATGGTGGAGTGGATTTCCCATATTGCATATCAGGCATAATGTCAATGTATATATTGAGGCAAGTGCAAAATAGGGATTGCTCCTCGGATCTATTAAATGAGAAAGAGGCTGTGCCAAACAACACAACCTCTTTCTCTTTGCGTTCAGTGGATAACCCTGTAATGTGTGGCCGAACTTCAGCAGGTGTTCGTGCCGTAACCTATATATGACTTGCTATTGGCGTGTCTTGTCCATAAGCACTTTCATCCAATAGCCACCGATGACAGAGCGTGCTTTAAAGCCTGTCATGCGGCCGGTCTTTGTGTCGTGCCAGTCGCTGATGGGCACGCGGCTCTCGGTTTCGTTGATGTACTTGTAGAGTGGATCGACGAAAGCTTGGAAGTCTTTGTCTGTGGCTGCCATTGCGGCGCTCCACATTATCCAGTCGCTCTTGGTGTAGTCCTTGCGGCAGTCAAGTGGCAAACCATACTGGTTCTGCTTCTTGAGGTAGTACTTCAACTCGGTCTGCATAGCACCATTGGGAATAATGTTTGTCTGCCAGAGTTTGTCCCAAACCATGTTGTATTTTTGGCTCCATGTATCGCTACCTGCGCCATAGGCCAACTCATAGTGGTCCTTTACCTTTGTCTCCTTCTCCCATGCCGCAGCCATTTCCTTTGCCTTTGCATTGTACTTCTCATAGACATCGTCCAGTCCTTTCATCTTGGCGAGCTCTGCATATCCAGCCACACCCATGATGGCCTTGATGGCGAGGTTGCAGTTGCCAGCCCAGTGACCTGCGAAGTCATCGGTGCAAAGTTGGTTGGCGGGGTGCAAGCCGTTCTCGACGAGGTAGTCGGCCCAAGTGGTGATGAGGCGCCAGTACTTGTCAACATAGAGTGTATTGCCTTCCTGCTTGCAGATTTGTGCGGCGAGGGTAATCATGTTGCCAGCTTCTTCGAGTGGCATGTCGCCACCATAAACTTGGCCGTTTGCCTTGGGATACTGGCCGAGGTCGTGTGCTGCGAAAGGCTTCGTCCAGCGGCCTGTGTAGCTGTATTCGAAGATAGACGTCATCATGCCCTTCTGCAGTTCGGGGTTGTAGCAGAGGTAGAGCGGAGCTTCGGGGTAGGTGAGGTCCACGGTATTGACGCAACCGTTGGAGTTGTTCTCCTTCGAGAAGAAGAGCACATTGCCTTCGTCGTCGCGGAAGAGCTTGTGTGCGGCGTTGACGTGACGGTAGGAGCCAGAGAGTATCTCAGCATATTTCTTGCCACCAGCGCTGAAGGCATCGTCGTAGATGGTCTTGTCCATCTGGCGGCAACGTTGCATGATGTTGGTGTAGTTGCCTCGCATGCGAGAGAACATGTCGTAGATGCTGACGCTACCTTCGTGTGCCCAATAGCCTTTGTAGCGCTTGAAGAAGTATTCGATGTCCCAAATCTCGTCGTAACCAATCATGGCAAAGCTGCTGCCCTGCTCTGTTGTGCCGAAGTCGTGGACGTAAGCCAGAGTGGGCAGAGATACCTGCTTCTGGCAAACTACCTGGCGTTCGCCTCTTGGCAAGCGTCCGTCTGCAAGGAATTGTGTCTTGATGTCGGCATCGGAAGCAAGGCAAAGACGACCATTCGTGCCAGCAAGGTAAACGTAGCCCCAATCGATGCAGATGCCGTCGCCCGTCTTCGCGAGGATGGGTTGCTGGATGGTGCCAGCCTTGAGGTACTGTGTGCCATTCTTGTACTCCATCGTCGAGATGGTGGGCTGCTGTATCTTGTTCACAGCCATCTGGGGTGTGGTGGAGAGGTAGAACTTCACGCTGTGGCGCTTGCCATCAGTAGCACGAACTTGATAGGAGATGTAGTTGATGGGAGCTGACAGCAGGTCGTAGTCGTCGATGATATGCGGTGCTGTGAAGACAACATCGAGTTCAACAGGACCGCAAGTGAAGGTGTAGTAGGTGTTGCAAGCCAATACGTCCACACTCTTCTGCCCTGCCGTCACAATCTTGTCGTTGCCCTTTGCTATATTGCGGAAGATGCCGAAATCGACCAGTGCACCGCCTGTCTTGTTATAGCAATGCACGGCAAAGACATTCTTGCCTTCCTTGAGCAGGTCAGCCCTCTCGCCATCAAGACGAACCACCACACCATCCACATAGTCCATGATGCCTGTGGCAGCCTTCTTGCCATTGATGTAGATTTCGCAAGCATCATCGTGCGAGAAGATAAGGTAGAGGTCGCCTTGCAGTTGGCTAGCAGTCAGGTCAACAGTTCGACGCACCCAAATGTCATTGTCCTCCTTCGTCCATGAAGTACGGATGTTGTCGTAATTGTCCGAACCAAAAGCACCCTTTCCGTTCTTCCATGAAGAAGCATTGAACTCCGGCTTCATCCAATCGCCGGCAGGCTTTTGGTCGGTGTACTGTGCCTCCCATTCGGCCTCGTTCGCCATGGGGACAACGCTTTCCATAAGCGTACGTTGTGCTGAACCCATCCAACGATAAGTGGTGCCATCCACAAAAAGCAGACCCTCCAGCGGCTTCTCGTCGTTTGTCCAGTGACGAGTGCTTCCGTTGGTCAGCTTGTCGTAAGGACTCCAAACGGAGAAGTAAGGGTCGCTAACCACGAGTGGAACACTGGGCAGACGCAGGTCTGTCTGCTTGTAGGGCTTGAAGAACTCTGCACTCTGTGCCCAGCCCATCATACTGATTGCAGCAACTGCAATCGATAGAACAATCTTTTTCATCCTTAAGATATTTGAATTATGAATTAATAAAATATGAATATGATCAGTATGCGTTTTCTTCTCCATGAATGGCGTTATATATGGTCTTCCATATAATGAAGAGGTCGAGGGCGAAGCTCCAATGCTCGATGTACCAGATGTCTTTCTTCACACGACCTTCCATTTGCCATAACTCCGAAGTCTCTCCACGGAACCCCGTCACTTGTGCATATCCCGTGATGCCGGGTTTTGCAAAGTGGCGTATCATGTAGCTTCCGATGAGTTGGCTATACTGTTCCGTGTGCTTGAGCATGTGCGGACGTGGACCGACGATGCTCATGTCGCCCAACCATACATTTATGAATTGTGGCAACTCGTCGACACTGGTTCGACGCATGAACTCTCCAATGCGTGTCTTGCGAGGGTCGTCCTTTGTGGCTTGAACCTCATCACTATCCACATTGACGCGCATCGAGCGGAACTTATAGCAATAGAACTCCTTGCCGTTCAGTCCTGATCGTTTCTGCTTGAAGAATACAGGACCTGGCGAACTCAACTTGATAAGCAGGCCAAATATTATATATATGAAAGGGAATAAAGTCAGAAGGAAGATGCTAGACGCAATCAAATCGAAGGTGCGCTTTACAATACGATTGCCCAATAGCGAAAGCGGCTCGTAGTGCAGGCTGAAAACGGGTGTGCCATCCATTATAGAGAATGCCATCGTATGGCGCTGATAGTTGAATGAATCGGGAATATGGTTGTAGCGAACCATATTCTGTGCACACGTTTGAATAATTTGGTTTATCAATTCGTTTTGTGCAGATGGCAAGAGACAATAAACTAGATGGGGCGGTTTGTTTTCTATGTAGTTCAGAGCCATTTCCGGTTTGCCAAGGTAGTTGTTCTCTGTTACCTTTGTAAGTGGCTTATCAGCAAAATAACCTTTAACGATGTATCCAGTTGAGGCGTCTGTTTCCATCGTCTTATAGAGTTCGCTGGCTATGTTGATGTTCCCTATAAAGACGACACTCATGGTGTTACGACCTCGTTTGCGATAGAACTTGATACATTGCCTCAGTAGCCATCGGTATAGACCTATGAAAAAGATGATAAATCCATAGAAAGGCAGCATGAAGTTCCATGTCATTAGAGGCCAACGGAACACCCACATTACCATGAGACTAAGTACAATAAAGAGTGTCAAACTCTTTAATAAGCTACGCAGCAATTGGTCACCACGAACGAAACGGTCATGAATATGATAGCGGCTTTGCAGGTCGCATAGTATATATACTAGCGTCATGAGCAGCATCAAACGTTTGTAGTGAGGCGTTGTGATGTTGCCCATGCTTTTATATACGAATGACATCGTCAGCAAGGCTGCGTTGAGAGCAAGCAACTCACCTGCCAGAATTATCCATCGTATGCTATTGTCTGAAGTTCTGTTAGCTTTAATCATTATAAATAGTTGTTATATAGTCTCCAAATGTATTGTGATATTCGATAATAAGGATGCCAGAATACTTCGCGCGGGTATTGCCCAATGAGGCGCCAACTCCAGCGTGTTCCCCAAGTCAGTCGTTCCCATCTACTCATTTCTGACCAATTGCCAACACGTTCGTCTGCATGGCCAAAGTTTCCCGCACGCATTACTTCGCTGAGTAGGAAGCGTCCACGATGTTCGTTGGGTTCGGTCAACATCTGTTCTTTTGCCATATAGAACACTTCGCCAAGCACCCACATCAAGGCTTCACAGAAGTCCATCAGCCCAAGGTCACGAATAACTTGAAGCACTTTCTCCTTCAATTCCCCATTAGCAGGTGTAATCAATGCATTGCTCAGATAGTAGTAGTCCATCAGTTGCCGAAGCCCAATACCTTCATAGAAGAGGTGGCGGTAGATGTGGCTCAATTGGAACACCAAGTTCATTTCGTCATTGGGAATATTGATGACTCCTTCATCAGGCAGTTCAACTTGTTTGGGTTCCTTGAGTTGCTCTCGGTAATATCGCTGCATCTTGCTATCCTTGAATGGGTCGTATAGGAAGCTTGGCAGGAAGTGAACCTCGATGGGTGTGTCCTTGCGGACAGGAAACTCCATCTCGATGCGAGTAACTTCCAATTTCGGGAAGTGGCTGCGAATATAGTTAGCGATCTTCTTGCGGTCGCCATCAAGCCAAATGTCTATATCGCCAGGAATGCGCAGCATCGGGTCTGGATAGAGTAGAGCATTGCCCTGTCCCTTGAGGATGACATTCCGGTAGCCCAGTTTCTCCCAACGTTGGCTGACCCAGACGGTATCGTGGTTTAGCCGTTTGTTGTCGCAGATGACTTTTTGTACCGAGGCGTGCCAGTCGATGAGCAATTGGCGTGGCGGCTTCTGCTCAGCAGAGAGTTTGCAGAGGCCATCATACAGCACACCCAACAGCGTCTGATTCTTCGCCTCCTCAAACAGTTCGTACCACTCCTTCTCGGAAGGTGTGTGGCTAAAGGAATCCTGCCTGCCTAAGGCAATTCGTATGAGTTCAAAGAAAAGCATCTTCTTTCTTTTTCAACTTTCCCCCTTTTACTTTATCATAGTGTCTTCTTCGCGACGGGGCTCAAATGCACCATCCTTCGCTTCGAACAGAATCGTTCCTGATTCCAAGCATTCGAGTGTATGCCAAACGCCTTTGGGAATGTTCATTGCTGAAGGCTCAGCTCCAGCTCTCAATAAGACACTTTCTGTCACATTCCCTTTGTCGTCGTAGAAAAACTCTCTGACGCTCCCCCGTAACAAAACAACCGTTTCGCTGGTAGTTGGATGACGATGGATGGGAACTTTAGTACCAGGTTCTAATGCATTTAACATGCGCTGGCTTTGGTCTGCAGAAGATGTCCTGAGGTCAAGATTCATGCGAAGTCGCTCGCAGGATTTCGCCTTTTCGCTAAGCGCATCAAGTAATTCAGTAGTGAGTACCATACTTCTTAGTCTCTATTTCTTAATCTCTAATCTCTAATCTCTCTACATATATAATATAGGAACTTGGTATTGCCGATAATGTAGCGTCGCCACATGCGTCGAGGCTCCATCAGCAGGCGATACAGCCACTCCAGGGAATGTTCTTGCCACCAAAGCGGAGCACGCTTCACAGTGCCAGCATAGAAATCAAACACCGCGCCAATCGTCCCGCAATGGCAATGGATGTTCAGCTCGTTCCAATGTTTGTATGCCCATTTCTCCTGTTTGGGAGCAGTCATGCCAATCCAAAGCAAGTCAGGGTCAGCATCATTGATAGCCTTTATCATAGCCTCGTTGTCCTCGTCCGAAAACTCCTGTTTGTAGGGTGGGGAATAAGTCACGACCTCAAGGCAGGGATAATCCTTAGCAGCCCGCTCACGAATCAGTGACAGCACCTTCTCGCTCGACCCGAGGAACATTACACGCAGTTTTCTTCCCTCTTCCCTCTTCCCTCTTCCCTCAAGTCTTTGCATCTCAAAGACAAACAAGTCCCATCCTGCAATCCGCTCCCTCGGTTGGCACTTCGCCTTCAGCCATCGGCACGCCTTGACGATACCAGCCCCATCAGGCATTAGAAAGTCACACTTACGAAGAGCGTCTGCAAAGAAGTCATCGTTTTGTGCTACAACATAGGAGTAAGCATATATGGTGTTGATGAGTGTCTTGTCATCAGATATTCTGGCCAGTTCATCACGTGACTGGACGATATGTAGTGTCTTTAATTTAAGTGCCATTAGTTTACAGCCTTATTATATACTTCGCTGGTTTGTCTGGCAATCATGTCCCAGTCGTATAGGTGCATATCGTAGGGAATCTTATGTGGCGTCAAACACAATGCTTCTATCCTTTCGGCAAGTTTCTCGATATTACCACAGGGGAAGTAATGGCTCTCGTCGAGTCCAATTTCCAGGTTGGCAGGGATATCGCTAGCAATGACTGGGATGTTGTATGACATAGCTTCAAGCAGAGCAATAGGTAACCCTTCGTGACTGCTAGGCAAGCAATAGCATGCTGCATTTGTCAAGAGTGAGTGAAGCTTCTTGCCCTTGATGAAACCCGTTAAGACGACATCGCTCTCTCTCGCTTTTTTCTTGAGAGACAATGAATAGTCATCCTCAAAATCTGTGTCACCAGCCAAAACTAGTCTCATATCTATAGGGATGCGATTTGTTTTTTTGAGTATCAGGAAAGCGTCAACAAGATGGTGCAAATTCTTCTCCGGCACAAATCGGCACACACCTAGGATATATTTACCTTCCTCAATGCCAAGTTCGCTGAAATACTCCGGATTAGAACATATCTCTGGTTGTGTCACTCCATTATATATAAGTGTAACATCGTTCTTCCTACCACATCTTTCTGAGATCAGAGTTTTAATGACGTTTGAAATAACAATCACTTGATTGGCAAACTTGCAACCTAAAGTTTCTCCCAACTTCAGCATCATCTTTGCAACCTTTCCCCATTTGTCGCGGTCGTAGTCAGGACCATGATGTGTCATTACCACCTTTAGTCCTAACAGTCGGGCGTATGGTGCCAGCAGGTTGGGACCAATCGCGTGAATATGGATAAGGTCTGCTCCTAAAGACTTTGCCTTGTTAATGGCCCGGAAAGTATGTATGATTGCCTCAAGCTTCTTGGACTTAGGAGCGTCAATGTCTATAATCTTCACTCCTTTCCATTCTGTCAAGGGCTTTTCTTCCCTGACATAGTTTTTCCGACGAATGACAGTTACATCATATCCAAGTCCTGCCAGTCGAGGTAGCAATTCTTCGCAGTGTGTCTCCACACCACCCATTATGTCAGGTATGCCACGTGTTCCTGTTACAACGACCTTCATGCTGTTTAGAGTTCTTTTATTGTTTGTATATAACTATCCCGGAAAATATTCAGCGAGTAATTGTCATAAAGTATTTCTTTACTTCTTTTCCCAAACTGCTGACGCATATCCTTGTTCATTATCAATGTCTCAAGATGCTGAGCAAGTGCGTCAACGTCCCCCTTTTCTGCGAGAAATCCATTTACCCCATCCTTCACCAGATAGGAATTGTCACCTACATTTGTGGCAACGACAGGAAGATTGGCATTCATGCCCTCCATAATGCTGTTGCTTGTACCCTCGAAGAGGGATGTGGAAAGATAAATGTCGGCCTTTTCCAGATATTGTGATATGTTGTCGGGGTTGATGAGAATGTCCGTAATATCTGCAATACCTTCTTCTCTTACCCACACTCTGATTTGCTGTTCCAACTCCCCGAAACCGATGATGCAGAAGCGAATGTTCTTACATTTGATATTTGCCTTGGCTATACTCCTGATGGCAGTCAAGTAGTCCTTTTGTTCTACAAAACGACCAATGGTAATAATCGTTGTCGTCTCTGACTCAACCTTTGGAGCAAATGGTGTGATGTTGTCAAAACAGTTTTGAATGACATGAATCTTCTTCTCCTTAAAGCCTTTGGAGACAAAATTCTTCTTCCCGGAGAAACAGTTTGCTATTGTAAGGGCAGCCATGTGATTGGTAAGGAAACGGTCAGAGATGAGCTTGCCGGTTGGCAGTTCTGCGTTGCGCAATCCTGTTACCACCTTTGCACCTGTAATGGTACCAGCAAGGCAGGCATAGAGATTAGCTGCCGTTAGGTATGAGAATATAAGTTCAATTTTGTTCCTTTTGATATAAGCACAGAATTGGCGGAATCTGTTGATGTGTCCGCCATTGAAAAGAGCCAAATGAATAGCAGGTGTCTCATTGATTAAATCCAGATACTTTTGGTGCGTCTTGGCAGCATTGAAGACAATGAAATGTACGTCATGGCCTATCGAAAGAGCTTTAGCAAGCAATACAGCTTGTTTCTCTGCTCCACCGCTGGTGAGGTTCTTGACGAATATGGCTATGGTTGTAGGTGTCATTTGTCTTCAGCTTTGGGCAGTTTCAGCCATTCTCCTATTTTGTAATCCCACTCTTCGGGTTCAAAGGGAACATTTCCGGAGAAATGGAAGAATGTTAGTTCTCCGAAATATATTTTTCCATTGATGTCATACAAATCCACCCGTATATGTGGATAACCTTTACTTAATTCCTCAGCCAACGCTATCATCTTTTCAAAGCCTACAGGCTTCGTTATCTTTTTGGTTGCCCAGGGATGACCTTGTACGAAAGGAAGATGGTTGAAGTCTGTATCAAAGAAATCAAACTTGACATCACCACGACTTCTGTCTGTAGCAATGAAGAGCATCTTGCATTTTCCGTTAAAGCAGAAGAACTTATAGTCTTTGAGTTCCGTTCCCGATTCATCTACCATATATTGTTCGGCAATGATTCGCGGTTTGATGTTCTTATATGGATATTCCCGATGTTCGTAAAAAAAGTTGTGTTTTAGACTTTTGTTTATTTTCTTCCGTGCAGCAGAAATTGTCTTGTTGCTTTTGTCCAAGCATACAGCCACACCGCCACTATCGTGTGTCGTCTTCAGAACAAACTTGTCGGGCAACTTGCCGAAGTCAATCTCATCGAAAGAACGCCATACGCCAAGCGTTGGAATGATGTATTCATCGCCGATGCGCTTGCGCACAATCTCTTTCGCTTCATACTTATCCACTAAAAGAGAATACTCTGGATGAATGTCGTTCAGCTTCAGCCATTGCAGTTTCTCGTTGAAGGTGCGTGGGTTATCTATATTTGGGAACTTTCCCATGCCAGAGAAGTATTCCCATTTAATAAAACTTCGGTCATCCATCCATTTGCCGAAAGACCTGCGGAGGATGACACCAAACAACCATTCCGGATGATTAATAGCTTTATGAAATATGTTTTTCTCGTTCATCGTGTGTTAAACTGTTCTGAAAAGAGAAATAAAATCCTCGTTGGTTGCAGAATGATAAGTCATTTCAAAATCTTTCAGCAAAGTAGCCTTCTTCATCCCTTCTGCAAGGGCATCTATATTCTCAGATTCTACGACAATGCCGTTGTAGTCATTCTTTACAATCCTATCAATGACGGGAATGCATCTTGTAGCAACAACGGGCTTGCCTAAATACATCGCATCTATCAAAGAATTAGGCAATCCCTCGAATCGAGATGGCATGACATAGCAATCAGCGTGTTTTATCCAACGATAGGGATTACTGTCGAATCCAACAAAGTGTACATAATCTTGAACGTGATTGCTTTCGACGAAATCCTTAACAGATTGGAAATAGGTGCTGTCCTTATCATACTTGCCAAGTAGATAAAGGTGGGCATCTGGTCTTTCCTGATGTACCTTTTCAAAAGCACGGACAATAAGATCTTGTCCTTTTTGGGGATTGAAGCGGGCGGCCCAAATATATTTATATTGGTTTTGTGTTTCTTGGGGAAACGGATTAGGTGTTTTAAGGCAGTCTTCGATATATGTGGTATCTATAGGATTGTGAAGGGTAACGACCCTCTCTGTCGGCAATCCGATATAGGATATAATCTCGTCGTGCATTTCCTCTTGTTGCGCAATTACTTTATCAGCCCATTTGTAAGTGAGACGAACTAACAGAATGTTTATTTTGCGGGGTGTACGGCTTAAATCGATGTTGTTTCGGACAATTACTTTGACCTTGCAAAATCTAGAAGCAAGAATTAAACGTGCATTCAGGTATAGTAGTGAACTAAAGACTATGTCAGGCTTTTCTCCTCGAACAATATTCAAGATTCTGACAGTTCCTCCGTACCATATTTTTTTTATTCTAAGAAGTCTTATCGAATAGCTCTCGGGAATAAACCTAACGATGTCCCCTAAAGAATTGCCGACCACGACAAACTTCACCTCAAACTCGTCTAGAGGCAGCATCTTGGCTATGGTGACAGTCATCCGTTCTGCACCGCCTACTGTCGGCGGTAGGAAGAAGAGGACTTTCTTTTTACTCAGTCCTGACATAACATAACTCTATTCTTCAGGATGTTAGAATAATAACAAGTTAGTCATTGTCAAATCACTCACGTGTAGTTGGTAAATTACTCGTGAGTAGTTGGTCAATTAAAAACGTATAGTTTGGCATTTACACGTGTTTAGTTGGACAACTATACACGAAGTTCATTATTCGTATGCTTTAGATTAATGAATGCATGTGTGATTAATGACGATTACGGCAGGTTAATATATCCCTTCTTTATGAACTTTTCATCGGGTTGGGAAAGCAAAAAGCGTTCTTTTTCTTTTTTAGACATATTTTTGCATCCAAAGTCATGTTTTTCTTTTATTTTCTCGTAAAAGTCATCAGTGTAGCCAATAAATTTAGCCGGATTGCCAGCAACCATGCAGCCATCTGGAACACTTTTTGTCACAACGGCACCACCTGCGACAATACACCTTTCTCCGATGGTGACACCGGGCATAATCATGGCGTATGCACCAATTGAAGTATAACTTCCTATCCTTACTTTCCCAAATTGTTCAAGGTTTGGATCGTCGTAATACTGACGAATAGACCATATTCCTCCATGTGTATAGATTGATGCGTGCGATGCAATTCGTACATAATCACCAATTTCTATCAAATAGCCTTCTGATGGTATTTCTTTTGTGGAAAGCCAACAACCTTTTCCTAATTTCACTCCCATAGACAACGCATACTTGTTGGCACTCATCATGTTTCGCCGTATTTTACTGATAATGGATTTTAGAGACATAAAACTATGTTTAATAATTATAACTAATTGACTAACTAAATTAAATGTATAAAGTCAGAGAGCCGTTTCCCTTGGGTAATGGGGTTGAATGAGTCCAATGCTATCTCATGCCCTTTTTGGGCTATGGCTGCCGCTTCTTCAGGATTTGTCAGAATTTCTTTTATGTGGTTTACGAGTTGCGTTTCATCGTCTTCCTCAAAAAGATATGCGCTGACTCCAGACTCTAAATATAGCTTTGCATCGCCAACGGTCGTTGTGACAACAGGAACACAACTCATTAGCATTTCCCCCAGTTTGGTAGGAAAACAATTTCGTGTCTGCAAATTATCTGATTTGTAGATTATAGAAAATGCTGCAAAATGCTGTAGTCTGATAATGTCTTCGTCACTGATATAACCCATTAATACGACATCGTCAGTGAGTCCAAGCTGTTTGATCAGTTTTCTGTACTTACAGGTTTGTGGGTCGGATTGTTTTCCTGTAAAAACGAGTTTGCATGGCGTTGTCGATTCATGCTTGAATTCGGCAAATGCATGTAGTATCTTTGAGATGCTGTCCTTCTGTTCATGCATTGTTCCGGTGTGGATAATGTAAGGTGTCTCAACAGATGGTTGCATCTTTGAATAGTCGATAGCATAAGGCTCCGGGTCGACTAATATCGGGATGCGAATTACATGTGCATTTTTGTTTTTGTATTTGTTTGCAAATATCTCCAGTTCTTGCGATATGACAATAAAAGCATCGTAAAGAGGCATGATGAGATGATACTCAATCCAATCCTTTATGTGACGTAATCTATGGCTTAACCTTAATGAACTGGGGTGTTCGCACGTCTCTTTGATTGTCGTCGCTCCCTTTATCTTGGCAGCAAGTAATATGAGTGATTGCAAGAAAAGCGGATAAAGATACACATATACAGCATCTCCTTTATGAATGTGTCGCAGGGAATAGGAAAATGTTCGGATGGGATCGATTACATTACGATCCATCCCACGCATTAATGTGTTCCATTTCGGGCGCTTGTATTTGCCGCAGACATAGCAATAGGGTGTTCCGTTATATTGTCCTTCCTCTGGCATTCCATCATCTTCGCCTCTTTCAAGGACTTTGTTGCAAATGATGACATTTATTTCATTCCCCGCAGCCTTGAGACCTTTGATGTAGCATTGTCGACGTTTCGCGGCAGCCATACCGTAAGGAAATGTGGTGTTTTGGAAAAAATGGATTGTCATTTTGGGGTTCTTATGATATTATTGCGGCAATTCTCTTTGAAAGATTATTAGAAGTATAAGTCAAGATAAAGCCCGAAATAATTACGAGAGAATAATCAAGATAGTGTCCAGTGAAAATCTGATGGTCAATCCATTTGTAGAGGAACAACGGCATCAATGCTTTAATTCCCACATTTGCTAAATATGATTCTAATGATGCAACTCCAAGCCAAAGGAAGAAACCGTTTATTTTCGAGTTGTCAGGAACGTGCTCAAGAAAAAAACTCAGCACAATAAGTGTCGGGAAAACGTACAACCATGAGTAGTATATGTCCTTCATCAGAATATGAAACAGGATACAACCTAATGCCGATATGGCAATCACGCATAATGCGTTTATCCTGATATTTTGCTTGACATAGGGTGCCAGATACATACCGATGATAAAACTAACGGTATGCTTAAATGCCCCTTTTAGGTTTTCGATTACTGAGGTTCCCAAATCACTGATATTAAAGATTGGTATATGTGTTATTGCCAAACACAATACAATGAGTATTAGAGCAATCAATGTTCTTCTAGAATCATTTAGGATTCGGTATATAAAAGGTGCTAATGGGTAAAGCAATACTAAAAGTGCAACATACCACATACCATCATGGTGTGTCCAAAATCGTAGGGTTGAATAATACAATAGCCATTCGCTCCACGAAACATTATCGACGAGGAGTCCGAACATCCTCAAAGTAAGCAAGACTATTGTATATGGGATGAAGATTCTGATAAATCTCTTTTTCAGCCAGGGGAAATAATCGTTTGACTTTGATAATGAAAAATAACAGCCTATTCCTGACAAGAACAAGAAGATGTCCACGCCGAGATTTAAGAACACCAAAAACTTGCGAAGAAGACCTGAGACTTCTACGCCATATTGAGGAGCATGACAGAGAATAATCATCAATGCTGCCATCCCCATTAGTTGAGTTCTGTATTTGCTAAGAAGATAGAGATTGAAATGATTGTCTAAAACAAATGATGTTTTCATACCCCAAAGCGATTATGCGATATATCCATGAAGGTTATAACAAACATTATTAATGAAGTTTAAGCTTCATTTTTAGTTTGTCAACTAAATCCTGTTGTTTGCTAGTCAAAGGGTCTGAGCATCCATATATTTTCTTTCCGGAATAATACTGGTCAAACATAGACAGTATTTCTTCATGGGTCATCCGTTCGTTAGGTGGATATAGTGCCTCCTCATGTCTCTCTATGTCGGAAGGAGAGAATTTTACGCCAATGATTTTTGCAGGAATTCCTGCTACTAATGCGTATGGCGGAACTGATTTGGCGACGAGCGCATTCGCAGCGACAATGCATCCACGTCCCAACGTCACACCAGCCAGAATAGTCGCCCGTGTTCCTACCCATACGTCTTCTTCAATAGAAACATCTGCAGAATAGTCATTAATATGGCTCTCTCCTAATATGACCTGTGGAATGGAGACTGTTGATCTATGGTTGTTTGTAACGATGGTTACGTCTGGTGCTACTTCAGTAAATTTTTTTATGTAAACAGACTCATTATCGGCATTTATGATGGTAAGTCCATATCGAATCTTTACGAAGTCCTCGACAAATAGATTCTTTTTCCTACCTATATGGCATGGATACGCAATCGAACTATGAACGGGCATGGAACCAAAGTCTTTTCGATCAGGGTAGGTTTTGCGAATATCGTACAAGATATGCCTTCCTTTTCTGAGAAGAAACCATATGTCTGATAAAAACGAGCTTATTCTTGTCATCTCTTAATTGTCGGTTTATTCGTTAATGTCATCATCATCATATTCATCATATTCTTCTTCGATTTTAAGTTCGTCTTCATTATATGAGAAAAGGCCATATAACCAAAATGCTGTAAAGATGGGGATACAGAAAATTGCATATGAAACAGAAGACAGCAATAGCGCCAAAGCAAAAGTAATTCGGCGTTGATACAAAAAAGTTCTGCTTATCTTTATGGATGAGTAGCAGAGTATCACATATAGAAAAAGTCCGACAAAAATGCCATACTGGCTTGGTATTTTTATCAATCCGCCTGTAAGAACTATATTCTTGGAAATATTTTGTTTAAACCAACTGTGGTCTGTATTTCGGCCATATCCTAGTAATGGTTCCTTTTGAAAATTAATCCATTCGAAATAAGCAGATTCAAATCGGTCAATTGAGCCAAGATATTCATCACTTTGTGTTCTTGCATTGTAATTGATATTATGTATTCGTTCGCGTGTAAGTCCTTCATAGTTGGCGTTGCCTTGAATCTTATCCCCCATAAAATCAAGGGAAAAGATGGAATATGCTAGTGGCAACGCAATGAAGACGAAAGAGAGTATGCTCTTTGCGTTAAATCCATCCAGCCAATAGATGGAATAAATAAGGATGGTAATACTATATCCAGTGGTGGACATGGTGCTGGCAAGCGCCAATAACAATATGATGATTTTATAGTTTCCCTTAAACGAGATGCCTTCACGAGACAAATTAACAAAGATTGCTGGTATCAGCATGATTGCGAAACGCCCAGGTTCCCATGAGCATCCAGCGTTGCGAATTAGAGAACCATAAATCTGACCTTTGGCCGGATCCATCCAATTGAAGAGGTAGAGGAAATTGTTGCCGAAAGCTGTCTCTGGGAAAAGCCGGAATAGGTCTGACAACGATGGAATAAGTATTGACATCCCCCAAAGCACCAGGCTTATCGCAGAGAACACAACCATGATATGCTCATAGATGGGGAACAAGTCCCGTCCATAGACTCTGACATGGATGAATGCTATGAAGATAGCATAGAACAGAAAGAAGTAATATGACAGATTGCTTGAGGAGAAGTCGTGAAACTTGTAGCATACGGCTACAGACCAACATAGCATGATACCGACAAGTGTCCAAAGTTTACTGTGGCTGAAGCTGATAGGATTGCGTACCAGCAGAATGATGGTCAGGACTATCGGAATGAGGAATGGTATGGGGTTGCCCGACAGAGCGCCTACCATACGCGCTGTGTCCGACGTCATTTGCGCCATATAGATAACCATTACGAACAGATATAGGTATTCGTAGATAGGGTAGAAGATATCGTCGTGGATTTTAATCATAATGGAAGTGGAGGCAATATGTTATTTGTTCCAGATACCGGTAGCAGAGTTGTTCAGAATCCTGCGTATTTGGATCGTGAAGAAGCTGGCATAGATGATATTGATTATTGACATGGAAGCCACGACTCCCAAAATACCTATATACTTTCCTAAGAACAAAGAGAGTGGTACATGAAGAAGCAATCCAATCAATATCACATACGATTGTAATTCTACTTTTCCTGTACCGTTTATCAATGTAACTTGTAGCGTGTCCCAGCAATGGATAAGTGTATAGACAGCTATGGAAAGCGTCAATATGAAAGGCACAGACACTTTGTCTCCAACCCAGAGTTTAATCAAAATAGATGATAGAATTACAATAAGACTTATCATTAAGCAAAGAAACAGGTACAGCTTTTGCATCTTTTTGTACATGTTGTTCATCCACGTATAGTCTTTCTTGGTATAGGCATCAGTGAATGCTGGCCACAATGGGTTTAGGATAATTGTATAGACCATTACAACTATGTTCAGCAGTTTATAGGCTATATTGTACTGCGTAACAGATTCGGGGCCTGCAATATGGGAGATGAGTATGTTGGTGGCTTGATAGAGAACAATCATTTGCACCTGAATAATGAAAAACTTAATCCCGAGTCCCCATAGGTCTTTGATATATGCTGTATTAATGGACTCAATAGATGGAGCAACTTCTCTCATCGTTGTCTTAAAATAGATAATGGAAGCGATAAGGACAATCAATATCGGCATCAAGGAATAGGCAAAAGCCAAATTCAATAATGAAGGCTTGACAAACATCGTCATAATGCCGATAATACAAAGTGAACAGATTTGGCCTATAACAGCGAATAAACTGGAAAGTGCTGTCTTTTGGTAAGCAGCAACTACAGCAACAAAAACATTCACAATCATTTGCAAGGCTATGAACACAAAAAGCACTTGCATTGTCTTGATGATGATGTCTTGATTTGAAGGGTCAACATTTAGTATTCTGCACCAGTCAATCAAAGGGCTCACGGCTGTCAGTAGCACAGAAAGTGGAGCAAAGATGGCGAACATAATGGCGTAGGTCGTGGAAACCAGACTTTTACCTTTCTCGTAGTCTTTCCTTGCCAAACATTCATTCAGCCTGTTTTTCAATCCATGCGTAACCCCGACATCCATATAAGTCAGCCAATGCAGAATGGAAGATATCGTGAGCCAAACGCCATAGATTTCAGCAGAGACATATCCCAAAGTCATTGGGACGAGCAGAAGGGAGGTCAAGATGCTGATACCCTTAATTGCCAAAGAACCAAGTATGTTCTTCTTGACAATTGCTGTCCTTTGGGAACCTCCAATCAGTATATTCTTGATGGTCGTTATACGCATGTTATTGTAAAGTGGGCATTTTGCTTTTTATTCGTGGAGAATCTTTCTGCTTGTGCCGTCAGAGTACAGGACAATGTTTAATCCTTTCTGCATAGCAGGGAGTTTCTTTCCTGTCGCATCATAGATGGCAACCACGGTGCAATTGCTGTAGCGGGTTTGGATGTTGTCTGCTATGGCCGCTGTGGTCGCAACGAATGAAATGGAATCGCCTGGTATGCAAGATGTGAGGTCGGGTTGAATCTGTGACGTATAAAAAGCTTCGGAAGAGGAACTGCCATCGGCATGGAACACATTCATCAACCATGCTGCATCTTCTGCTTTTGTGTTAAGAGACAATGGGAAAGACGTGAACCAAGCACCATCGAATCTTCCTGTGCGAAGCGGCACGTCGCAGACAGCAATGTTTATGTCAATTGTCTCTTCCCCTTCTGGTAACTCTTCGTGGATGCTGACTGGGATGACCTCACCGAGGGAGAAGTAGTTGGCTATATGTTGATATACAAATGATGGGCGAGTGCTGACATAGTTATAGAGTCGATCCAGTCCATATTGATGCTTTTTGAGCGTGGACATGTTCTCATACGCTGCAAAGGTGTATGGAAGCTCGTCTATAATCTCTTCTTCCATCTCGTCAATAAGCGGTACACATACATCTGGACGTAAGAAGTCGCCCAAATAGGTGGCGTATGAGACAATAAAACGGTTACGGAACTCTGGGAAGGACATCATCTTTTCATAGAGATAACAAGCAGTCCTTACACTTGGGTTGTTGGATTTTTCGTATTCCCGGTCTTCTGAATTCTGGGTGCCAAGCATGTACTTGAACATGTCCCATGAACTGGTGTTTATGAAGATGTAATCCAAGTCCTTCGATATCCAGTGCCAACGACCATCGTCGGTCGTTTGCTTCCACATGGATACATTGTTCGCAGGATAATCTGTGTTGGAAGCATAGCATTCTGCGATGAAGACATTCATGAAGTTCTCCATATCCATAGCCTCTTCCAACTCTTCGTAAGTAACATTATTCCCGTGGTAAAGCTTGTTGAAAGAATTAAAGTGGGGTGATTCTGGCTTGTTATTACTATTATAGTTTGAGTCATCTGCCATTTCCACTTCTTCTTCCTCTATACCATAGTTGCTGGTGACAAAGTCCTCGTTCGAACGCTCACGCATACCGAAGATGCCCCGATATTGTCCGTTGATATAGACAATGACTGGCTCGTATGCCTGCCAATCTATGTCATCGAGATGTGTACCAAAGAGTTTGTTCACAAATGCGTCGTCGATGCGCGAATACTTGCAGGTGCTGCCGCCATTTCTCAGCATGAAAGACTTTACAATGTTGACATCCGGCTTGTCCCGCCAAAAGTCGCCTTTGAAATTCTTCTTTCCAAAGCGTTTCTTTGCATAGCACTTAATGCTTTTTTGTGGGAAGTTTCTTGAATACACGCCACCAACCGCAACCTCGCCTGATTGATTGAACACGGTATTCCCATTCTTGGTGTGGAAGTATTCGAAGTTTGCGGGCCGTCGCCACTTGTACTTGTAGTTGGGTTTGCCGTCTGTGCTGTCGTTGGAGAGGATGCCTTCTTCGCTGCTATAAAGGTAAGTACTGTCTGTAGCGATGGAGATGATTGGTAACGAGGTGTCTCTTGGATGAAAGATGTAGGAGTGGGTCGTGGAAAGAACTGGGTGCATGTGGTGCGAGAGGAGCTTTGCGCGAACGACTGTGCTTTTGTCTATCGTGAGCGTGAAGAGGGTGTCTGACAAAGAATCCCAGTTGGGTTCGCTTCCGTCCGTTGTGATGTAGATGCGTGTGTCACTGGGCACACCCCATGGCATGCTTATTGTGATGGCTTCTGGTCCGTTTGTCATTACATGCCCTTCGGTAGAGAACTGAGGTTGAGGCAGGACGCCGACACATTCTTTGCTGTTATTGGCGGCTCCAGGTGTTGGGGTCATTTCGTGTTGCCATTCGCTGTTTCCATCTGTCGTCCGGCCATATGCCACGTTTGGTGCTGGCATGCTGTTGTAGTTGAGGGAGTCTATTCTTTGCCACTTGTCGTTAAACAGATATAGCTTCCCCTTACCTGCCTCCAAGTTAAAATTGCAATGGAGTGGAATGCCTGTTGTCTTGTCGCAATAAACCAGAATGTGACATCCAGGCTCCAGGTATTCGTCGGTAGAAGTGATTCTGAAGGACTCTCCGGAAACTTTTGTAGGACCTAAGCGATAGTCCTTAATCGAAATTCGTGTGTCGCCTGCATTATATAGCTCCACCCATGAGTCAGGAAAGTCATGATTGATCATCATGTAGTCAACATTGGACTGCATTATTTCATTGATGATAATCTTGCCCTGTGCAAATGTTCTGTGAGAGGCAGATACGGCAAATAGCAATAGTGCTATGGATATGTAGATAGTTTCCTTTGCCATAAACGTTGTTTGCATTATGTTATCCCTTAGTATGGTGTTTTTTCGTTCTATTTTGTCCCGTAGTACCCTGCATACCACTGGGCGAAGGCGCGGAGGCCTTGGCGGAGGGGGGTGGAGGGACGGAAGCCGAAGTCGCGTTCGAGGGGTGTGGTGTCTGCGAAGGTGACGGGGACGTCGCCTGGTTGCATGGGCACGAGTTCTTTGTGCGACTCGAAGTCGTAATCGGCTGGGAGTACACCTGCTGCGATGAGTTCTTCCTGAAGGATGGTGACGAAGTCCAAGAGGTTTTCGGGTGAGCTGTTG
>OCVV012870965.1_pt1 | contig 30955 bp, 29 predicted proteins | sample 1539721 | NCBI WGS metagenome assembly OCVV01 (sample SAMN02144230, study PRJEB22623) | gut metagenome | biome: sheep rumen | host: Ovis aries | place: New Zealand | reverse complement strand
GAAAATGCAAATTAATATGCCATTTTCACTTATCATGTTATAACGCATGACGCCACCTTCCCCTATCCATTCATCCACCAGCTCCTTCGTATTGTCCGTAGACCCATCGTCCACTATCAGCCATTCAAAGTCCTGACACGTCTGCACACACAGGCTCTCATACAACTTTGGCAAGACGTATGCTCGGTTATATGTAGGAGTGAATATCGTTAATTGCTTCATTTGGGGGAATCGTTTACAATAAACAGTAAACTATATCACCTCTCCTCCATACTCCATCTTCTTCCCCAGCACTGTGCAGAGAATCATCTGGATGTCCTTGATAAAGGAGTAGTGTCGATAGTAATAACAGTTCAGACGTACTTTATCTGGATAGATTACATTGTCATTATACCACAACGCGACCTCCTGATCCGTCTTCTCGTCAAAGTTAAAGTCATCGTTAAGGTCAGCAACCAGCGACCTAACGCCACTTAACATCTCGTCCTCCCTCCTATATTTCAGTGTCGCAGGACCAGTAATACCAGGACGTAGTTTAAGCACATCACGATTGTCCCCTTCTAGCTTATCTGCATACCCAGGCACATCAGGACGTGGCCCTACAAAACTCATATTACCAATCAGCACATCCCATAACTCTGGCAACTCATCTAGTTTATACCGTCGAAGTGTTGCACCCAATGAAGTAATACGAGCTTCTCCGGCAATGCTTACCGAAGAATTATCATGTGAGACAGCCATCGAACGAAACTTATGTATCGTGAACAAACGACCATGCAGCCCTACTCTTTTTTGCGTAAAAAACGCAGGACCTCCTGGCATTTTTACTTTGATAAGTATCGCCAATAATATTAGTAATGGCCACAAAAACAGGAGTCCTATCAGTGCCACCAGTCTATCAAAAATATATTTTATTATCATATCCAATTATGAGGGGAGTATTTCTATATATAACACATTATCATCCATCTCCTTGACCACTTTGACCTTGCTTGCGGATAATGCCGAGCGGTAAGATGCAATATTTTTTTTCGACACAGTCTCGAACAGCCGTAATCCTATTCCAAATCCAACTTCATTTAACAACTTGTTCATGGCAGTACCCAATCCTTTTCCACGATAGTTGATATCCACCATCCTTCCACGGAATCCCTGTCCATGAAAGAAACACCTATTGAAGCAATATCCTGCTATCTGATCATTCTCCTTGTCCAACAAAACATAAGCCAGGAAAGACCTGTTTCGTTGCAAACTCATGATAGTCTTTGCATCAAAAGCATGTGGATTAAAATACATAAAAGTCTCCTTGGGTTGATTGCGAAAGAACATAACCAGTTTTTCCGTGGGTATATCCTTTATCGGAATCATTTCATAACCTTCTGGCTTTTCTACTAGAGAAAGTCCTTCAAGCTTCTTCCCATACCTTATAGAAAACAGGTGGGAGTTGATTGTTTCTACCATATTCCACAACCACCCCATTTTATCTCTAAAAAAGTGCGCTATTGTATATAACATTTATTATTTATTAAGTTTCAAAATATCCTCATAGAACTCCATCAAACAATTTTGGACGAAACTCTGTTCATAACGAGAGGCTATCATATCCCTAGCCTTACCTGCCATATATTCACGGTTTTGCTTATTCCTTATCATTTCTAACATTGCCTGAAAAAGAGCCTCTTCATCTCGCGGTGGGATGATGACACCATTCTCTCCCTCAACAATGATCTCACGAGAGCCATTAATATCTGTTACTATACATGGCAATCCCATAGCCCCTGCTTCCAATACAGTATTGGGAAATCCCTCTCGATAGCTAGGAAACACGTAACTATCAGCTGCGACATAATAGGCCAACAGCTCTTCTCCACACTTCGGTCCAACATACTCTATGGCAGGATTATTCGTTATCAAATCCTTTGCCTCCTGTGATATTGGGTCCTGACTGTCTTCATTCCAGCCCACCAACAACAGTCTAACAGGAGCAAAACCAGACAATTTACTCATCGCCTTGCAAAGTTCATTGATTCCTTTATCTCTGGCAATGCGCCCTACAAAAAGGAAAGTAAACACCCCCTCCTTTTTCAGTTTTTGGCCTAATTCCATTACTTCAGGTCTTCGGGAATAATGCATCATATCAACACCTTTTATATTACCATACCCTAATACCTTCATCGTTTTTTTAGTAATTCCGTAGTTCCGTAAATCTGCCATCACTCCCTTCCCTTCTGGTATCACATGGGTAGCACAAGCACAGGTAATGGCATCTGTATACATTAATAACCTACGTTTCAATCCTGTTGCAGTTGGGAACACTAATCCTGTAAATGTATGCACTCTCACTGGTACTCTTGTCAGCCAAGCTGCTATCATACACAACAATCCTGCTTTGGGTGTCATCGAGTGTACCATTGTTGGTCTTTCCTTTATAAAAGTCCGAATCAGATACCATAACGATACCACATCATGAATGGGTGATATATGCCGTTCCATAGGAACACGTTTCCCTTGGACGCCATATTTTCTTTCCATCTCATCCAATTCCGGTCCTGGAGACGACAGCAGAATCACTTCATACTTCTTTTGAAGTTTTACAAGCAAACTCTCCAAGAAAATGAAGGATAGTGATATAGTACATGCACGTATTATCTTTGGTTTCATTTATTATCTATCGTTTTTAAGAAATTAACTAATGTCTCTACCGATTTTTCCCATGTCAATTCCCTATCAGCATATTCCTTTGCTCGAGCGCCATATTCTTTTATTAAATTAGGATGACGATACATTCTTTCTATTTCAGTTCGAATACTAACCTCATTAGCCTCTGTCACAATTCCCATTCCTGTGGGAACTTGTTGCTGCAATGAGCCCACATTTGTTGCAATTACAGTCTTGCCTAATGCAAATGCCATTGGAATAACACCGCTTTGTGATGCTCGCAAATATGGTAATACTAAAAAATCTGATGACAATACGATTTTGACCATTTCATCATCGGGAACAAAACGGTTATACAATTCGATATCCTTATTAGACAAAATCCGCTTCTTAAGTTCCTCGCTTATTTTTCCGCCACCAGCCACAACAAGTTTCAAATTATCCACATTTACTTTCTCAAATGCCCCCACCAAGACATCCAGTCCTTTGTATGGTTCTATTCTACCAACAAATGATATTCTAAATTTTATGTCATCATCACTATGTTTTAGATTATATTGAGAATAATATGAAAATGCAGCATGTGGTATAATAGTCACAGGTTTTTTATACAGCGATTTAACAAATTCATAATCCGTTTTGTTTAAAATTACAATACCATGTGTAAACTTTATCGCCCATCTATTGACCTTGTAGAAGATGGATTCAAATATATGCTTAGGTGTATCGTGTAAATGGGGATCATGAATTGTATCAACAATCGCAGTTTTTCGATATAGGAATGGATACAATATCGGGCCCCATACGCAACCAAACGGAACATATACACATTGAGGCTTATATTTCAGTATCTTATTAGCAAGTTTATATATTTTGGGAACATTCAAAAAACTCAGTACCAAATGTAATGGTGTATGTTTATAGGTATCAACCACCACCATCTCACAGTTATTTCTTTCACGTAATAGTAGCCAGTCTTTCAAATTATATACTCTTTTAGACACTACAACTTGAAGCTCACAATCATCTCTATGCGAAAGTGTAGATATCATCTGATAAGAATACACTGCACTCGCACTTGTACTGCCAAGAAAAACGCACGTAATTCTCATTTTATCGATTTTGTTGATTGTGTTTAATTAATAAATAGCAATACAGCATTAAGCCAAAAGGAAACATAAGTACGGAAACCGATTTATTAGGAGATACCGATAAAACCGATTTCTTCGCAATTAGTGACTCTGCTATCAAATGTATCTGATGACGTAATTTCCAACTTATCGAAGTATACTTTAAAGAAATATATAATTTTCTTAATTCTATAAAACTATTCGGGCTGTTAAAATACTGATTAATTATGTTAGCAGCCATCCCATTTTCTTGATAATTAACTATACAAAGAGTTTTATCTATCAAAACAAATGGTTTCAATTGATCTATTTTGAGAATCATCCATATAGGATTAAAATTTTTTTCTCCATAAAAAGATGGTTGAGGAGCAACGGATTTAAGAAGGTCAACTCGCATTACAATTTTATTATCAGCTTGATACTTCCTATTTGATTTAAGTTGAACATAATGAATAATCTCACCCTCATTCATTGGGCCACCCAATCTCATCCCATCAGTAGTTTGGTCATATCCAACCATGCCTGAAACTTTGCCATTATTATATTTTTTCCATGAATTTACAATTATTTCGACTGCTTCATCCGGCATATAATCGTCCGAATCAATGCATACACATATTTCTGTGTTCATTACTTCTATTGCCTTATTATACCCCGTATGAAGTCCTCCATTCTCTTTATAAATATAAGTAATTGGTATTATGTTTTCTTTTATCCATGATTCTACTATATCTTTTGTATTATCGGTGGAACCATCATCTATAATTAACCAACAAAAATCCTTTAAAGTCTGGCGACACAGTGCTTCATAGCCTCGTTTCAGCAACTCAGCTCGATTATATGTTGGTGTAAATACTGTTAGCGTTACTAATTTCATAAAAATACTATTTAAACTTTACCCAATATCCATAACACTATAGTAAAGCCCAGATGTGCCAGCAATATCCAGGCTGCCTTTTGGCTATGATTATTCTTAAACACAGGAAGGTTTAATAACGGATATGCTAAAACTATTGGATAAATAAACCACGATAGATATGCAAAACGATTAGAAAAAAGGCCTCTGATTACAATTACCCAAAATGAATTTGCATATATATATGTACCCAGAAGTATCAAATAAGTATTATTATAAATCTTGCGTACAAAAAGAGTATATGCTCCTAATAATATAGGCATTGCACTATATAGCATAAAATCCCAACGAAAACGATTTTCTAGCTCTATGCCCCAGTCTTCATATACCTCATCACCAGTTTTCCCCATTTCAGCAAGACGCGCATCAATATTTAACAGTGACAATAGAGAGGTTAACGCCTCACCAAAAGCCAAACTGACAACAATAGCTGCAAGCCATACCATATACATTAATTTGGGATTTCTTACAAAATAAGTAAAAAACATACATGCCAAAGGAAGAGCTGTAGACTTATGGCAACTGATAGCAATAAAAGACAGGACAATAGGCCATATACGTGCTCCTTTGCAAACATTTGCTAAAGCTAAAATGACAAAACTACATGCGACCCCATTTCTAATTCCATTAACTGCATACCCATAGAACGACATTGCTCCTATACAAAACAGCATCAAAGTTGCTCCATGTCGCAAATCTATTTTCCTACACCCAGCAAACATCAATGACACATACAAGCAGATTACAATAACAAAAAAGGAACTTACATCTATGACTTGGGAACATAGTGCCATAAAATGATAGAACATCCAATCGCTCTCCATCTCTGCAGGAGTTTCATCTATATTGCCATATGTCTGAAATACTTTATATGTGGCATCATAATTAACTGTATCCCCAAATGCATTGGAAATTGGACGTAATCCAAAAAGTAAGATAAAAAAAAGAGAAAAGAGTATCATCGGTTTATAGTTGTCTCTTTGATAGAGGACACTATATCCTGGTAGATTCCACATTATGCTATATTTATATAATGTAAATAGCATAACTACATACATGTATATGGAAAAATAATATGGAGCATATTCTTTCATATTCTTATGCTTACTTTAATGCAATATCTTATTAATCAAATGAGCATTCTTTTCCCCTATTATCCTAAAAAAACGATTTTTCAATTGATGTATTTTAAAACTTATCGTATTATGATCTATCCATGAACAATCATAATGGTGAATTGCTACCGTTCTCTGAGTTTTGGTAGTTATCCCTGTTGTGGAATCCATCGGACAAAAGTAATCCTCTGGATATATCCATATTCCAGATACTTCCTGTAAGCCCTCAGATGATTTCATGCCATAATCATACAACTCTTTAGTAGTGTATTCAACAACCGTTTTTGTATTCAATTTACCATCATTATTAATAAAAATCCGTTGATGATATCCTTTGAGCATACGTTCAAAAAAAAGATTCCCAGCCTCCACTCCTAATCCTAAACCAGGATTAACCATTGGTTTGCCACCAATAAATGCTCCTTTTTCAATCCCCATAAAAGGTCCTCTTTCAACAATGTCATCCATATTACGAACGAGTTCCACGTCAGTATCAAAATAGAGTCCTCCCTCATGATAAAGAATCCAAAAACGAGCATAGTCACTTACAAAAGCATATTTCTTTGCCTCGTATGCCTGCTGAGTGTATGGAATGCTATTCACATCAAAGTTATCCTCATTCCATTCCTTAATCTCATAATCTGGCAAATACTGCCGCCAACTATCTATGCATTGTTTTGCAGAGGCTGGCAATGGGTTTCGTCCAAACCAGCAATAATGTATTACCTTAGGTATCATTAATGTATTTCCTCTATGATATTGTTAGTATTAGGGCGAACAATACTGCAACTAGGAACATGGCCTTTTACTATACATCCCGCCCCTATTATGCAATTATCACCGATATTGGCACCTTTTAAGATTATCACATTAGATGCTATCCAACAATTATTGCCTATTTTTACAGAACCCACAGCAAGTTCTTGGTATGCGCCATCCTTGCCAAATCGATGATTATTATCAAAGAGCTTAACACTAGGTCCAAAAATACAATTGTCCCCTATTTCTACTAAGCCATGAGCGCTAATCATACAATATTTATTCATATACACATGTTGTCCAATACGAAGGTTTCCTTGATTATGCACCTGCAGATCACAACCAGATTCCATCTGACAATTATGACCAATATACAAGTTCCCATGGCCATATATTTTTATAGCACATTGGGGACTTATACGTTGTATCCAATTAATCTTTATACATTTTCCATATCTAACTTTGAGGAATAATGTTCGTATAAGATTACAAATTAATAAAAAAACAAGTCGTATCATCTAAAATCCTTTGTTATTACCACATTTCTTTAACATATCTTCTATTAACAATTGGGTTCGTTTATTTGTACCAGAAGTTGTCATATGATATGGCGTGTCAAAATATAACGAATCAGGAAAAGAATATCTTTCAGGCAATGCATCGAATAAGATGCCATTACATTTTAATGAATATTCTATCGAGTCAATTTGTTTTTTCTTACTATTGAATGTACTTTTCATTAACGTAGGAGGAATAAATATAAGTTTAATTCCATTTTTCCGAGTAAATACCCTTATATATTTTAAATATTCAATATATTCACTGTCTACTTTACCTTCTATTTGGCATCCTTTTATAGAATCCCCATGAAATCTTTCAATTCCTATATCTCCATATTCATTTAACGCTTTGTTAGAATACGCTGGAGCTATCTCTTCATCATCATATTTCAACGCTTCATCAAAATGTATTCCTATATACTTGTGTAAAAAAGCCCATTGGGAAAAAGATAACTTGCTATATGCTGATGGTAAATGAGTACTTACTATTCTAAGAAGGGCAGTACCACCATATAATCTTGATTTATCACCTCCGTATTCAGGGCAAAACACAACAACATCTCCTTTGCGCAAATAATCCTTATACGTTTCAAATTGCATCCTTACACCGATTTTTGCATGAGTCGATGTATTTACAACAGGCATATTAAAAACTTTATGAATCATTTTCGAATTAATACTAAAGCTTCCGCTTGAGCCAGATATTATAACGATCTTGTTTGAATCTTTTAAAGATTTCAATCTATTATAACTATTTATGTAGTTAATTTCATGTGAGCGTAAACTATAGTTATTTTTACATGAAAGCATTATAACATCTAATACAACAACTGTCAAGATAGAAACAAATGCAAATACCACAATATATGTAAGGAATCGTTTCATTAAAACTGGAAATAGATAAATTGGTTATCATCTTCTATGTTTATCATATATGATATATATATCGCTGATAACAGGAAAACATATATACCCCATCGAACAATTCTATATTTAAATAGAATAGCTCCTGAGAATTGTAATGCATGTTGCTTACTTCGCTGCAACCATTCTATGATTAATAGGATAAAGCAATAACATAAACATGTTTTGCCATACAATTCCGAACTATCATAGAACTTATTATTTATCATAGCATATAAATAATCCACAGCCTGATTCATATTCTCTGCACGAAAGATAATCCATCCTATTACTGCAAAAAGAAATGTTATACTGAGTTGAAAGAATTCTTTAAGATTGGGAAAAGAGTGACCATATGCAACATTATCCTTATATTTCGTATTAATACCCAACAAGTTATAGATAGCCAAAAGGGTTGCATGATATAACCCCCAGCATACATATGTCCAATTTGCGCCATGCCATAAGCCACTGATACCCCACACAACATATACATTACGAATGGTTTTCCATTTTCCGCTACGACTACCACCTAACGGGAAATATATGTAATCTCGAAACCAAGTTGTAAGAGAAATATGCCAACGGCGCCAAAATTCCGGAATACTCCTTGAAAAATATGGGTAATTAAAATTACGCATCAGATTAAAGCCAAAAAGGCGTGCACAACCTATAGCGATATCTGAATAGCCAGAGAAATCACAGTAAATCTGGAAGGTGAATAAGACTCCTAATAGAAACAAAGAAACGCTCGACAAATTTGTTCCCCAATAATAGTCAACAATATTGGCACAATTATCTGCAATAACGATTTTCTTCAGAAATCCCCACAACATCTGCCTGCATCCATCAACAGCTTTTGCATAGTCAAAACTGCGAGATTTCTGGAACTGTGGTAGAAGATTTGTTGCCCTTTCAATAGGTCCCGCAACTAATTGAGGGAAGAAACATATATATGCAAAAAATTCTATAACATCACGTGTGGCAGGTATCTTTTTTTGGTAGACATCTATGGTATAACTTAACGCCTGAAATGTATAGAAGCTAATACCTACTGGTAAGATAATCTTCAATGTAACCCAATCCAAATGATAATTAAACAATGAAACTAACAAGGCATCTATATTCTCTGCAAAGAAATTGTAATACTTAAAAACACCTAATATCGCTAAATTTACAACAATATTGAATGCACTTATATATTTCTGGCATTTTCTATGTCCTTCATAATATTCTAATAAAAGGCCACTACTGAAACTACATAACGAAGTAAAAGCTATAAGAAACAGAAAACGCCAGTCCCACCATCCATAAAACACATAACTTGCAATAACTACCAATAGATTCTGCCATCTTCTATTGTGGAATACGAACCAATATAATAGAAAGACTATTGGTAGAAATATCAAAAACTCATATGAATTGAAAAGCATATCACTTATGAGGCTTTATTGTTTTTATTCCTATAATATATTCTGCCCATGGCAAATAGCCAATAAGCCTAGTTATTAAAAAACTCCCAGTAAAAGATAAAAATGTAACTGCTCCTATTTGAACTATCCCTTTTAATTCATAAATGACTGTCCAATTCCACAACAACGAACGCATCACAAATATATGAGTGAGATAAATGCCAAAACTGCAATTACTTATCAATACAATACTACGATGCCATTTAGAAGCATTGTCATATACCATGTCCACCTTTTTAATCAACAAGAACCAAGCCACACACATCATTGCGACAAAAATGCTTAAATACCAAAACATGTCATAAAATCTGACCTGTATGCCTTGCATTTTTAACGTTATAGCAATACCGAGCGGGAAGATAATAGCCAACAAACATTTCCATATAGAAATATGATTAACATAATTACGCAGATAATAACCCAATAGGAAATATCCTGCATATCCTCCAAAATAATACAAGATCCCTGTATGGCCTTCATCTGCTCTGACAATGTCACGGATTAACGGATAACACAACGTAATACCCCATAGACACAGATAAAACTCCACTTCCCGTTTACTAGCCTGTCTCAACCAAGCTGATAGTATTGGCGCAAATAAATATAATCCCGCGAGCATATACATAAACCATAGGACACTATTGAATTGAGGAGTAAACGGAATTGATAGAAAGCTCATAACACCATTGCCTTGATCTACCGTATCCGTATAAGGAGCCAAAACAAAATAAAAGAACGTCCAAAAAATTGTCGGACAAACAATCTTGCTATATCGCTTTTTTAGGAATTGCTTTGTTGAAACATTCACAGGAAGAAGCAATGCTCCACTAACCATTATAAATAAGCCTATACCAGGAGCAGTTAACAAACTATCTGAAGACAATAGATAGCCATTCAATCCTGTGTTGGGAATCGGAGCATGCATGGCAATTATCATCAAACATGCCAATATCCGAATAATATCAAGATATAAGACCCGGTTCTTCATTCCATTAACAAATTTATTTTCTTTGCTGCATCCATATTCCCATAATCATGGTCATGCAGATAGTTTATAATATCATTTTGTAACTGTATATTCCTAATAAAGTCAGCTATGCCTTTTGCACAACCTTCATTATCCATTGGAACAATTACGCCATCAATACCATCTTGTATCTGACTCTTTGCTGTGGAATAGTTCGTTATAACCACAGGTTTACACAACATCTGCGCTTCACGAACCGTGACAGACTTACCTTCATATCGTGACGGCTGGGCATAGATATCACAAGCCTTCATATAAGGATATGGATTTGTTCGTTTCCCTAATATGATAACATATTCCTCCATACTTGCCTCATGAATCTTTTGGCGAATTAAAGCCTCTTCTCCATAACCAATAATATACCAGCGCACGTCTACTCCTTGCTCTCGGACTTGCCTACAGATATCAGGTACATTATCATAGTTCTTGGCCTCAGAAAAGCGCCCTACGCTCAAGATATTAACTACCTTACTGATTTTGTTAACGTTCCCGTTATCGTTCCCGTTAAATTTAAATTCGAACTCATCTGCCCTTTTTCGGACAAATTCTGATGACAAGATATTTTCTATCTCAACTATTTTGTCTTCTAATGAAGGAAATACTTGCAAAAACGTCCTTGTTACATCTGGAGAGATACTGACAATATGGTCATAGGCCGACCATACAGGCAATTCCGTATCTACGTCAAACTCTACTTTGGTATAATCTGTATGAATCCAGCAAACTTTCTTTTTTGCTTTGACCTTACTCTGTACATAGTTATGAGGCTGATGGAAACTGATAGCCAAGTCATATTCTCCGTAGTATTCCAACGAAGGAAGAGAAGGTTCAACCTCTTGAGCAATATACTGAAAAATCGCACACTGAGGCAACGAAGCATCTCTTGATTGATATCTCCTTGCTCTCCATTTAGCCTTCAGTCGTCCCCATGCCACACCAAACTGTCCTCTACGTATTGCTTCGGTTAATGGGCTCTCTATACAAGCATAGGCCGTAATTTCTGGCAATAAATTCACCTCTTTTGGAATAAAACACATCAACTCCCCTTGATGCCGATGAACAAACAAATCAACATCATATTTAGAATAGTCCAAAGCTTGCAACAGACCAACAAGACTGATCTCTGCCCCACCCAACTCCATATAATGCACGGAAATAAATATGCGTTTTTTCATCTAGCTCTTCTATTCATAATGCTATCATAGTCATATTGATCAACTATTATGCGTTTTCGTGGTTTAAAATCAGTACTTATTATATCACGATCACTATGATAGTATTTTGTTCTAATATTACCTAAATGTAACAACATATGATATAGGTTGTCTATCATAAATGGCCTATCAACCGATTTATCTATAAGTTTCATGGTTTCAGTATAACTATTACGAAATGATTCCGAACACCAAACTATAAACGGAATTTCGTGAAGATATTTTATTTGATTTCGACTCATACCATCACTTATGCGTCCATATGAATCACGATAATCATATACTTCTTCTCCATGGTCAGAAAAATAGACAACAACAGATTTACTATCACGAAACACATCAATAATCTGGGACATCACATAATCATTGTATCGGGTAGCATTATCATAATCTGCTATCATCTGTCTTTTTTCATCTGTCATCCACATTTCATGCCTATTTATACTATCTTTAGTAAAAAACTGGAACTCTTTTGTGTGAGGGTACCTTTCTTTATAATCAACATGTTGCCCCATGAGATGGAAGATAACCAAATTTCTTTTTGCTGATAGCTTAACAGAATTAAATGATTTCACGATACCCTCATCAAATTGATAACTTTGTTTATTTGTTAAAGTATACAACTTGGCAACAAACATCTCATTATACAAAAAAGAATTTAGCGCAAAAGCCCAAATGGAATTCTCTATCAAATTCTTTTGATTATCCCATAAGAACACATCATATCCGGCAGCCTTAAACAAAAGGGGGAAATACAAACTATTATTCCATTTTTCCCCGTCAGACAAGCTATTTGTACATAACACGTTCTTTATTGTTATACTCGTATAAGGATATGGAGAAATAACATTATTAAACACATACAAATTACCAAGTTCTTTTTCTTTTGTTAGTATCGGATTAGTCATTAAGTTATATCCATATAAACTAGAATGATGTTTGATAAAAGATTCACCAATAACTAAAACGATATTCAAAGAGTCATCCCTAGAAATAGCAACATCATTTGAGTCAAAATCATTAACCATCTTTTCAAAGGAGATTTCTTCCTTATTCATCAAATATACACCATAAAAACTATATATGACTTCTGTCATAGGGTTTTTGATACTAGTATTCAGTTGATATTCTGAAAGATCATCAGTATCATTACACTTTACCAAATCCGCCCAATTCACATAAGCGTTATAACAAGAATAAAGAAACATTGTTAGTGCAATGCAAGAAAAAACCAATGACGAAAGTAGCTTTTCTTTAAGTCTATTATATTTCTTTGGCGTATATTTTATCTCACATGTACATATGAGCACGATTATACAAATAAGAACTAAGAATAATAACAAATTTGTCTTAGTAAAGACAAAAGACTGTATAAATTCAAATGTTTCGCTCTTATTGGTTTCCACTAACAGCACCAATGTTGTTGGCGTTATATCAATGCCAAAATTAATTTGAAGGAACCATTTTATCCCTGCTAATAATAAAATTATTCCATAAACTGAAAGGGTAAACCATCTTTTATTAATCAAATCTGTGATACCAGCAAATATATACATTAAAAAGAAGATGCCAGAGAAGAATATGAAAGGTTGCAATATTATATTAACTAAAAACACCTTTAAGTCATATGCATACAACGGGCCAAATAAAGATATAAACAGTCCCATTCCCCAAAGAAGATATAGAAATATACAAAGGGGAAATTGATTTATTAATGGAGCAACTATTATTCTTAATATATTCTTCATTTCCTTTTAAGTCTTTTAATCTCTGATGCTAATTGAGAAGAAAACATATCCGCTCCATTCTTATTCAGATGATAAATATCAGCAAAAAGATTGCTGTTCATGCTATAATCTTTATCACAATAGTGATTTATAAAAGGGACTCCATATTTAGCACAAAGGTTCTTTATTGAAAGAAATTCCGAGTCTGATGTCGAATAGAATTTAGGAGAAACTGTAACAAACAATTTTGTTTTGGACTTTGTACAACGCGCCATTAAATCCTCAAGGAATTCCAATTTAACATCATCATAAGCGAAGTCATGTACAGAATTAGCCTGTAATAAATCGTTAAGTCTATCTTGAGATATATAACCCAACTTTTGGTCAGATGGCATATATGTATAATCCTTTGCAGTTTCTGAAGCATTCGAATAACGCTGAGCTATAATATCTACAAAAACAGAATTAAAACGATAACCACCAGATAACAATTTATACTTTTCAGTCTTTGACAATCTATTAACCAAAGAATCTATTACAGGACTATTGGTATATGGACGAAGAAATTTCAAGTATTTCAAATTGTCAGCCTCTTTAAGCAAATCATACTCTGGTAAGATTTCATAAATAACTACTTTAGGAGTCTTCCGAGCTTCTATCGCCCTATATCGAGGATACATTAGAAGAATACCCATACCATCTTCTCCACAATTGTAGCATGACATTCCCAGCGTATCAGCGAATATCTTTGGGTCATAATGATGAATAGCTCTTGATGAACCTAATATAATAATGTCATGGTTCACTTCATTGAAAATATAATTATTCCGTCCCCAATCTCCTTTCTCCGTATTTTTTAACGCAAATTCCATTCCCATGCCAAACAACTGATCCAGAAGGACAATAGTAAATAAAAAAAGGAATATTTTTATGAGCAACTGCTTCATCTTAGAAATTCACATAGATAAATTGACTGGCATCAAACACACCACATGTAAGAATCAAACATGTCAAGATTATATATACAGACCAACGTACAAAGATATTTTGATGATGAAACAAGGTCTGCTCTTTTTTGCAGAATTCATCTAATATATCCTTTACGAGCACAATAGACACGGACATAACAATAAGTAAAACCATTGCTGGCGTTATTCCTGCAATTGTTGTATCATGGTTTGTGAACATCTTGACAATCATATCTGTTGCTTTATCCAATGATGGCATTCTAAAGAATACCCAAGCAAAATTAACAAGCAGAAATGTTACTGATATTCTGACAGCTTTTGTAATTCCTGCGGATGAGGGTTTCTGCAACTTCAGCATCTTCTCTATGATTTGGAATATTCCATGCAAGCCACCCCAGACTATAAACGTCCAGTTCGCACCATGCCATAGACCACTAACTAGAAAAGTAACGAATATATTCCAATAATTCCGTACTTTACTACAACGACTTCCTCCTAACGGTATATAAATATAATCTTTTAGCCATGTTGACAAAGAAATATGCCATCTATGCCAAAACTCTGTTATGCTCTGTGAGAAATATGGTCGCTGAAAGTTATTAATCAACTCAAAACCAAACAACTCACCAACGCCCACGGCCATAAAAGAATAACCGGCAAAATCACCATAAATCTGTAAAGTATAAAGCAAACTACCTATAAAACAAGATAGACCACTCAAGTGTTCATAATTATTAAATATTGTATCTGCATATATTCCTATTCTATCAGCCATCACAACTTTCATGAACATTCCCCACAGTATCCATTTCAATCCCTGTACAGCCTGATTATATTTAAATGCTCGTTCATCCTTTATTTGGGGTAAGAGATCTTTTGCCTTGCTGATAGGACCTGATGCTATCTGGGGAAAGAAGGAAATAAATAGCATATAATCCCACCAATTCTTCTCCACTTCGATTCTGTGTAAATACACATCCACCAAATAACCTATGGCCTGCAACGTAAAAAAAGATAAGCCTAAAGGCAATGCCCAATTCAATCCTGAAATAGGCCAGGAAACATGAATACAAGATAGAGCATCAACAATGATTGAATTCAGAAAATCCAGATATTTAAAAGCCACCAAAGGCATTAATGTCAAAACAATACCAACAACAAGTGTTACTTTGTTGCATGTCCTCCTTTTCCTTTCATCTTCAGCCATATGAAGACGAGCGGAACAATACGTGACAACAGTTACCCATAATAAGATTAGTGCATATACTGGCTTCCAACTTATATACAATCCATATGATATCAACAATAACGATACATTTCCCATTCTTTTCCACGACATCAGATAATATACGCAGAAAACAAGAGGAAAAAGCCAGAGAAATTCGAAAGTATTAAATAGCATTTATCGTAATACTAAAAACCTCATTAATACACAAAATCCATATTACAAACAGGTTCTTTTTCACACCCCAAATCAAATTTATATTTTTCTCCCCCCCGTGTAAAATCCACTATTTCCACAGATTTATCTTCTATCCATTGTCTAATTTGTTGATACATATAATAAAAGCCGGGAGAATACCTTGAATAATCAACATTTGTTCCTGCAGTCATTATCACGATTCTTTTCTTATGTGTTTCATAACCAAAATAAAAAAAAGCAGCTATATCATCTCCACAAGTTATTAAGAGCAAATTTCCGTTCTTCTCTATATCAACAACACTCTTATATGGAAATTTAATCCTTAATATGTCATCAACAAACATGTGAAGTTTTGTCTTCAACGACCATTTTTCCTTTTCTGTCTGTTGTTTATAGGGCAACCTTTGTTTTCTAATAGCCTCACATCTTTGACGAATCAAATCATCAATACTATTCTCTATTATGATACTATTAAAAGACACACCATCTTTAATCATACGATTGTGTGCAGTTCGCAAGTTTTGTCGAGCATGTTTTGACAGTCCCTGGTAATAGCAATCGGCATCATCAGGAAGATTAATAGCCGCATAGGAAAAAGGAATTTTCTTTACCCTAGGAATAAAACGCTCAATATACGAAACCACCTCAGTACTCTCTTGCAGGAACTCTAAATAATAGCGTTTCACTCCAAATTCCTTTCGAATATATGTAAATAAAGCAGTTAATGCTTTTCCATCAAACTCAAAATAAATAAAATTGAGATAATCACTATAACCATCTTTCCCCCAAAAATAGCACCCCTGTTTATTTACAAAGAAGTATGTGCATTTCAATATCCATAACGGAGCAATCAATATTACCTTGCCAAATAATAGCACTTCAATAAATACGACTTCCCCTTTGTTGGGAACGACATCATTAATAGATTCATACCAATCATAGGTCTGAAAATAGGACATATCCTTACCTTTTTCAAGGATCTGCCAATTACTTTTTAGTAAATGCAAGTCATGCTGAGCATACTTCCGAATTGTATAATTAACATCACTCATTACTAATTCTTCGTATTTTTTTATATATAGAAGCTATACGTGGATTATGGTATCGCCATCCATCAATGGTTACCCAACCACCCAATTTATTATATGTATGTAAGATGTTTCCATTGGGAGCATTCCTATCTGGAATCACACGATCTATTTCTATTTCTTTAAAGCCCGAACTAGATTGTTGCAAATCATATAAAATAACCTCTTTACCATATCCTCCCTCACAACTTTGAGCGGGTCGAATAATCCGACCGGCTTCTGAATATATCAAACCTGCGCCACGTTCTTCACAGCGTGAATTTTCTATTATCTGAATTTGTTTATAATCTCCAAACAACGTGTCTGCTTTATAAATGTATAAGGTTTTAGTATCCTTTTGGAGCCCTGTCTGATAAATGACGCCAAGAGCATAATAGGAATTATTAATTTTCACGATTTGAGTATCAAGCAATGGCGCATCAATAATAGTTCGAGGATGTACCAAACGCTTTGAAAGTTCGTCATATTCATAAATCTTTAAAGAACCACTTTGATTATTCTCTGGATACACGTAAATCTTTCCTTCTTCCCTTAGAAATATTGGAAACGAAAGATGGGTATCTAGCTCAAGCATCGTATGCTTTTCTAATATTTCACATGAATTAATATCAATTCTCAGATAGGCAATAACACCCCGTCCTACCTTATAAATAAATTCTTCTGCAAACAGTTCTATGATATTGTCATTTACAGAAACCATAAAAGGGTCTGCAAACCATCCTTCAATCTTATATTCACTGACATCAATCCATCTTATCTTCGCATAACGTTCAATAATGGGTAACGACATATCCGTTTCTTTCAGAAAACCCACATAATATGCATCCTTTAATGGCTGTGGCATTATTTCTCTAAGAAAATCTATCATCACACTTCTAATCCGTATTCAATAACAACTCAACTTTTTGAATAATTGACTGGGGCGAAAAGTCTTGTATTCTAATTTGAGCAGCTTTTACATAATCTTTCATTTGATCCATATTTGTTATGGCTTTCTTCAAACCGAGATAGAGGCTTTCTTCCGAATTATCCACTAACATACCATATTTCCCTTCTTCCAATAATTCATTTGGACCAGAACAATATGTACTGACAACTGGAACCCCTATCACCATTGCCTCAGCAATAACAAGACTAAAGCCCTCTGCCCGAGAAGAACAAACAAATATATCTGCATTTTTGAGTTGACTATAGGGATTATCTGTAAAACCAGGAAGGAATACATATGATTTCATCGCATTATTTTGCACATACTCATCTAAAGAATCTCTCCCCTCTCCATCACCAAGTATTTTAAGTTGAATAGGTAACCCATTATCATGCAGACGCTTTACAACTTTCAGCAAGCGATCATAACCTTTTTGTTGGGTTAATCTTCCTACACTAATTAGATGGATAGCATTGTCCTTTCTTTCTGTTTTACTACTAGCTTTATGACAAATATCATCAATATCAATGGGATTATATATAGTGGTTAAGTGATTCTCCATACCAAACAATTCACAAAAAGAGTTATGCACTGTTTTTGAGACACAAACTATCTTGTCATAAACAGAATATGCTCTTCTTTCTTCATCCAAATCCTTATATATTCCCACATCTAATGGCCATGGATAATCTTTCAAATCAATATGAACCCATGCAACTTTCGTTGAAACCGAGTTCTCGTGTGCTAATAATTTCGTCACAAAGCCCTCACAAAATGCAATCTCCACATCATGTCCTTTAGGAATAAACCACTGATAAACCCATCTTAAAGGTAAATACGAATACACTAGTTTGTACTTAATCTTATTCCACAATCGGCTTAACACTGAACCATCGTAAGTTATTATCGGGCAATAGTTCGTCGCGTACCTTTTAACCTCCTCACAATAGATTCCTCCATCAACTATTGGACATACTGTCACATCGTATTTCTCATAGTCAAAGTTCTTCACTAATACGGATAAAACCTTTTCTGCTCCACCCCATGTTAAGCAATCAATGACAAATAGAATACTTCTCTTCATGAATTCATGACATTTTAGATTATTCCACTTTTATTGTAATATATCCAGCCTTTTTTAATACCCACTTGAATATCCACAATAAACGCCATGTAATCTTATATTTTAAATCATATGTAGGTTCCCATGCTTTATCCACTCTCCATCCACCCACTGCAAGATGTTTGCAATAACTCTCATCTGATTTCTCATCTGCATCAAAAAAATAATCTGGATAAATATCAACGCCTTCTTTACATCTTTGTAAAATTTGCGTTGATGGTTTCCAATCATATCCATATAGGCGTGCTATTTCCGCCTGAATATAAGGCAACAAAACCAAATTATATTTTAGCGGTTGAGGCAGTTTGGGATTACCAGATGTCACAAATGGACGATCTTGAAAATAATCCAAACAATCCTTAATAAAGGGATGATGCTTTTCTGCACCAAAACAGTGAGAACTTAAATACTGCGCTGTAAAACCACCTTCAATATGAATTGAGTTTTCTTTTCCAATAAAAGCCCGAGAATCCAACAAAGAATCAAACGATTTATATACAAGCACATCTGTATCCAAATAAATACCACCTTCATTGTATATTGCATACAGTCTGACATAATCAGCAGCATATGCCCATTTCTTTTCTTGCAATGCTTCTTTTAGGAAAAAAGAATCAATTCCTTTTATAGCATTCATGTCCCATAATTTGAATTCGTAGTCAGATAAATGCTCTTTCCAACTATCGATACAATTTTGGATGTTTTCGGGAAAGGGTTCTCCACTAAACCATGTATAATGTATAATTTTGGGTATCATCTCTGTGACAATTTCCTATATAAATAAAAGTATATTCGAAAAAGCAAGAAGGCAATGCGATTTCTCTTCAAAGCACTGACAATCTCTAAATTGTCTCGATAAAACTTATAATAAACATCTATTTGTGGATGTTCTTTTAATAAGTTCTCTTGCTCCTGTATTGCACGAGTATGCTGAGTTGCAGATATTCCATCAATATTGTAATTTGATATAACAAAGGGTAATGATTCTATCGTTGCCTGACCAATTACAAGCGAATAGAAATAAGCCCACCAGTCAGATACGATTCTTTGATCTTCTCGATACATACCATATGTATCAAAAAGTGTTCTTTTGAAGAATGAGGCCTGATGAGGTATCCATGTAAATGTCAACTTCCTCAATATTCCCTCTGGGCTAAAATCTGCCTGTTCCTCTTCGCTCTCATTATCCTTTCCTATGGAATTGATTCTACCTACATATATATCTTTATCCCTTAATAATGGAATCACTTGCTCTATAACATCCTTATTATACAAATAATCACCAGAATTAAGAAACAATAAATACTCGCCATGCGAAACTACAATGCCTTTATTCATTGCATTATATATTCCCTTATCTGGTTCACTTACATAATAAGTTATATTATCAGAATTATTCTCTATCAGTTCCCTACTCCCATCAGTAGAACCACCATCAATAATAATCCATTCAAAATCACGTATTGTCTGAGACACAATACTTCCAATGGTTTTTCTGAGTCCTTCTTTGTTATTATAGTTTATTGTTATAACCGACAGTTTCATACTTATTGCATTATTTTCTTTCCATCTACAATTTTAATCCCTCCTTTCTTCAAAGAAGTTTGTCTTCCATCTATAGTATAACAATTAGATGATATAGCATGATTCCCCGATACTTTTATAGAAACTATTTCTGAAGTATGATTGTTGTTATAATACCCATCAACTATCTCTCTTATCATTTTAGCATATTTTTCATCTATGGGTGTAAATTTGTTCTCCTCATACCAGAAAGGAATCATATCCTCTGCTGTTGGCAAGAATTTACATTCACTAACCTTTAATCCGAACCTGTCTCTCAAAAAGAAATCATAACAAATACAAGCACTTGCATACATTCCTATTCCTAAGTCCAAATGCTGACTATCAAAAGATAACATGTGATATATATAAGTACCAAGATTAGCTAACTCATCATTATTACGTAATATCTGCATGACTGGAGCCATCGGAATAATGTCTATTCCATAATTGTTTCTCACATACTGTACCGAAGTAAATATATCTCTCGTTTCTTGCTGCTGTTTGTCGCGGTTGGGGATAGAATACGAATCAGCAAAGCCACTATTAAAAACAATTGAAGGTGAATAATTGCAATTATCATTTATATATTTTAGGATTATTTCTATGCTCTCTGTCTGATCATTATTCCAATACCTATCCTCAGCTGCTGATCGCTGAACGGAAATAACATCCCATTCTTCATCCTGCAACATTTTAAGGATAGTCATATTGGGGACATTATCATGCCAAATCCCATCATAAAATTTCTTATACAAGCCCCTAAATGCCCCACCCTCTATACACAAATCAGCAACTTCTTTAATAGGCAATCCTCCTGCATATGCATTTGCACAAATTACGTCCACGCCACTATGATATGCCAATATTGGAAATTGTCCTATAGTATTCCTCCCATGAGAAGATCCTATAAACAATATCTTTATTGCATTTTGTCCATGAGATAGACTACAGTTTAGACCGAGCAACAAGAATAACAGATTAAATAATATCTTGAATATCATGTATCATTCTGAATATATAGGCATACCCAACTCTTCTTTGGCAAGTCTCAGCTTTATTTTATCCTCTTCTGCCATATCTGACTTTCCAATAGACTTCTTTCCCTGATAATTCTCATCGAAAAGAAACTCTAATTCCTCTTTCGTCATACGTTCTTCTGTAGGATACAGAGAAGCTTCATGTTGTAGTATCTGTTCTATAGAAAATCTCGTGGCTATTATTTTTGCAGGAATACCTGCAACAACGGCATATGGAGGAACAGGCTTAGAGACAACTGCTCCTGCTGCCACTACAGCACCCCTACCTATTTTGCAGTGAGACAAAAGGATTGTTCCTGCCCCGACCCATGCATCCTCACCAACTTCAATTTCACCATCCACATCGTTAATATGTAACTTTCCTGCCAAGTATTGTGGTACACCAACTGTTGGTACATGATCACCTGGGATAATAATACAACCAGAACCAACCGCAGCATACTTCTTCACTTTCAGCTTTCCTTTATAGGAGATAAAATTCAAATGATCTTGAACACGACAATAATTCTCAAGATACATATTTTGAGGGTTAAGCATAGATTCGTAGCCTATACCCATATCAGAATGTTTCTCTCTTGCTGCAAAATTACTAGGATCCAGACTTGTTACAAAACGAGTCATTACTTCATCCCACACTTTAACATTCTCTTTGCCAATGAGGATTTGAAAGCATTTTATCCGTATTCTCTCTAATAAAGTTTTAACACACGACATATTTCCTATTTTTTATTTATATACAACCATATCTTCCCTATAGGTAAAAACAACCTATAATCTACATATGCAATAAGTTTAAACATAAAGTCCATTAGTTTTTTTCCCAATTTGGTCATATGATAAGTTCCAACTGATATCGGATGAATTGGGTCTAATCTTACATCCGTAATAAATTTTACTGGGAAGAAATTACTCAAGAATTGGGTTCGATCGGTATTCCCTACAGGAAATGGCGTTGAGGAAATACCATCTGTATAAAACACAGAAATGACCATTGGAACATGTTGGTAGGAACAATTTAATATCACAATCGCCTCAAAGAAAAATGTCCAATCAGATATCCTTTCAAAATTCTCACGATAAGGACATTTTATTAATACTTCACGGCGAATCCATGTTGCCTGATGATAGAAAGTATTCTCATAAATCCAAAAGGCATTTACACTATCTATGGCTCTCGTAATTCTTAATGGAGATTTACCATCTATATATATATCACATGCGACAATATCAGCAGAAAAGGTGGTCTTCATAAGCCTTTCCATAACCCTAATGTCACAGAGATGATCTCCAGAATTCAAGAATAAGCAATAATCTCCGCTGGCTTTTGCTACACCTTTATTCATTGCATTATAGATGCCTTTATCTGGCTCTGAACACCAATATGTTGTAGCTTCTTGATATTTCTCAATAAGCTCTTTAGATCCATCTGTACTACCACCATCTATAACAATCCATTCAAAGTCCTTTGATGTCTGGGATACTACAGAGTCAAGGGTTCTCTTTAAACCCTTGCAATTATTATAGTTAATTGTTATTATCGAAAATTTCATTTTAAAACTGATATTATATAACTCCTTTATAAACATCTAGGAGCATTTCTGCCGACTTTTTCCATGAGAAATCCAGAAGTCTTTTATTTTGTCGTTGCAATAGAAGTTCTTTTTCATTTACCGACATACTCAAGAAAGCCTCCATCACTTTATCCAAATCAGAATAATCATCATCCAGTGTGAAATAGACTGCAGCATCCTTTGCGATTTCTGGGAAGCAACTCTTTTTATTGAGTATAACAGGGCATCCACATTTCCATGCCTCAAGAATTGGAATTCCAAAGCCCTCATATAGCGAAGGAAATACAAAACAAAGAGCATTCGCATACAAAATTCTTAATTCCGCATCCGATGGAGATTTATGAATAATTCTATCCTTTAATCCATTTTTTTTGAATAAATTCCGTTCCTGTTGGGAAAAGTCCGCACCTGTACATATTATCTTAATATCCTGATGCCTTTCTAGGACTGGTAATAATGACTTTACCATAGGTGTAAAATTTTTGTACCCACCACGTTGGCCTACAAAAAGTATGTATTTATTAACTCCTACCTGAAAATCTTTTGCCGGCATTATCTCTGAAGCTCCATGGTAAATAACTGTAATTTTGGATTCTGGAACGTTAAATATATCCATCAAATCTTGCTTTGTTTTGTTTGAAACCGCAATGATATGAGAAGCTCTATCAACGAGAACTCTCTTGTTTCTAATCTGGAGAATATCTTCTGTCTTGAATATCTCCGTAATCATATCATGTATTGTAAACACATAGGGGATTCCATTCAAATACGGAAGGAAATAATCTTCGAAAAATGTTGGATGAAATACATCAAACTGACCACTTTTTAGCAAGTCAATCGAATACTTTCTATTAACTACTCTTGAATTTATTGATGGGAAGATAGCACTGAACCACCTGAATAAATATCCCTTTCCATAAAAATAACGATTGGTTAGGAAATTCTGCTCTGATGAAAATGGACGTACTTGTACAAGACCACTCTCTTTCAAGTGCACATTGTCACTATCTTTTATTCCTATCTGGAATTCTGCTGTTGATGGCAGGTTTTGTATCAGATTAATAAACGAATTAGATATGCCGCCAACACGTTGCCATTGGAATATCTGATAATCATAAAGAATACGCATAGTTAATATTGAAAAGCAAGTAATCTATCTATAAACTTCCTGTATAAAAAGCCTATTATAGTCGGGAGATACACATCAAGATTTATTATTTTTTTTCTTGCTGTATTATTAATCTCATTTATTATCTTTGAAGGACGAGAATCACATTGTCGAATCGTAGCGTATACTTTATATGGTGACCAATTATTGGATGTCATCATGCTTGTTATTGCACTTTTAAGTCTCATTTCCACATCACTAACACCTTCTGAAACGAGCATCCTCCTTTCTTGATATTCATAAAATCCCTTAAGGACTTTTATATAATTAGAAATTTTCCGCTCATAATTCTCCGCTGTTGAAAGTGAGTTTTCTCTTAAATAATAATTGTATGTGGATTTATTAACAAAACACATTGATTCTGCATTACATGCTAGTAGAGCACTCCATAATTCATCTTCATGAATAAGTCCTTCTTGGAAGAACAATTCTTTTTCTAAAAGAAAAGTACGTCTACACAATTTATTCCAAGCCATACAATGCCATCTATTTTGAGAATATGCTTTTGATATCGTTTTTACCCCCATCATTTCACCACAAATATCTTGTTTAGGATACTCCACCTTTATTCCTTTTATCTCGTAGTGACTTGTTACAATATCATAATTAAACCTCCTTATAGGTTCAACAAGTACAGATATACAATCCTCGGTTATCTCATCGTCACTATCAAGGAAATAAACATACGAACCTGTTGCTGTTTTAATTCCCGTATTACGAGCAGCAGAAAGTCCACGATTTCGATCGTGACGTAAAAACTTAAATTCAATATCCTTACATTCCCTATTCAGAATGAGGTCGTGCGCTATATTCATACTTTTATCCGGAGAGCAATCATCAACAAGTATAACCTCCAACTCGCGATATGTTTGTCGAAGGACGGAATTTATGCAACGCTCTATGTATTGCTCTACTTGAAAAACAGGAATAATTATTGATACCTTCATACAAAACACGAAAATCAAGTCCTACAACCACTAACCATTACACAACGACTTGACTTGATTTAGTTTAAATTTGATAATATCCGGCAGGCAACAAACAAATAGTATTATCTTCTCTATCTGTCTGACCCTCCATAACTTACCTATTTCTTTTTTTAATGTTGGAGATAATCTTTCTGAAAAAATATTTAGATTAGAATATGCAATTTTTGCATTGACATATTGACTCAATGTAATATATTTCTTCTTTCGAATGTAGTTTAGTATGATAATATCTTCCCGTTGATTAATACCTTCGTAATAATTACGCTTTGTAGAATTGTTATCATGTATTCGGAAATAATTCAATTTGTGATAATCTACTCCAACTTTCCCTAATTCTGCAATTTCGATCCAAAAGAGCCTGTCTCCTGCTCCTTTAAAGTCAATATACTGTTTATCTATATTCAGTGCTACAGACTTTTTAAAAACGGCAGAACTTGCATTTACAATAGCATTCCCTATTGCCATCCTTTCAGCAATGAACTCTTTTCCATCCATTATCTCCGACTCTGTTTTCACATAGAAATATTGTGTTGTCCCATCATCCTTATAAAATACTGACTCAGTATATGCTAAGACACACATTGAATCTTTTTCGAAAAAAGAAACAAGAGTTTCCAATAATTCTTTCTCACATTTATCGTCGCTCTCTGCTATCCATATCAGTTCGCCCTTAGCTAATTCAAAGCCTTTATGCCATTGTTGGAAAGTCAGTCCACAGTTCTTATCGTTAATCAGAATGGATGATATATGCGGATTATCCTTATATTTGTTGATGACCTCAACACTGTTATCCGTAGAACAATCGTCCAATATAATCACTTCAAAATCCTGATAAGTCTGATTCAAAACACTTTGAATACGGTCATCCAGATATTTTGCATGATTATAATTAGGAATAATAACAGATACAAACGGGGAATTCATTAAATCATCTTGATTTTGATATTTCATCTAATGCAATAAATGATGAACCATTTTACGAGCATTATATCTTAATGAATCTAAAAAAGAAGAAATTACAATATGAGTAGACAAATTATAAACTTGTTTGTGTTTATACCAATATGAGACATTGGAAGGATTCTCATATATATCTGTCATGAAACTCCCCATAATCTTATCCTTAAAATGTTTATTAAAAATAACATTTAGCAACTTTACCAATATTTTATCAACATCATCTTCTGGTCTTGAATGACATAAAATATTCTTATACCATTCTAATTCTTTAAGAGTTGCCTCGGACTTAACTATTTCATCTCCAGTAGAACTAATAGTAGCATTACTTCTCCTATAACAAAAACCAGGCTTCGAAACATTAGCAATTCCCAATTGAAGTGCTGCTCTCACAGCTGTTATATCATCACTAGCCCAAGCCAATGGCAAATAAAAGAAACCTTTTTCTTTTATCAAATGTTGTCTTTCGTATAGAAAATCACCAATAAACTGATATCCTCTACCAACCCACCTATGCCACCATAGCGAATAGCCTGATTCATATTCTGGTCGCTGTTCTTGAATACTACATACTTCAGATTTTTCGTTTATTATAAGTGTTCGAGTATGATAAACATATAACCCGGGATATTTCTTAATAAGTTCTACATAATCGCTTAAACAGGTTGGAGTTAACTTATCGTCATCGCCCATACATATTACATAATCCCCTGTTGCATAACTCAGACATTTATTCCAATTATCAACAACATTTATCGCCCCACTGTTTTTCTCGTTACGATAATAGCTCATGCGAGAATCTGAGAAGCCATCAACTATCGATTTCAAATCCTCGGGTGAACAATCGTCAACAACTATTAATTCCAAATTCTTATACGATTGTCCTAAAACAGACTCTATTGCCTCTTTAAGAAATTTTGACTTATAAGCCGGTATTAATATTGAAAAGAAAAAACCTTTATTATCCATGTTTTATCATATTAGGATGTGTTTGATGCTCACCAGGTTTTCATACACTTATTATGAGGGATAATCTTCCTCAATAACAGAACAAATTCTTTTGGCGACACCATCCCAACTATATTGTGAGAGAAAATAGTCCCTCCGTTCCCTCACATTTCTTTTAACATCATTATTTACCAAAAGATCTTCTATCATATCAGATAAAACATCAACATTATCTTCATGAAGCAGCATACCTGTTTCGCCCTCATCAATAAAATATGGCATTTCAAATGAATTTCTTCCTATCACAGGCAGACCAAATGTAAGTGTCTCTATAAAGACTAATCCATATGCTTCAAAATATGAAGGCATACAATAAACATCACACAAATTAAATATTTCTGCTGTTTCTTTATAATTACAATCACCTAAAAAATGATAGCCATCCAAATCTTCATTAATAGGATTTACAATAGGACCTGCTACGTACAGTTCAACATTTTTCGATTTTTTTCTAATCTTTTTAAAAGCATCGACAACTAAATATCCTCCTTTTCTCACGAAATCACGACCAACAAAGAGAATTTTGCTACCTTTCTTTTTAGAATAATCAATTAAAGAGCTATCTATATTAATCCCTCCACCAACTGCGTGCACCTTAGAACTTTTTATATGACATCTTTCTATCATATCTTTTGCAAGCCATTTCCCCATTGTAAATATTCCCGAACATGTAGAATAATATGCATCTTGATACTTTGCTCTTTTTGATATTGCAGAATACGGATTGTCTTGAAATCCTGAGAAAGAAAATAATTGGGGATCATTTTCGACTATAAACTTCAGATATGACACACTTAAATCTTGATAAATATATGTTCTAACGTCCTTTTTATTAAATACATTTTCTGCAAATTGGAGTAGTGTGATATTATCCCTCTTGGGAAGAAATGTCTTAGCATACTTTCCCCCTTGTTTTGTTACCCTTAAACCGACATCTGGTTGATCACTCTTCAAATTAAATAATTGTTGAAAAAAAGATGGTGTAGGCGTAATCGGTATATCAATATCAACTAATTCCAAATAGTTTTGAAGGGCTTTATAAAGATGCCAATTAGTACCAGACCATGCTTTTTCTTTTGAATCGCCCCACTGGACTAAATACATCAACTTATCCATCATGAAATTCAAAACTTTTTTAGATTATTCTCTAATTTCTTGATTATACGGAAAAAATAAACATCCCCACCAACTATTCAACCTCTTCCTCGTATTAAAGTTTTATTATTCAGAACATGTTTGTAAATATCCAATCTATTCTCACGTAAAGCTTTAATTGAGAACTTTTCTAATATCATTGTATGAGCATTCTCTATAAATTTTTCCTGAATTGTTGTGTCCTGTAATTTAAGTATACAATTGACAAACATCTCTTTATCATCGGCTATAAAACAATTCTTACCATTTTCTACAGGAAGGCCTTCAGCTCCAACACTTGTGCTAACAAAAGGAACACCAATAGAAGATGCTTCCAATATTTTCATTCTTATGCCACTACCAATTGTTATAGGAACTATCATTATTGTTCCTTTTAAATTATCAGCAAGGCTATCCACAAAACCAAGAAACTCTATATTAGTGTATTTATTAGTATATTCTACAATATGTTCCTCACTCCATTCTCCAATAATGCTTAACCTATAATTATCATCTTTTGATAATAATAATGGCCAACAATTATCCAAGAACCAAGTGATTCCAATAAAATTCGGAGAATGTGAATCTGGTCCAACAAACGTAAGATGTTTGCCATCAATTTTACCTCTATACACTTCTTGAGGTACATTTACAACCGAAAAAGAAGCATAGACAGGAGCTGTAACATCATGAACTATCAGTTTATCTTTATCAATAGTTGATAATGTAATAACTCCATCATACATATTTAGCATTCCTATCTCGGCAAAATCAGTAAACTTCCTACAAGCAGTAATGTATTGGTCATTATATCGAGCTAGCTCTATTCCACGTCTAACAAACCCCAATTCGTGATGGACAAATATCTTTCTAGGACCTTGAGGTAAGGTAAGAATCTGAGAAATCAACCATGGCATCTCCACTTGAATGATATCAAAATCATATTCTGAACAAATTTTAGAAATATGCTCCAACCACAACTTTCTTAATGGAGTTACAGCATACAGCCAGCCAGTACCTATTTTTTCGATATTATCCACAGGAGCATCTTCATTCTTCCTGAGATACTGACGTATCTTTTGTTTTAAACCTGCTAAAAATCGATACCAAAGTGGAAAATCTGGTTCAACTGAATTCACTAGTTTTGTATCTTTTATTAGAGGTATCAAATTGGCATTAGGTACTATTTCCAAAAAGCCTTTCTTCCCTTTAACATATTCTTCATTATTGGTCACCTCAAAGGCAATATAGATATCAAAATCGTCTTTAACAGCAACTATACCATTGAATAAAGCCATATGACCTCCTGATTTTAAAGGATATGGCAACCAAGGAATAATAAACAATAACTTTTTTCTTACCATAAAAATGTTTTGTTATTCAATTGTCCAAGAATGATCACATAAAACAACTTTTCCCAAAAGATGAGGTCCAATTCTTTTACCTTTGCTAAAGAAATCATCTTCTTCAACTTTCAACTTAACAACATTGATAACACAATCACCACATTCAATGTCCACAAAAGGATTTATAGCATCTGCCCATAGTGACAATCGGTACATACCTGCCGTCAAGGGTAATTTGGGAATATCTAGATTCGCATAATGAATCCCGGGTGATAAAGTAAAATTATCAATAGTAACATAGGACGGGAAATTCATAATAGGTTCACCAAACATATTCTGAACATCTATTGACACAAAACACTTCTCTGCTCCTTCTTTTACTTTCATTTTCAAACGGATACGCAAAAATTTACCACAATGTGGTGTTATAACTTCATTATTTTCATTTAAGAAAGAAACTTCAATGAACTTCAGTAATCCATTTGTTTTGTCTGTTCGCGGAACTTTTTCTAACGGAATATCTGAGAAGTCGTCTGCGTACGCTTTAAGATAGTAGTCAACGGCCTCATTTGCTGTTCCTTGGAAATTAAATTTTCCATCTTTCAGGACAACACCTGATTTACATAAATTTCGTACAGCAGCCATGTTATGTGATACAAAGAGAACGGTACGTCCACCAGATGCAACTTCACCCATTTTGCCAATGGCTTTTTTCTGAAACTCAGCATCACCGACAGCCAAAACTTCATCAACTACAAGGATTTCTGGTTCCAGATGAGCAGCAATGGCAAAACCAAGACGAACGGTCATACCAGAAGAATAACGTTTTACAGGGGTGTCAATGTAGCGTTCACAACCGGAGAAGTCGACTATCTCATCAAGTTTACGGGTAATTTCCTGCTTAGTCATACCCATAATGGCACCATTCAAATAGATATTCTCACGACCTGTCATCTCGGGATGGAAACCTGTACCAACTTCCAGCAAGGAGGCTATACGGCCTCTCGCACGGATTTCGCCGACGGTGGGTGTGGTGACACGAGAAAGGAGTTTTAACAGGGTGCTCTTGCCGGCACCGTTCTTACCAATGATACCTACGACATCACCTTGCTCGACATTGAAGTTAATGTCTTTCAGGGCCCATACGAAGCGGCTGTCGCCTTTCTTG
>OCVV012872327.1_pt1 | contig 30964 bp, 18 predicted proteins | sample 1539721 | NCBI WGS metagenome assembly OCVV01 (sample SAMN02144230, study PRJEB22623) | gut metagenome | biome: sheep rumen | host: Ovis aries | place: New Zealand | reverse complement strand
GGATTTGGCAGAAGTTCGGAGCAGGTCGGTCTGGACCATCATCACCTTTTCCTCTCCCCTGAGCACGCGCCATCCGGCATCCGTCACCTTGATGATCGGATAACCCGCACCGACATAGCGCACATAATCCATGCGCTCCAGTTCGTCGATCATCTCGTTGATAACCTTTTTCCTCTCATTCTCCATGATACCGAAGGTGGAAAGCCGATCGAATCCGAGCGATAATACACGGTCATTGACCTTTCCTCTCAGTGTATCCGTGATGACACGCGCGCCGAAGCGCTGTCCCGTCTTCACGATACAGGACAGGATCTTCTGTGACACTATGGTAGCGTCAAAGGTCTTCATCTGCGACCGACAGTTGGAGCATTTGTCACACCGATCATCAGCGGTATCGCCGAAATAGCGCAGCATATACGCTCTGAGGCACTCGCGCGTTTTGCAATACGCGATCATATGACCGAGCCGTTCGATCTCCTTCTTCTTGAAGGCTTCGTTCTGCTCATCGCTGAGCTCGGGATTCGGCTCCATGTGGTCAATGAAATACCAAGCGGTTTGAATATCCTGTTGCCCAAACAGCAAAATACAATCGGAGTCTTCGCCGTCGCGACCTGCTCTACCCGCCTCCTGATAGTAACTCTCAAGATTCTTCGGCATATTGTAATGGATGACAAAGCGTACATCGGACTTGTCGATGCCCATGCCAAAGGCATTGGTCGCGACCATGATCTGCTTGCGATCGTAGACAAAATCGTCCTGATTCTTGCGGCGCTCCTCATCACTCAGCCCCGCGTGATAGCGCGTCGCGGAAAAGCCTTTTTCGCACAGCAAAGCACAGACCTTCTCCACAGTTTTGCGTGTCGAGCAATAGATGATCCCTGCGTTATTCATTCGGGAGAACAGTAGGTATAAAAGCTGCTTGGACTTCTGAGAGGTTCGTATCACCGAGAAAAACAGGTTGGGACGATCAAAACCTGTAGTAACTGCAAGAGAATCATGCAGTCCGAGAATCCGGACGATATCCTGCTTCACTTCCGCTGTCGCGGTAGCGGTAAAAGCGCCTATCGTCGGGCGCTCAGGCAGTTCAGCGATAAACTCCGCGATGTTCAGATAGCTCGGGCGAAAATCCTGTCCCCACTGGGAGACACAATGCGCTTCATCAACTGCGACAAGCGGAATACGGATGCTTTTCGCCGCACGAATAAAGCGTGACGATTTCAAGCGTTCGGGCGCGACATAGACGATCTTATACATTCCGTTCGCCATATTTGCTAACGCCTTATCGAACTGCGCGTCATTCAGCGAGCTGTTCAGATAGGCGGCTCTCACTCCCTGCGCGGTCAAGGCGTTGACCTGATCCTTCATCAGTGAGATCAGCGGAGAAACAACGAGTGTAACACCGTCCAATATCAATGAGGGCACCTGATAGCACAGCGACTTTCCCGCACCGGTCGGCATGATGGCGAGCGCATCCCGTCCCGACAGAAGACTATCAACGACCTCTTCCTGTCCGCGACGAAATGAACGATAACCAAAGTACCGCTCCAGCACCTCAAATTTGTCTTTTGTATCAGCTATTTTCGCATGATTCATCCCATCAATTACAGTGCTCCACATTCCCTTCGCCTCCGCTTAGCCTCGATAATATGTTTGATGAAATTATATTATCATACCGAACATCTGTTTGTCAATAATATTTGGAATAACTATGGTAAGCCTACTTTCGCAAACCATATATTTGCCAACTTTACAAAAATTTATTTTAGGTAAGCTTATTAAGTATGACTTTAAAAATTTGTAAAGTTAAATAGAAATATCAAATCTTGTGAGGATATGTAACGATGATCTCGATTCTTCCACCAGCACAATCTATTACAGCAAATTCAAAGACTTCATGCAGTTAAACTCGCTTGACGAGATCTGATGAATCGATACATGGCTGTAATATCATCAAATGACGCAAGCGCAGCGATGAGCCGTACTTCATATCATAATAATTGACTAAATGAAACACGCCTTCTGCGGAACATACTTCAGTTTTCCATAGAAGGCGTGTTATTCTGTTTATATCTGTTGTTAGTTTCGGAATCAGATCGATCCTTTTTCTTTTTACCGGTCGTTATGATTACTCTTGTATTTGCGAGAAGATTTCACCGATTTTTGAGAGTATGTTCACAGCACTTCCAAAATCCTGCATTTCATCTGTATAAAGCAGCTCTTTATGTAGTTGCTCATAGATGGATTGAATCGAACTGTCCAAGCACGAGCTCCATGATGAAAAATCGTAAGCTGCAGCGGGATCATAAGCCTCGGTGGTTTTCCGTTTCTCCAGATATACAATGTCGGATTCTTTTGTCAATTGTATCAAACGTTTTAGCTCATCCTTATCCTGAAGGAAGCTTTGTATTTCCTCCATTTGAAACAGACGGGTGACATCGTACAGATGACGAACTTTTGTATTCAGCGTTCCACAGATCGCATGTCGTCTGATGGACATTACTTTGTCAATAAAAGTGCGCTCAATACTCAATACGTTGAGGGTGATTTCTTTCAATTCAAATTCTTCGACATCATCATAGTGTCCATTAGCTTCCAGATACTCTTGGATATAGGTCTTTAAACTCCTCTTAGTGAAAGGATCCGGCTTGACAGATGATCCAATCTCAAGCTTGATTTTGTTCTCCCGGTCTCCATACCAGAAGTAAATGCTTTTGTTTGTACCGCTACGCTCATCCGTAATGAGCTCGGTGTCTGCACCCTCAGTCATTAGCCTCTCAATCGCTTTCAGCTTACGTTCGATTTCCTTACGGGAAAGCCCGTCGGTAGCATAGAAAGTCAAGTCAATATCCTCTGAAAACCTTTCTATTGAACCGGGATAACACTTACTCAGCGATGTACCGCCTTTGAAAACGCAGTCCTCTGCATATTCACTATTCTCCAAAAGTTGCAATACTTTGACTATATAATAATCACGCTTTACGGCTCGTTCGGGGATATGTTTTTCACGCGCGACAAGTGTGATCAAGCTTTGGAAGTCTTGTGGGTTTTCATGCAGTTTCATAGATATCCTCCATCTTAGGGATCTTGTACTCTGAGAGAGCAGATAGATGCTTGTTCAGATTGTTCTCAACATGATAATAATCCAGAACTTCACGAAGAAAAGCAATTGTCCATTTTGGATAATTGATTTGCTGAATAATATACTCAGTCGTTAACTCATTATAGTGTTTCACATATGCTTCACAAAACCTGATAAACTGCTTGTTATTGATATCTTCTATCTCTCTATAGTGATAGAGTACTTCCAGCATCTTGATAACCATTAGAGATGAATCATCGAATGTCAATGAGACCTTTTTGATAAAAATGTTTCCTATCTGCTTAACATTTTCCTCTATCAGAGATGAATAAACTTCTATTCTTTTTGATATTTGTGTCGTGAGGCCTAACGAGTTATATAAAGAATAACCGACAATAACGCCCTGTTTTTTTTCTGTAAATGTTTCAGTGATTTTTCTTTCGGATGGAAAAACCATGCCAAACCGTGTCTTTTCGGGACGACAATATACACCTTTGGAAACTCGATGAAGATATTCGCTTTTACACATACGACTAAGTGTTTTATAGTATACGGTTTCTGATATCTTTTCTGCAAACTTTTCTGCGTATAGTCTACTAACAAAGATCAATTCATTTTCCGAATATTGCGAGAAAACATATTCCATCTGTTCTCTGGCACCCATAGCTACACCCCCTATCTATCATATTTTAAAGTATAACCTTTTATATAGTATGTGTCAAGTAAATTTAAAATTTACTTGACACAATCTGATTTGTAAATATCGCCATTCCATAATAACAGTTTTTCAAAGTATATAGAAATTTGAAATAAAGTTCTATCTTCTTCCATATAAACACAAGGGACTGTCACAATGCAGTTTGCGACAGTCCCCATTTCTTACTTAGATATCCAATTATTATATCGGCATACTAAGATGACCGTTTTGACTTCACTTTTTCAAATGATATTTTGTTATACAAAAGCAACATCTACTATTTCTGTCAAATGTCGGTAATAATCTAGTTACATTAACAGGTACTGTAAGATATACGCTATTCTTTTCCTGTTGCTCTACAAAATACCTCGAATCGCTTTTTCACCGGGAATGATCTCCGTTACGATTCTGAATCCTCCGATCGTCAGGCCGGAGATTATGAGGGACGGGCTGAATAGACAAAGTCATCTTGGCCGATATCATATTTTTCAAGCAATGCACGGATAATCTGTACGATATTTGACGCAGAGAAACCCTGACTTACGAGAATCGTTGTACCGTCGATATTGATATATTTCCCGGAAACCTTTGTAGGATCGTAGGAGAACAAAATGTTCTGTGACCATGGCAAAAGCTGCTCATCAAAGCGTGCCATTTGTTCGATCGGGCTCGGATCCATGGCATACAACCGCAGGATCACGGATCGCAGCATCTGTGCGAAGTTCGTTGCATTCACACGCTCACCCTGTAAAATAAAATACTGCGGCTTTTTATTAGTAGCTTCCTGCGGATCTTCACAAGTATATTCATGATACCGCGGGTCTGCAAATGAAATATGGTTTTCGGGCAATACCAAGGGGAATAGCTTTATAATGACACCGGCAAGCCGATCAGCTCGTCTTTCAATTGCCTCTGCATTCCAACACTCGCAGGTCTTGACGTCTTTAAAGAGTTCGACTACCTTTGTGTTCACCTCGGAGAGTAGATCCTTCTTCTCCTCAAACGGTTTATCACCCAACTCGCTGTTGTATCCTGTGAGAGTTAGATTACCAAGCGTGTGCAGGAGACGGTCGCGATCCGATTCCCAGTTTTCACCCAACATATTTTGCCATGATGTGGGAAGGTTTTTGTTCTGCGGCAAGATATGTTCGATCGTCAGGTTGTCGGTAATCAACTGTTCCTTGCCGCGATTTTCGATCATTACAAGCAAGAACCGGCAAAGCGCATTCTTACGATAGAGATTCTTTTCTTTCAGCGCCATGAGAAAAGTCAGATCATCGGGCATAGCATCCTTTGAGGTCAACTGCAGAAAGAATGAAATGATAGAATCATAGTAATGCTCTTTATTGCTCGCTTTACCGAAAACACGAGAATACAATGTTTTATAAAGACCGCGCAGGGAGTTAGAGCCAATTTCACAAATCAGCCTGCGTATGCTGTAGTTCAAAAGAAACGCAAGCACCTTCTCAAGCTCAATGGTATTGAGCACGCCCTGATCGTAGTCGTCAAATACGCGGAACAGAAAGAGAAAAACTGTTGTCTGTTTCAATTTCTGCAGGCTTTTGAGCAGTTCATTGACACGCACACTGTACTTAGGGTTATCGCCATATAAGAACGTATGGAAATAACCTGCATAGTGGAGCAGCTCGCTGAGCATACTCTCATTCGTGTAAAGATTATCATGGTATACTGTCTTGAAAAGATCATAAGCTTCGCTCTCTTTGGCAAAGCCCTCCGTCTTGATATTGAGGTAGTTAAGGAAAAATATCGTCAGCTGATCCTTTCTGACTAAGCGCTCGATTTCGAGCCAGTAATCGGTATATAGGCGCTCCTGCTCTCTATCAGTCATCAGTACGAAATTCCTGATCTTATCCGCAAGGCTCAGCGGAACGCCGGTGGAGTTGATGCGTTCGAATATCTCCTGCGCATTATCGTCGGAATCAAGCTTGATCTTTGCGCAAATCAGTTTCTCCATTCCGCGGTAGATGTCTTTAACATCTAAATCATCTTCTTCAAGGGTATTGCGGATCAGTTCACAGAAAATCTGATAATTCTCCCAAATCTCACCCGTCTTATCCATCTCATCAAAGCGATTCTCCATCAACAGCATCAGCTGGTTATTATCCGACTTGATCGGCTTGAGCTTTAGCTTACTCTGGCGATCGATGGAATAAGCGTCGTACTTATCCTGATTGAAGAGCGCCTCGATCATCTTCTCCCTTTTTGAATCGGTATCGGAGAGATCAAGCAGTGCTTTCAAAAGAATATAAATCGTCGTCAGGCGCTGTTGACCATCTATGATGATATGATAATATATTCCATTTTCTTCATAAAACTGCGAATATACGACCGAACCGCAGAAGTGGGTCTTATCACTTTTATATGCCTGTACGATATCATGGAACAGCTTCTCGCATTGCTCACGTGACCACTCATAGTTGCGCTGATATACCGGAACCGTATACTGGTGCTTATTCGGCTCGATAAAATCATTCATGATTCTTCCCTGTACAATTTGCATCTATTCCACCCGCCTCTGCTGATTCTTTGGAACTATTTAATTTCATTATACATAATAATGACAGCCTTTGCAATAATATGACGAGAATCAGCACTGCATAAAGAACTCCCGCAGGTATTTGATCGTGAATGGGATGACAGCGTACTGACCGTTGCGGACGAAATCGACTCCTTTCATGAAAAACAGCAGATCAGGAGAAGGCAATTCGCTTTCGGCTCGCACTTGCTACTCGGGCAGGCGCGGCTTTCCTTATCCTTTGCCGTGATCTTTGAGCCGACGTAATAGTACGGATCGTTTTCGCCGTATTGCTTAGGTAGTATTGGATACCACTCAGGCTGCCAAGTTCCATACCGCTGTCGACACTTTTCAGCTCGGAACATTCCCCCATCCCATTCTTTGGATATCAACGCATAATTTGACGTTTTGAAATACCTGTTTTTACCATCCATAATTACCCAGCTTAATAACCAGTCACTGATAACATTGACACAGTGGCTAAAAATTACCATTTCCTTGTTTAACATTAACAAAAGATTGAGACTTACAAAGTGCAGGTTAACGAAGAAATATTTGGCAATTAAGCAAAAATACCTTCTGACGATGTATATCCGCAGCGAGTGTGTTATACTACTTGACAATTGATATAACATTTTTTAGTAAGTATAAACTTGTACATACTTACTTGCTCTCTCCTGATTATATCTTTATTATCATACCTGAATTCGCACATGAGATCAGATTTATTCTCATTTTCATTCAGCTTAATCATACAGTGATAAAGATAGCGCCTTATTGCTTAAGCTTCATCTTGCTTTTTGTCTTTAGCTAGTTTGCTAAAACTCAGTGACAAAAGAGAAAAACTATGCTATACTGCATTTGTAAAAATGATTTAGGAATGTCGACTCATGATAGGTTCACTATTTCACACCGTTTACATCTCTGATTTATCAACAATTCTTATTGCTATGCCGATCATTATGATCGCATGGTCAGTTTTTGGCGCGCTTGTTTATCAGCGAATGCGGATCATCAGTTCAGTTTTAGCGATCTGTTTCATTGCGGTAATTCTTTACATGACCATCTTTTCCCGAACGTCAGGAACAAGAGCGTGTGATTGGATCCCGTTCTCATCGTTTCAAAAAGCGCAGGTACAACCGGAATTCTATCGCTCAATGCTAATGAACGTATTTCTGTTTTTTCCGTTGGGACTAGTTTTGCCATTTGTTTTCAAGGGAAGCACAGTTAAGCGAATCCTTTTAGCAATCTTGATCGGCTTTGCCTTATCAGCATTGATTGAAGCGTTTCAATTCTTTTTCTCGCTGGGGCAGTCGGAAGCCGACGACGTAATCTGCAACACCGTCGGTACCGCATTCGGCAGTTGTGCTTATCTGTTATCGCTTTTATGGCAAAAACTGAGGAAAGGATTGAAGTTTGGTGAATGAGGTTCAGAATCAGCTGTTACAAATTATAGGTGCGGCATTGTTCGGCGGCAATATCCCTACCATAAAAGAAGGCACTCTTTTACCGCTGATCAAAGAAAGTCATGCTCAGACTGTTTTTCCGCTCCTGTTCTCCGCTTTAGACAGTCAAATGAAAGAGCTGCTCTCCGCTGAGCAATACACAAAATACAGCGAAGTTTTCTTCCGCTACGCGATCGCAGGAACTCAGAATTTCGCAGAGCACGGTGAACTCCACGAGTTAATGTCCAAAAACCAAATACCGTATGTTGCAATAAAAGGCTTAGCTTCCGCTATGTACTATCCGGAGCCGTCACTTCGCTCGATGGGCGATGTTGACTTTCTCGTTTTGAAGGATAAGGTTACCGACGCGGGAAAGCTCTTAGAAAGTATTGGCTTTGCTGTCGATCACGGCGAAGAGGATGACGGCATCCACATCGCCTATACCCGCCCGCCGATGAGCATCTGGGAGTTGCATTGGAGTATCAACGGTATTCCTAACAATGACGTCGGCAAAAAGATACAGGAAGAAATGGATTCTGCGATCAGCACTGCCGAGGAGATCGAAGTCGACGGCGTGACTTGCCGTATGCCGGATAAACTCCACCATGGACTGATCATGCTGCTGCATACCGCTTCCCACCTGACCAGCGAAGGCGTTGGCTTGCGCCACCTTTGTGACTGGGTCGTTTTTGTCTCCGCATTGAGCGACATAGAGTTTCGAAAGGTTTTTGAGAAGAAGCTGAAAGAATTTGGATTATGGCGTTTCGCCCAGGTATTGGCTTTGCTTGGCATACAGTATCTCGGCGCGCCCAAACGCGTGTGGGCAATCGACGCTCTTGAGAGCAGGAAGATTACTCCCGAACAGCTCGAAGGGCTGATGAACGATATTCTCAGCGGCGGCAACTTTGGCTTCAAGGATATGAACCGCTACCGCGAGATCAAGTATATCTCCGACCGCAGCGAGCATACCATCGGAAAGAGCAGCCTCTTTCGCCAGGGTTTCAAGGCTATGACAAGCAAGGTGTATGCAGATTATAAAACGATCGATAAGCATCGCTTTCTCTTGCCTATTGGCTATATCGCCGAGGGCGGCAAGTATATTGGGTTGCTTTTAACAGGACAACGCAAGTCCTCCGGCACAAAGAAAATGCTTCAGGAAGCCTCGGAAAGAAAAAAGCTGTATAACAGTCTGAGATTATTTGAATAATAAACGCAGAACGCACAAAACGTTTTTGTGATCATTTCCCATAACTCGTTGCTATCCCCTCGGTTCAACCGGGGGGATTTTTTCTTCGTAAACAGATTAAAAGATGCAGCAAGCAAACGTGAAAAATTTTAGAAACCATTTACCTGCTTTTATCATTCATAATTATTCAAGATAAAGACTCATCGCTGGTACATTGACACAGTGGCTAAAATTTACCATTTTCTTGTTTGACATCGCCAAAAGGTTAAGACATACATAGTACAGGTTGACGAGGGGATATTTGACAATTAAGCAAAAATACTCTCTAAAGATGTATATCCGCAGCTGGTGTGTTATACCACCTGACAAGTGGTATAACAATTATTTGAGAATAAGGGGGCGTTTTTACTATTGTCCGTTTTACTGGTTCTGTTCAGATAAAGCGAGCTTGCGTTTGTTCTTATATTAAGATAGAAGGTATATTTACAATAGTTGATAATTCGCTTTATCTTTCCTTAGAATTCGTTACGAATGGAGTCTATATACTCATTGATCGAATCGGGAAAAGCTGTTTGAGGCTGATCCTGAATGATCCTGCCGAAATAGCTGAGTCGCTGCGTCAGTCCGTTCAACCGTTTTCTGAGGGAGAGTAATTCATCATCACATGCCTTTGCACTTTGCTGATCGCCTGACTGACGATACATCTTAGCGCAATAAATCAGCTCAGCCGCATAATCTTCATACTCTGTATAGTCAAACGGAGCCAACTCAAAAATACGTTTCTTGTACTTCATCAGTCCGTTGATATCACCCTTGCTCAAGGCATAGCGCGCTTTTGCACTGTAAGCAGTTTGAACATATTGATTGCGGCGCAGGATATCATCCGCCTGACGATTCATTTTATCAGGGTCAGATGTTTTCGTCATCACCGCGACACTCTCCTCGGTATTCAACGGATACATCCCCAAGGATGCTTGATGTGCTCCGAAATGGCCCAGCCCCAGAGCGACAGAAAAATATAATGCCAGCCCACCTACCGCAACGACTGTTACCATCGAAGCAGGCATCCAAAGCGAAACGGTTTTTCCCTTTTGATCATCAAGAAGGATCAGCAAAACAAACCACATCGCGGCATACTGCAAATCAAAATCAAAACAAATATGCAGTAAAAGGGCGATCATCACCAACTTTTCGCCTACCGTAAGCTCTCTTGAAAACAACTTGCGCGCTACAGCCGCCAAGAACAACAAGCACGGGATCCAGCCGACATCAAGCAGCAGCTGCAGGATATCGTTATGGATAAAACGCACGGCGTAAACGCCCGTCTGGACAGATTGCTCCGTGAAGTAATACCCCAGATAGCCCATGCCGAAGGGGTGTTTCAAAATCAAGGGTAGCGCATCATACCAATACAACAATCGACCCGCAAAGGTACTCTCAAAAACAGAGAGAGATAAGAAGCGGCTGAACGGCTCGATCCTGCTGAGAATAGGATACAGCAGGACGATCGCCCCCGTGATCACAACCGCCACAGCGACTAGGATGATCTTGCCCTTTTTTGGAGCGGATATCAGCAATATGATAAACGAGAAAAGTACTGTCAGGACAAACACCGCTCTGCTCTGAGTCAGAACGATCAGCGCGAACAGCAGAAGTCCACAAATAATATCCGGTATACGTTTCTCCGGCTTTGCGAGCAGGAGCAATTCTCCGACCATCAAAAAAGCGGCAAAGGTGTTCGGATACTGGAAAAATCCGCCCAATCTGCCGTCCACATTGAAGCCGAGAGAAGGGATCAGCATCAGTGGCAGTGAGATCACCCCCAGCCCCACAGCTATCATGGGTAGCAACGACTGTACCTCCTGCGCATAACCATCGTTCTGCATGAGCAGGACGGCAAACAGCGGCACCGGAAGGAATCTGACAAATCCGATCAGCGACTCTCCCCTATCCACTCCGTAAAATGCAGTCAGCAAATAAAACAGCGCGATCACCGCAACTGCGCAAAAAGTCAGGCTGAATCGCAATTTCATATTCTTATTATTTATGATCAAATACAGAAGCAGCACAGATACTGCCGCTCCTATTACACAACTCCAGCAGTCGATGAATCCACCCGTTAATGCCAGCGCTGTCAGCAGCATAGCCAAACAGGGACCGGCTGCCTTGATACGATCCTTGATCTCGCTTAATTGTACCATTCGGATTTCCGCCTTTTTCATGTGTTTCTTCTAGTATTGTATAACAGTTATCAATATAGCGCAAGTCCCTGTGACATTTTTTGAATGAGATCGGAATGACAAAAGGACGGCGAAGCCTATGCTCCGCCGTCCGATCATATGATTCGGGAATATTTATTTATTGCTTACTATCGATCTCATACGGTATTTCTTGGCCGGTGAGCCATCGCTGGAGGAAAGTTGTATCGATGATATTGACTCGCTTGTTGCGATCAATATCAACGGCGACCATATCAGCGATCTTCACCTTATCCGTTTTTGCTAAAACCATCTGGATACGGGTAACGTCCATCAGATCGGTTATTCCGTTACCGTCCGCATCACCAAGCTCAAACGCTCTTTCATCCGTATTCTCAACATCCAGCAACATGCTTTGGGCATATACGTTTGCAGGAGAACTCTCGTGACAGATCACGTTTATCGGGTGGTAAGTCACCTGATAAGTTTCGCCGTAAATACTGTTGAAACCAGTGTCGTATATCACATCGAAGCCGTACGCAAAGGGCGCGATCTCAACATCATCGCGCCGGATCGTCAGTTCGCTGATATCCGCGTCTGCAAACGCAAACGAATCGATCTTTGTGACGCTCAGGGGCAGCTCGAAGCTACTGTCACTGCGCTTGGGACAATAGACCAGCTCCGTCATATCTTTATTGTACAGCACACCGTCGACAGCTGTAAAGTAAGGACTGTCGTTATCTACCGTTATATTCGTGAGTGTTTTACATCCCGCAAATACGCGATCACCGATCTCCTGCACAGATGCAGGGATATTGATTTCACTGATTTTCGTTCGATAGAACTGGCTGCTGCCGATACGTTTGAGTCCATTCGGGAGCTTGATCGAAGTCAGACCGCTCTGTTCCATCAAGGCGTGCTCAGCAAGCGAGAGGGTACCGTCCTTGACCTTGAGAGAGGTATTATCTTCGAGAGTACCCTTGCAATCATAGAGCACCTTATCAAGATAAACAACGCCGTTTTTCTGATCATTAAACCATTTTGTTCCGTCAAAGGACTTGGAATCCACCTTTAGCAGCGTATCGGGCAACTTGACAGCAGCAAGATCCTTACTGCCTGCAAAAGAGCAATACGCCAGGGAGGTCACGGTCGACGGCAACTCAACCTGCTCGATCCCGGAATAGCGGAAAGCGCCGTTTTCGACCTCTCCGCTGAGTTTATCCCAATCATCGAAATTATTCAGCAAACATCCTTTAAACGCTTGGAAGCCAACCTGAACCGAGGGACTTTTGATCGTCAGATCAGTCAGTGATGAACAGTCGCTAAAGCAGCTCTCCCCAATCGAGCCCACCCGAGCTCCCAAAGTGACAGAGGTCAAGTTATTGCAACTTCCGAATACTCTGCTGCTAAGTTCTGTGATAGAATCGCCGATGAACGCCTGTGTGATATCGGTGTTGGCGAATGCGCTGCCGCCAATGCTTTCAACGGAGTCGGGGATCGTAACAGACGCCAGGGGATTACCGCTGAAAGCCCCGGAATCGATTCGCATTAAAGAATTACCGAAAGTAACGGACTTAAGGGCATCTTGAGAGAAAGCACAGTCGCCGATCTCTTCCAGTGTTGCAGGGAGCTTCGCCTCGCTGAGCACTCTGTCATATTCAAAGGCGTGAGCGGAAATAGACTTGAGGTTTTTCGGAAGCGTAATGCTCGTCAGAGAGCTGCAATTCGCAAACGATCTGTAGGCGATATCGGTGACCTTGTCGGAAACCTTCACCGAAGACAGTTTAGTACATTCGGCAAATGCGTAATCACGGATCGTTTCTACGCTGTCGGGCATGATGAAGTCGCCTTCCTTATCCCGATCACAGGTAATGACCTCTTTCATATCCTTTGAATAGGTCACACCGTCTACGGTCGTGAAATAAGCCGACTTGTCCGCAACATAATACCGCAGGTTGGAGTAAATCGAATCACTGAGCGCTTCTATATCCTTTACCGTTTCAGGAATCTCTATGAGTTGGGGATATGCCGAAGCCGCGGCAAGCACCTTTGTCATATCCTTGTTGTATACAACACCGGAATCAACGACGAGATGCTCGTTCCGATTGTCGATATAAATATCTTCGAGAGAGGGCAGATATCTGACCATATCGGTATCAAACTGTTCCAGTGAACTGCCGATTCCGAGTCTGATCAACTGCGGATAGTTAAGCGTGCCTACGATATAGCGCACATTCTCGCCTAAATAGAGGTTTCTGATCGATTTCGGGAACGCTTTTGCCGAAACGCCGACAACCGGTTTGCCGTCTATACTATCCGGAACACTGACACTGTCGGAACGACACTTCGTTATGATGATTCCGTCTTCTGTTTCGGTGTAATCCCATTCTTGGGATGAAACGATTTCAACATAGGCAGTTGTTTCCAGACCGGCATAAGTAACCGTAAAAGCATTACCCTTGCCGATGTGCCAATTTTGCGAGTCCGAAAGAGAAATACTAACGCCTTTTTTATTAAGATAAGTTTTATCTCTCCAGTTATTCAAATTAAATATTGCTGTTTTCTCAGATGTTCCGTCCTTGTATTCGATATTTAGCTGGAAACGCAGATCAGATACCGAGTAAAAGTCGCGTATTTCGATAGGCTGAACCTGATCAACGGAAATACTCTTTACGGGATTTTCCAAAAGTTCGATATTGACGGTACAACTCCTGCCCAAAAAGCTGATCGTTGCTTGATGATTACCAACCTGCCAGAGATTGTCTTCAGACTGATCATCAGTGACGGTTCTACTGTCGTACGTTTTGCCTCCGAGCGTATAGCTATAGTATCCGTTTCTAAAAGAAACGACATCTTCTGTTCCGTCGTTTAACAAGATGTGGAGATCAGGTGTGACCGGATAATGATCATATCCGTAATATTCATCTGTAGTTCTGTCATAGGCAGGAAGCAAATCGACCCCCTCATATAGCTTGAAGTCATACGCCGAAATACTCTTAACAGGATTAGGATGAAGATTCACACGGATTGGCGCTTTATATCCAAGGACTGTCAAATATCCCTGATGAGTGCCAACTCCCCACTCTCCTTCGGACTGATTGTCTATATTTATAAAATTGTGATAACTATTGTTGTATTTAAGATAACTCTGGTCTTTAAGATTAATAACTGTTCCGTCCTTAAAGGTAACGATACCGCTGACAGTTCCGTAATCATACAGCGTAGCCTCATCCATCCAATCTCGTATGCCATCCAAGCCTTCATAGAGATCACAATCCTCCAGCTCGATCGACTTGATCGGCGACGGATCGATGGTGAACGGAACAGTCGTTTTAAAGTTGAGCACTTCGACTTCTATATCATGCGTGCCGACATCCCACTGGTTTTGATATGACTGATCATCGGATATCTCTATGCCGTAATAGTTTCCGTTATAATTGATGCCGCTATCTCCGTCGATCTCAATGACAGTATCATCCAACATCGTGATCGTACCGTGCAAGCGATAATCTGCAGAGTAGCGGAACCACTTCTCGCCGCTGTCCTCGTCAGTGATCCAATGTCCGTTTTCGTAAGCATAGCAGCTCCGATAGACAGAGAGATCCATGCTCTTGACCGGGGTTTTATTGATGCTCACATTATATGCAACAGATTGGCCCATAACGCTTGCTGTTGCCTGATAGGTATTACCGACCGTCCACGGATGTTTGCTGTTCTGCTCAGTTTCAACGTCGACTCTCGCTTTTATTCCGTCGATTTCAATATCGCAATCATATCGGGAAAGAGCAAACTCCTCTATCGAGCCATCCTTGAGATATACTGTCAGGCGCGGGTAATACTCCTCATAATAGTAATAGCTTACCTCATCATAATCATCCGTATCGGGATTGTATTCCCAACCGGTATTCTCATATCCACCGGTATTCTCTGTCAGGATCACATCCTCAGCTTCAATATGATCGATCGGGCTCTCAACAATAATGACCTCAGCCGTGACCTCATAACCCAACAGCATTCCCTTGACCGTGTGAGAGCCGACGCCCCAGGGATTGATATACTGATCACTCAAATCAAACTCAGGAGAAACGTTACAGTCTTGATAATAGAATTCTCCGTATGAATCTGTTTCATAAACCTTCCCGTCCTTCATGTGGATCGTCCAGTTCTTCGCGTACAATTCATTATAGCAGTAGAATTTGTTACCATTATCGTCGGTACGGAGATTGCCGTGCGTGTTCTGATAAATTCTGATGGGCTCTGCTTCGATGCTTTGAATATCCGTCTCATCGCTGATAGTCACAGTGAATTCTGCAGTGATCCAACTACCACCTACATCGTCATAGTATTCGGCGCTGGCAGTGTGCTCGCCGACCTTCCACGGTGATTGGCAGCTTTGATCCGTATATATCCATAATTCATTCCTGGAATCATCACGCGTTTCAGAGCTTCCGTCACTGTAATACAACGTATAGTTCAAATCCCAATCATAAGTGGAATAACGATAATAACCTATCGTCCGACCATCGACTGTATCAGTGGTATAGCTTCCGCATGTACCCTGTGTGATCGTGATGTTATCGATCTCCATTCGGGCGACTGTTCTCTCTGCGGCAAACGTGATCGGTATGGTTCCGATGATCAACAATACGATCAGCAGTCCGACGATACATCGTTTGAAGAATTTTTGTCCTGTGCTTTTCTTCATTTTTTGACCTCCGTTATTTTATTGATGTTCCCGACAAAGCTCGATCGCTTCGTTTGTCGGGTAATATCCTATGTTGACTTTTGAGCATCTGCCCGATGCGAGCTTTCCGCTCTCTTCGCAATAAGCAAGTTCCTCTATGCCGTTACACCACGGATAATCCGCGTTTGGGTCTCGCGGTAAATATTCCATGATCTTTCGGAACACAGCAGGAGAAGCATTGCTCTCGGTATGACCTCCGTGCCATACGGCACAGCTGTACTGCGGCACTGTTCCGACAAACCAATGTCCGTCATTAGAGTTGCCCGATCCGGTCTTTCCGGCAACATGAGCATCCTCGATATACGCCTGCCGACCTGTGCCGTCTGTATCGGCTACGCTCTGCAGCATTTTATTCATAATAAACGCCGTTTCTTCACTGTATACCTGCACCGGATCATCGGTATGCTCGTAGAGCGTCGTGCCCTGTTGATCGATAATCTTCCGTACACACGACGGTGCAAGATAAACGCCCTTCGCAGCAAATGTACCGTAATAGCCGGCAAGCTCAATTGGTGACAGTCCGGCATAGGTGTAACCCAGAGCGACATTGCCGATGACCTCGTCCTCACCGGATTCGACCGCCTTGGTGTATTCATATTCAAGCGGCATATGAAAGCGCTCCAACATCAGCTTCACCGATTTGTTGACGCCATATTCATGCAGGATCTGTACGGGTATCGTATTCAGCGACAGCCGAAGCGCCTGCGCAACTGTCACCGGCTTTTCGGAATAGGAGCCGACGGCGTTTTGCGGCCAATCGCTCTTCTCTCCGTTTGTCCCTTCGATCTGCTTGTAAGGCTTGTCAGCATAAATGCTCGACCAGTTGATCAGTCCGCTGTCCACAGCAGGAGCATATACACATAAGGGCTTCAACGTGGAATAAGGCGCCTGCCGCTCCTTGCTGAGATTGAAATAGCTGCCGTCTTCACCTGTTTCATCGCTGCTGTAGCATGCGATCAGATGACCGTGATTATCTGTGACAGCAACGCCGCAGGGAAAATCGGCGACCTCGCTGTTTTGGACAACTTTCATCACGCCGTCATTGACCGTTGTATCCAGATAGGTCTCGATCCTACAGCCGGACAGTAGCTTTCTTGCTTCTTCATCCGACATGTCCTTTTCTCGAACAAAAATCCCTGTCGCTTGAGTCAGCGCAGCATCCACATATGCTTTGTAAGCCGGATCAACGTCTCCTTTTATAACATCTGCGGTATTCATTTGTGCTATCGTTTCGCCGCTGATATCAAGAATCGAAATGCCATCTTTGTCACAACCGCCCATGATACTGCCAGTCAAAAACGTGAAACATATCAGTATAAGAAGGGCTGTTATCCTTTTCGTATTCATATAATCCTCCGTGACAACAGGATGAATATCATTTACTCCAACAGAGTTTTACGTATATTGTCAATTATTTATAATTATAAAGCAGGGATACGGCCTAATTATTCCTAATTAGAATTATTATAAGAATATGACAATTCGTATTCTTAGTCACTTATTACATCTGTAATTTGCTGCCGTATAGAGCAACGCCTCAACATATCATAATTCGGAAGTGTTTTGATGAATCAGTGTAATAGGTTATCTTCTGCAAAAGCAGTCATCAAGGGCGATGACGAATATGCGAGGATTCGGGGTGAGGTTCTCTTCCGTCGGGTGAAGGACGGCGTTCTCGTTACGGCAAAAATCTCGGGTTTACCGAAAAGCGAATCGGGCTTCTACGGCTTTCATATCCATGAAGGAAAGAGCTGTAAAGGGGATGGTTTTCCGAAAACGAAAGGTCACTACAATCCGAAAGACCGACCGCATCCGTCCCATGCGGGCGATCTGCCGCCGCTGTTATCCTGCAAAGGGACCGCGTATATGCAGGTCAAGACTGACCGATTTAGAATATGCGACCTCATAGGCTGAACCGTCATCATACACAGCGATGCGGACGACTTTCGCACACAGCCCTCGGGTGACGCTGGAGAGAAAATCGCCTGCGGCGTGATCCGCGCGGTATAATCATCAGATTTCCACCCACAATAACAGTGAGGTGAAACTATGGCAAAACAAGGAATGAAGCGACCGAATCGGACCCATACAAAACCGCGCAACGAGCAGGCAGCTATTCCCGAGATTCAGGGCAAGGCAAAGCACGGTAAAGAGCACGTCAACCCCATCATTGCAGGGACAGAATCGCCATCGCAGAAGGTGTATCACACTACGCCCCACGCGCAAGAAAAGCCGATCTCCAAGGCTTATAAAGAGATCGACTCGGACCTTGCGCGGGATAATCTGGAGAACGATATCCCCGACGCGGACTTGCAGGATTTATGATGGAAGTCCTGCATGTCGTTCTCGCGTCGCTGTTCTCGGCGGTGATCCTGTTCCTGATTGCGAAGGTCATCGGGCATAAGCAGGTGGCGCAACTGGAATTCTTCGACTACATCACAGGTATCACTATCGGCTCGATCGCCGCGGAGTTGGCGACCACACTGGACAAGCCATGGTGGAAGCCGATGATCTCGATGCTGGTGTTCGGTTCGATCACCGTCGCTTTGAGCATCATCACACGCAGGTTCGCGAAAAGCCGGAAATTCATCAACGGCACGCCGACGATCATCATGAACGACGGCAAGCTGTATCGCGAGAATATGAAAAAAGCAAAGCTCGAGCTGAGCGAATTTCTGCTCCTGTGCCGTCAGGAGGGCTACTTCAATCTGAATGATATCCAGACTGCTGTCTTTGAATACAACGGCAAGCTGTCGATCCTGTCGGTCAGCGCCAAACGTCCGCTGAACCCCGAAGATATGGAGCTGAACCCCAAGCCGGAGCACATCGGCACGGAGATTATCATGGACGGCAGGGTGATGGACGACAATCTCAAACGAAAGGGGCTAAATGATGATTGGCTCCAAAAGGAGCTGAAAAAGCAGGGCTATAGAACCGCAAAGGAAATCTTCCTCGGCATTTTCTACGACGAAAACCAGCTTACTCTTTTCCCAAAGAAGAACGGAAGGTCAACATGAAATCCATATGGCAAGATACGGTGCAACTCCCACACTTCCCACAATTAAAGAAAGATATCCACACCGACGTACTAATCATCGGCGGCGGGATCGCAGGAATACTGACAGCATACTATCTGCACCAAGCAGGCGTAAAGTATGTGCTCGTTGAAAAGAACACGATCTGCTCGGGTACAACGCAGAATACCACCGCGAAGATCACCTATCAGCACGGTCTGATCTACCATAAAGTTCTAAAAAGCTACGGCACACATGCGGCTCAGCAATACTTGAACGCTAATAAAAGAGCGTTTGAACAGTATGCCGCCCAATGCCGATCGATCGACTGCGATTATGAAGAAAAGGACAACTACGTTTACAGTACCAACGACCGCAAAAAGTTGGACGATGAAATGGAAGCCTTACATCGAATCGGGTACAGGGCAGAGCTGTGTGAAAATCCCATCATCCCCATCAAAACGATGGGCGCGGTGAAATTCTCTCGTCAAGCGCAATTCCATCCGCTGAGATTCCTTTCCGCTGTCGCCAAAGGACTAAACATCTACGAGCACACCTTCGTCCGTGAAATGATCGGCAACATGGCGATCACCGATCAAGCAACGATTCAAGCAAATCATGTGATTGTGACAACGCATTTCCCGTTCATCAACAAACACGGCAGCTACTTTCTGAAGCTCTATCAGCACCGCTCCTATGTTATTGCACTCAACAATGCTCAGGATGTCGGCAGTATGTATGTCGATGAATGTAAGACAGGTTTATCCTTTCGCAACCACGGTGGTCTTCTTCTGCTCGGAGGCGGCGGTCATCGTACAGGTTACAAGGGCGGCAGCTGGAATGAACTGCGTGAATTCGCCGATAGGGTTTATCCCAAAGCGACAGAACAATACCGCTGGGCGGCGCAGGACTGCATGAGTCTGGACGACATCCCTTATATCGGTCAATACTCAATGCGCACCTACCATCTCTATGTCGCAAGCGGATTCAACAAGTGGGGCATGACCGGCGCTATGACCGCGGCGATGATACTCACGGATAGGATTCTCGGCAAGCAGAACGACTGCTCCGAGGTGTTCAACCCGTCGAGAAGTATTCTCAAACCGCAGTTATTGATCAATGGTTTTGAGGCAACGAAAAATCTGTTGACAATCTCAAAGAAGCGCTGTCCGCACCTCGGCTGTGCATTGAAGTGGAACAGTGCCGAACACTCCTGGGACTGCCCCTGTCACGGTTCACGCTTTGATAAGCACGGTAAGGTGCTTGATAATCCCGCGAATGGAGATTTATAATCTTTTGTTTGGAATGGCGCTATAAGTTTCTTGAGTGTTGTTCCATATCAAAACGTGTCATAGCTTTTTAGGTTTCTGTTCATTTACAAATCAAGTGAATTCTCATTCAACAAAAACTCGTAAAGTCCGAGATGAAGGATTCCGTCCTCATCTGTCCAGGGCTTCATTGCGGTTTTGCTGATGATGATTTTTTTGAAGAAATCCTTTGTATGCTTCAAAGGTCTTAATTCAGTTTCCATTTTCGACGGCTCTGAAACATTCAGTGAAGATTGGATATAGTATTTTTTTGAACCTCTGTTTACTACGAAATCAATCTCACACTGCTTTTTGCTTCTTTTTCCGTCGTGACTTTCAACGATCTCCACAACGCCGACGTCAACGGAATACTCACGGCACAGCAGTTCATTATAGATAATGTTCTCCATGATATGCGTTTCTTCCTGCTGCCTGAAATTCAGCCTTGCGTTGCGAAGTCCGATATCGGTACAGTAATACTTTGACGGATACTCAAAATACTTCTTTCCTTTTACATCATAGCGTTTTGCATTGCTGAACAAAAAAGACTCTATCAAATAATTCAGATAATTCGAAACGGTTGTGCTTGTTACCTTAATGTTTTTGACAGACCGCAAGGTGTTAGCGATTTTACTTGCATTGGTAAGAGAACCGACGGAAGAACATAGGTCATCCGTTAATTCACTCAGAACATCAGGCAGTTCAATATCATAACGCTCCGTAATATCCTTGAAATAAACCTCCGAGAAAAGGTTTTGTAAATAGTTAATCTTCTCTGCATCGCTCTTTTTGGATATTACAAGCGGCATACCGCCGTACAGAGCATATTCTTCGTAAGCGTCGGATTTATCTCCGCCCACAAAAGAATAATACTCCTTGAACGAAATAGGATAAATCTTAACTTCGTCGCCCCTGCCGCGAAAGGCAGTCAAGACATCCTTCGTGAGCATTTTGGAATTGCTTCCCGTTACATAGATATCGACATTGCGAAGCCGCATAAGACCGTTGAGAACATTGTATAGTCTAATGTTCTCGGGATTTTTCAGCTCATCCTTTGAGATGGCATACTGCACCTCGTCAATCAGAATATAGTACATATCCTTATTGACGATTTTCCCACGAATATATTTTGACAATTCATCGGGATCCCGATAATCAACGAAAAGATCGTCATCCAAGGCAATCGTGATAATCTGTTCCTCTTTTACTCCGCTCTCGATCAGATAATCATAGAACAGATTAAACAGCAGAAAGCTCTTTCCGCATCTTCTGATGCCGGTGATAACCTTAATCAATCCGTTTTCCTTTTTATCAATCATTCTGCCAAGATATTCGTCACGCTTAATAACCTTCTGCATAGCGACCTCCATACAATTAAAACTTACAGGTGTTTTACCCTAACTTTCAAGTATAGTATACCGCAACTATTGGAAAATATCAAGCATCAATTAAAACTTAGGTGCATTTGCGCTTAAGTTTTTACCGAAATTCCATCGCTGACATAATTGACACCAATCCGAGGATTGCACCTCGCCCGAAGAATTATTACATTTATTATGGATTCAGCTTCATCCTCAACTAATGGCAATTCCTTTATAAACACATTGACGAGACGGGTAGCTTTCAAGTGCAAGTATTGTGGTTCTTCCAACAAATCTGCTTCTATCAAAAAACCTGCGATCCACTTTGCTTTTTCCGTGTTCAGCCCATATACTTTGGTTTGTGCATAAAGATCGTTACGAATAATATCTTTGTTACCTGCCCGAATCATTTCTCCGACAAAACGCATATTAGAATGAGTGATTTGTATAAAATCCAAATCATTACCGGTCTCCAACCACGCCTTAGAAGCAGGAGTAGCTATGTAGATGCTTCTTCATAGTCTTGACAATATATAGATTAACAACTGATGCTGCATCGCTCTATTCTTTTTTTATTATCAGGTTTTGGTATAAAAACTTGAATGTTATTGTCGAATTGTTATAATAAATAAAAGAGGTGATAGCGTTGTTAAAGAAGATCGGTCATAAGATTATAGAAATCAATAAGAAAGTAATCCATCTCCCCTCTCGCTTTATAAAATGGCTCCAGGTTAAATTCATAAAACACTGTTCCAAGAAGAAAATCGTTTTTAAGCGAGAAGGAAATGATAGATATCACGATTTAGCTCCTGTTGATACATTAAAAAGCAATAATGCATATATTGAAGCGTTAGATTGGGCATTATGCAATGATAAAATCTATAATATAGGCATATCCGGACCGTATGGATCCGGTAAAAGCAGCGTAATTGCGTCTTACTGTAAACTTCATCCCGAACTCAATTATATTAAAATCTCTATGGCCGACTTTGAGCCATCACCACAAAAGGATATAAAGACAGATGGATCCGATGAAAGCCTGGAAGCCGCTTTTCTTAAACAGCTGTTTTATAAAGTAGGGTTCCGTACAATACCTCGCAGCCGATATCATAAACTGCACAAAACCTCAAAGTGGAGAGTTCTTTTAGCAGTTGTATCCCTTTTTATCGTACTATTAGGTGCTTTTCTTTTGTTTTTTAAAGATACAGCTGAGGGTATTTTAGAATCGATTAAAAGTAGTTGGAAAATAGATTCTTATTCTGCCTATTTCATTTTAGCTGCATTATTTTGTATATTAGTTTTCATCGTATACAAGCTTGTTCTCAGATTCAGTAACAAAATTAACATAAAAGAGATAAAAATCGATATTATAGAAGCGAAAAATGATGCCGAAGAGAAGGAATCTATTTTCAATAAAAATCTGGATGAAATAGTGTATTTTTTCGAAACCACCAGATACAAGGTGGTCTTTATTGAAGATTTGGATCGGTTCAATAACCCTTCGATTTTTGTCAAACTACGAAACCTCAATATTATCCTAAACAATTACAAGGAAATCAAACGGCGAATTGTATTTGTATATGCTGTAAAAGATGAAATATTCATTAACAACGACAGAACAAAATTCTTTGACTATCTCATTCCGATTATACCAATCATCAACTCAACTAATTCTAATGAAAAGCTGCTGGAAAGGATAAATGAAGATCGCAAAAAAGGGTATAAGATAGATGTTGATGATGATTTCATTGATTATATTTCCGTATATATCAGTGATATGCGAATCCTAATAAACACTTACAATGAATTCATTCTTTACAAAAGCGCATTAGATGAAAGCCAATCATTAAGAATAAAAGACAGAAATCTATTCTCAATGCTCCTATTCAAAAATATATATCCTGTTGAATTTGCTGATATACAAAATGAAAAAGGTATCATTAAGAAGGCTTTTAACTTAAAGAAAGCGTTTGTGAAAAGAAAAAGGAACGAGTTGGAAGTCGACCTAAAGGAGTTATTTAATCAGCTAGAGCAATTGGATCAAACTCATTTAAATAATCTCAAAGAGCTGAAAGCTGTGTTTTTAAACAAGATCACAAATTATTCGGGATCGTTTATCAGCATTCACAATAATCATGGTAGATTCTTTTATGATGACATCATGAAAGACGACTTTGATATGAATCTTTTAGAGGGGGATAATGTAACAGTAACACGCAACATTAAAGGAAGCACTCGAGAGATTATAACTATATGTGATACAGAGGAGTATATAGACCGTTCTATTTATTTACTTGAATCAAAGGAGCAATCCGCTGAAAGAATACGAAAAAAGATTAATGAATGCCAAGATGATATCACTAATCTATCTTCTTTGTCTTTGAAGCAGTTGATTAATAAATATTCATCCAAAATCGTTCTTGATGACTCAGTATGTCAAAACAAGCTACTGAGCTTTCTGTTGAGAAATGGTTATATAGATGAAGATTACCCGAACTATATTAATATTTTCCATGCTAATAGCATCACTCAAAATGATATGAACTTTATTTTAAGTGTACGAAATCATGAGGCTATGGATTATAGTTATGCATTAACTAAAAAGAAGCAAGTAATTAAGCGTCTGCAGGAGGTAGAATTCCTACAGCCTGAAGTATATAATTATGACCTTGTAGAGGAGATGCTTTCAAACCCGTCTGAACCTGAGTACGTAAATAAAAGGAATAACTTATTCATGCAGTTATCTTATGCTGACAATTCCGCTCTGGATTTCATTGAGGGTTGCAGATCATCATTGCCGAGCTTTGAAAAATTCATATCAAAACTAAGCCATTTTTGGCACGGCTTATGGGATTATGTATATGATAATTCCGCTTTAAACGATGATGAAAAAGATAAGTATTTTCGAACGATTTGTTCATACGCGGCAGTCGATGACATTGAACAAATGAACAAAAACAAAAAGGTTAATCATTATTTCCAAAACAACCCGAATGTATTTCAACGTTTATTCGATGTGAATGATGAAAAGTTAAAGGAAATAATAGCTAAATGTACTATTATTTTTTCTGATGTTAACTATTCACAAAGTAAAACCGAGTTATTGAACTGGGTATTTGCTAAAGGCTGTTATGATATCACACCTGAAACCATCAGCCTGCGATTTGATCTGGGAAATACAAATAGTATGGAAATGGTAAAATCACAAATCTATACAAGTATTATTCGCAGTGATGATAAAATCTTAATGGATAAAATTGATAAAGAGCCTGACAGTTTTATTGAGAAAGTCATATTGGCTGAGGATGAAAACACCCATGAAACAATCAACAGCGTTCTTTCCTTAATCTCGAAATCAGATAAAGTTGAAAACATATGTCAGCTGATAGAGAAAGAGAATATCATCCTTAATAGTTTATCAGATTGTGATTTTGAAAAGTTGGAAGATCAATTATCGACTGTTTGGCAAAAATGGTTATCCTCCCAAAAAACTGCTCCAACTTGGGAAAACATAGAAACATATTATTCCAGAATCGGTTTTGATGATACTCTTCTTGAATTTATAGAGAACAATATACGGAATGCAAGTCTTCCTACAAACAAAGAAGAACCTCTTGATAATAATATTGCTATCGAAATCATAACATCTTCAATTGATAAAGATATCCTTGAAAAACTGATACCTATATTGCCGGCAAATAAAGATATCAACATAACAATCAATAAAGTAACACCAGATAATCTTAGTCTACTTATTCAAAATAACTATTTTGAAATAGACCAAGCTTTCATAAACAACTTGAAAGAATCTCATCCCGATTTATTAGCCAACACCTTGATACAGTATCATAAAGAAATTTTGGAGAGAAAGATTGAGTATTCAATCGAAACCAAAGAAAGCACAATCATAGTAGAATCCAAATCTCTAAGTGATAATGATAAAATAGGCATAATATGTTCAAGCAACAGCTATTCTCTGTCAGAACATGCTTGTTTATTCTTTAGAGATTTTCAACAAAGAATTCCGAAAACTCTTTTCTGGGATGTCTGGGATGGATTGGATAAAGACCTGCGATATCAGCTATTATTAAATCAACTGGATTATCTACAAGATGATGATATTTCAAAATGCTTTGCAGACTTAGATCCCATGTATAATGCTTTGGCTAATAAAGATTGTAGACATAAAGAATATCTTTATGCTTCTGATTACAACTACAAGTTGTTAGAGAAGCTAAAAAGGAAAGGATATATCTCAAGCTTTAAGGAAGCACCAAATACAGACTCTCAACCGGAACGTTATGAATGTTGGGTAAGGAAAAAGGATTAGTCAAATAATAAACACACGCAAAAACAGACCAAGAGATAATGACCCGACCCCCGAAAGATAGACCAAATACTAACTTTCAGGGCGGGTCAATTATCTTGGTCATTAATCACTAGGGCATAAGCAGTTTCATCCTTTTTTATTTTACAACATGCTATTTACTTCTGGTTTTTCGATTATGGTTTTTATAAGCGTTGGCCTTACGTTGGATAGCAACTTCTGCACAGTCCCCTTTCTTAGCTAAATGACTTTTTATATCTATTATCTCACTTAATTCCGATAGCATAGTAGAGATATCTTTTGACTCATTGCTAATGACAGGTATTTTATAACTGACTACTCCATTCAGCGTTGACAACACATATTCCTTTACATCTATCAAAAGACTATTATCAAAGCAAATGACGGATCGATTAATATCGGATGCTTCAATGATATGAATATTCTTTCTTTTTTCATCCGGAATGAAGTGGTTAATAGCACTTTTAGCGCCATATTCACTTTTATCATATATGATAATAACCAGCTTCTTTTCTGATAATCTTTTTATTTCCTCATAGGCAGATCGATTGAGTATACTGTTGATTCTATTAGAATATATAATCAGCTGATCATACTGTATTTCCTTATCATGCTCAAAATAATACAAATACTCGTTATCAAAGAAAGAATACCTTTTGCCGGTAAAGAAATCCGAATCCGTCTTCAGCGCAGAATCATTAAGGCTTTTTCTGAGCTGCATTGTCTTGTTGAAATACTCCGGGTTCACAGAAAACTCCGTAGCATTCTGTGAAAAATTTCGATCTTTTTCAAAGAATTGCTCAAGGCTAGGAACCGATTGACTCTTCAACTGATTATAGAGTGTATCAAGATAAGGACCATCAGTTTCTCCATCGAGATTGAACTGCAATTCATCAGAATTGATTGATTTGTATATATACAACTTCTTTTTTAAATATCTTAGATTCTGATGATGTATGCTTACCATGCGGTATAACTCTTTTGTAGATTTCCGATATTGTTCATTCATTGATCTTTGCTGCTCCTCGAAGAGCATCTGTATATCGTGATTGTTCCTTTCCAAATAATGTAAACTGACTGAAATATCACCTTTTAAGCAAACGCTGTATTTGGATACCGAATCGCTGTTAACAGAATCTGAATCAAATATCCTGCCGGTAATCAGATCTACCGCTACACAATTCAAGTTATACTTTTTTATCTGAATAGATTTCTTGTCTTTTAAAGCCTGAGTACCTTTTGCTGTAATTCGAATCCTTTTTTCGCATACAGTAACATAGTCTAATGCGACAAGATCAACAACTATTTCTTTAACAACATCAAAAGACAATCCTAAAATCTCGGAGATCTCATTGATGTCGGTTACGTTAATCTTGACCAGACTCAAAACAACCTCAAACACTAAACTCAGCTCTGATATATCTCTAACTAAGCAATCAATTCCCATTTCTGCATAAGGAAAGTAAACATCCAAAGTTTTTATACAAATATAACCGGGTACTTCTGGCGGACATTTTGACCATATTGCATTTATAAGTTTTGACACAGATCACACCTCCTTTATAACACAACCCTCTGTCGATTTGATATAATCGATAATCTCAGGGAATCTGTTATTACGTATTCTGCTATTATCCAAAAACTTATGATCCCCCACGATAATCAATAAGGACTTAGCTCTCGAAAAAGCGACATTAAGTCTTGCTTCCGATTTCAAAAATCCTATCATCGTATTTTTGTTGCTTCTAACAGTCGAATAGATAATAATCTCCTTCTGACTTCCTTGGAAAGCATCTACAGTATCGACCTCGATGCTAAGTTTTTTAAATTTATGCTGCTTAATCATATTACTTATAGCATACTTTTGAGCACTATATGCAGTAATCACAGCAACCTGCATCGTACCATGTGCGGATTCATCCAACTCGATCAGCTTTCCCTTAATCAAACCTATCTCTAAATTGTTTTTATAGGTATAGTAAGGTTTATGACCCACTCTTATTTCATATCGGTCTTTTTCAGGTTTTGATGAAGTGCTAATCCATTCTATTGCCACATTATCATATTTCGGTATTCCGATATTTCTATCCTCCGCAGGAATGCCGTTCTGAATCTCATCTTCATAAAACACTTTACTAATTAATGTTCCAATTGTTGGATGCATCCTATATTGAACGGTCAATCGTTGCTTGCACTCTTTAGGGAATACATCATAAAGCTTTTCAAAAAGGCCTTGATAAAGGTTCTTCTTATTCAACTTTTCCTTATTCTTCTCAATGATATCTGTATCCAATACCGGAGGCAACTGTTTATGATCGCCCACTAGGATAATCTTGCCGGCTTTATTGAATGAAACAGCGAGTTCAGGAAAGGTTGCTTTTGCGGCTTCGTCTATTATCAGGTAATCATAGAATACATCACGAATAATCCTATTAGAGATAAACCCGGTACAAGTGCCGGCTATAATGGTCGTACTCTTAATTAAGTACAACTCCATTTCATCACACTGTGAAATCTGTTTTCTCCAAAGAGATTGTATCTCCAATATACGACGCATTTTCTTCATTGTTGGCGAAGATGTTTTCTTGACCATATTAGTAATAATAGCTTGATCGATTTCTTCCTTCTTCACTCCGGAGATACCCTGCTTTTCGAGTTGCTGATAATAAGTATCGAATTCACCTTCACTTATGCCCAGTTGAAGAAGCGTAGATGTAGCATACCGATGACACTTGTCCTCAATATCTGAAATCCAAGACTCTTTCACATGACTTAATCCGTACTTATCAAGTACCTGCTGATTCAACTTCTCGTCGCGTCCAATTCTGATTAAACTGACATTCTTTTCCTCTTGTTCATCCAGGTCTTCCAGCATTTTGTCTACCGCAGGATGCGATTGTGATACAAGCAGGACTTTCTTTTCGGGAAGGTCAGTATTTTGTTGATTCTTTTTCAGAATCTGGCGTATGATTTCTATTACTACATTAGTTTTTCCCGTACCCGGTGGTCCCTGTATAATACATAGCGAATCCGAATTCAACGCCTTTTTTACAGCAGTTTTCTGCGGTCGATCAAGCTGCTCATTAATATACTTTAACTCCCTGCTTAGTTCAACCGTTAAAGGAGACTCAACGCCTGTAATGATTTCCTTGAGAGGAAAAGTACAAGAATAATCATCTCTTTCCAACTTATATACTGCATCTAATTGCCTTTGAACATTCAACATCTCCAATCTGTAATCCAAACATACTGTTCCGGATCGAGGAGGCAATTCGCTCGTTCTTTCTCTTCGGATTCTCAGTACAACATGTTCGTTTACAAACGAATCGCTTTCGTAATATCCGATCATAATAGCTTTTTTCTTTCGACCTGATCTTTTTTCAAATACGAAAGATTGCTCTCTGTCAAAGCCATCTTCAGGCAGGAACACTCCCTGAGTCAGTATAAATGACAGTATTCCGTTTTTTTCACTGTACGATTCATAGTTCAATCGGATGACATTGTCCTCTATACTTTTTCGAGTGATTTCCAATAAATCTCTCCATGTACCGTATTTATTCCTATATTCGGCATCAACATTCTTTTTTGATGAATATTCAGTATAATAATCATCAATAAGATTGCGAATCTCCAGATTGTCATTCTTTTTTACCAAGTGAACGTATTTCGGATTAACAACATGAACAGATGTATTAATAGTACAATAGGATTTTTTGAACCTTTCCCTCTCGATGGGAACGATCTTTTTAATCTCAACGGCACGAAACATATTAGTAACTACATCATAATCACATGATATATAATAGTTTAGCCCTAATAATCTATACCGATTAGAATCACCCTTATATGCAAATAATTCCAGGAAGTTTTTCTGGATATAACTTCCTATATCTGAAATTTTAGCATATTTTGGAATCAAATGCTTATTCTTTAACTCTATGAATTTTTCGAAATCCACTACGATGTTAAGGTGATAATCTGTTGATATAAATCGTTTAAATAACTTGTCCAAATCTACGTTAACAGAATAAATGTCTTTATATCTGTCTGACGGGCTATAACTGACAAGCTTTTTTACTATTGGCTTAAGCTCTATATCTATTCCTGATACCTTATCAATCGCTTCGCTGAATTCATCAGGGAGCGGCGGCGTTTCCCCAGTGAAAAGATAATAGATTACCGCACCAATAGAATACAAATCACTCTGCTCCGTAGCGTTTTCACTATGATCATGGACCTCGGGAGCGGAATAGCGATTAGTCGCCATTTGATAAGTTGTCGCAGTATTAATCATATTTTTTATCTTACAGATACCAAAATCGATTAACTTAACCGTATTGTCATCTGTAATCATAATATTATTAGGATTTATATCTCTGTGAATGATCCCGTTAGAATGGGCAAATTCTATCGCGGATAGAATTTGCTTAACAATGGAGAATTTTTCTTTTGAGGTAATATCGTCAAGATCGGAATCTGCCAATGTTTGTCCCATAATATGCTCAAGAAAAATACATCCGACCTTTTCTTTGCTTTTTTGAGAAACCATGTTTTCAAATGAAATGATTCTCACGATATTTGCACAAGGATTCAGAACCTGTAATGCTCTAACCTCTCTGGTAAAAATCGCTTGATACAACGGTTGCGCAATGCCATAAATCAATTTCCTCACATAAAAGTTCTCTGAATCTTTTTCATGAAATAAATCCACCCTAGAATTTGTATCACCGCGCTCACTTAAACATTTAACAAATTCCAGCGCCCTGTAGTCTGCCATAAAAACACCGCCTTATATTACAAAAAAGTATATTTTCACACTATTTATTTTACCATTTAGATAAGTATATTTGAATGGATGTGAACGTAGAAATATCAGAGCAGTATTTATCGAAAAAACACGAATATTCTTAAACTGCTTTGTAAACGCTTTTATAGAAAGTACTAAAGGCGCAGTCTCATAGTAACCGTCAAATAAACCACCGTATTGCCCTCCGCCCGGTGAATGTGAGAAAATATAGGCAAAAACGAAGCGTGCGGTTGTAGTCCGTT
>OCVV011339720.1_pt1 | contig 30965 bp, 23 predicted proteins | sample 1539721 | NCBI WGS metagenome assembly OCVV01 (sample SAMN02144230, study PRJEB22623) | gut metagenome | biome: sheep rumen | host: Ovis aries | place: New Zealand | reverse complement strand
CCGCACGACTATGATCTAACTATTCATACAATGTCATTCTACCATAACTGCCTTACTGAGATATTTTTAATAATTATACCATATCAGAGGCGGAATTTCAAGTATTAGCAATACCAAACAGAATTATGAGAACAAAGAATCAAATATTATACAAGAATATTGCCCGAATATTTTTCGGTTAACAGCTGCACATTTTGAATCAAAAAGGCTGTAAATTTGCATAATTTTATATAGGGAAAATTGTGCAAAGCGACCGGGTGGCAAGTTAAACCGCCGCCCAATCGCAGGCATGACAAAAGCCCGTAAACATCATGTTTACGGGCTTTTCATCTTGGCTCCCCCAGCATCGACAAAAACGAACCGCTCTCAACCTCAAAAGGGACGATCTCCTCATCGTCATGACAGTTGATATTTATCACAACTCTGTCCTCATGCACATATATCGAATTCACAAAGGTGTCCACAATACGCTGCCTGTTGCTGTCCTGTGCAAGGTCGAGCCGGGTAATGTTCGTCAGCCAAAATATGATTTGGTCTTTCGTGAGTATCTGCGTATTGATTTGTTCCTTTGCGATTTTTATTTCGATTTCCTTCTCCTGATCTTCAAGCTCCGCCATGCGGTTCTTGGTAGTCGGCGTGATTATCCCCTGCTCTATCGCAGTCATGACGTTTCCGAGCGACTTCTCGACTTCCGCAAGCTCACGCTCAAGAATCGGCAGTGTGGTGTCAGCCTGCTCCTGCCAGGCGAGCACTCTGTCGGCTATCATGTCGATGGTGTCAGCGTCGAACATCACATCGACAATCCGATTGATCACTTTGTCCTCAATGTCCTGCTTACGTAGCGCCTTTCTGGTGCAACCATTGTGCTTTTTTGCGTTGCTGCATTTGTAATAGTAGTACTGCTTATCATGCCGACCTCTTGCGCTCTCGCCGACCATTGGTGAGCCGCACTCCGCACAAAACAGCTTGGTGGTGAGTATGTATCAGTCATTGGACTTGTAGCTTGAAGGCGCACGACGATTTTTTTCAAGCCTCTCCTGCGCCAGATCAAACAATTCCTCGCTGATTATTGCAGGAACACCGCCCGGTATCACCACATCACGATACTTGTATTCGCCGATATACTTGCGGTTCTGGAGAAGCGCACTAACAGTAGTTTTTGTTACATTTTTATTGTATGACGATTTAACATTATGAGCGTTGAGGAACTCAACGATTTCCTTAATCTGCTTGCCGTCGCAGTACATCTGAAACGCCTGCGCAACAAAAAGCGCAGTCAACTCATCGATCTGATAGTGCTTGTTTTCATCTATCCTGTAGCCTATCGGGACAAGTCCACCGTTGTATTGGCATTTGAGCGCATTTTCTGTCATGCCTCGAATTACTTTCTCGCTCAGTTCTGCTGAATAATACTCCGCAAATCCTTCAAGCACGGATTCAAGAATGATACCCTCCGCACCTTCTGAAATAACCTCGGTTGCTGAGGTTACTTTCACGCCGTTCCTGCGTAGAACCGCCTTGTAGTGTGCAGAATCATAACGATTTCTTGCAAAACGGTCAAGTTTCCAAACGATAACATAATCGAACAAGCCTTTTGCGCTGTCATGTATCATCTGTTGAAACTGCGGGCGGTTATCTGTCTTTGCGGACATTGCCCTGTCGATATATCAATCGACTACGGTATATCCCTTGCGGTCGGCGAACGCCTTACACTCACGAAGCTGTCCCTCGATGCTTTCATCACGCTGATGGTCGCACGAATATCTTGCATATATTACTGCCTTCATAAAACCTCCCTTTTGCTCGTGTGGTACAAACCCACCTCTGTCCCGTACTCTTCGTACTTCCATTATACCACACTTTAGAAATTTTGTCAACTCGCTTTAAAGCACTAAACAGTAATTTCTGTTATTTTGCTTTTAAGCAACATTACCATTTTTATCAGCAGTAGTCTTGTCGGTAGGTTTGGCGTTGTCTGATTTTTCTTCGAGATACTTCTAATATTCAGTTCTCCCCTCTTCGCTTGCAAAGTATTCTTTGATTGTCGGGTAGAAGCTCGTTGCGAGCGTGTTGATAGTTTGTTGCGTTTATTTCTCCATACATTAATGCATGGAATGACGTAGCCAGCGCATTATTAGGTTTAGGAATCCTCAACTCAAAATGCCGTCCACAAAAGCTGAAAGGCGAATACTATTGCGGACAGCTTTAATTGTACATTTCTATCACCTCATTATTTTGCATAGAATTAAATCTCCTCTGATTGTCAGCGCCTTATCTTTTTCTTTGGCAATGCAGGTTTCTGTTTTTCTTTAGTCTGCTGAACCGCAGCTTTTCTCCTTCGCTCCTGCTCCACAAGATTACTGATGTAATCGCCCTTGCTGATTTGAGCATAAGTCGCTTGTATGTCGGTGTACACCGCCTGATAGCTTTTCAGACTTTGCCTATACTCCTCAAGCTGCGAGAGATAGTCCGTATATTGCTTTTGCTTATCCCTCAGCTTGTCAACATCGGTTTCAGAGTGAATATCGTTCTTCTCCATAGACTGGCGGAACGTCTCCAACATCTGCAGCTCATAGTCGGTCGGTTTTTCAATTTCTTTGTACTTAAAATACTGCTCGGCATGGTAGATAATCTCCTCACGCTTAGACTGTTCAAAAGATACCTGATCTACCTCTTTCTGCAAACGCTCCAGTTCTTTCTCAATATCTCGCCGCTTGCCCTCAACCTCGCCTATTGACTTAATATCTTTCTCGTTAAGCACGTAGAGTATCGCATACATTCTGTCAAGCTCATCAGCGGGGCGCTTATCAAGTTTGTAAATTCCATCTGTAACCTCTGCATAGGCTCGGTACAGTTCGTTGGTGTCATACTGCGCTATCGAAAAGCCACCCTCGACGTAGTTAAATCTGATTCTCGTCGCAAGGCTCTCTTCGGTGTAATCCTCGCCTAACGTCTTAGTCCTGACAAACCGCTTCTGCCCCGGGGCTTTAATGGAAATGTATTTTCCACGCTTGATCTCATAGCCTTGCACTTTCAACGTTTCGATAAGATCATCGACAGACTGCACCTTTGATATCAGTTCATCGATTTTCTCAGCGATCTGCTGCTTCCATGAAGTTTTATTCTTACGGTGCTGCCACTCGTTATACGCAATAGTGCCTCCGCCACGGCCCTTGCCTTTGTATGGTTCAATGCCATACCTCTTGCACACCTCATCAGAGACTTCCTTCGCATGATTAAGAGTATGCCAATTCGAGTAAAGCTTCTTCCCTGCGATGTCATAGCTGTTCACCAGAATATGCAAATGCGTATTATCGGTATCGGTATGCGAGGCTATCACACATTGGCAGTCCAAGCCAAACATCTTCTTCACAAACTCCCTGCCGATGACCATTGCCTTCGACGGGCTCACATTGTCTTTAGGGTCGAAACTTATGATATAATGGATAGCCTTCACCCGAGCCTTGCCCTCTTTCGGTATGGGCGCATCGAAACGCTTACCGCTGTGCTGCTCATACACGAGCTTCATCATGTCATAAGCAGCCTTCGGGTCTGCCATGCAGTTGAGCGAGGTCATGTATTTGCCCTCGGTCTTTTCCGGGTCGAGGATATACTCTAAGCTACGATCGACGGTAGCATGGACACATACTGATTTAAGATAAGGCATAGGCTTTGGTAGTTCTCCCTCAGTTTTTCGACATCTTCGGCATAGATGCTGTGGGTCTCATTGACCATTCGGGCTATCTGGTTCACATTGTTCCCAATAGGTCGAATAGCATTCACAATGGGCATTACCTCTCCCATGTTTATCTGCACGAACTTTCCTGACAGAGCCATGCGTCTTATGTACTCACTTGTTGTCACACCGGCTTTCTTAGCAAACTGTTCCACCTGCATAAATTCTTCCGGGTCAAAGATGACTTCTTTTCTTTTTACTTCCTTGTATTTTCTCAATAGACATTGCTCCTTTTCTAATATCGTTTTCAATTAGTGCGACGTAAGCCGCAGGGGTGTGCGATCAGGAATTAAAGGTGCCTGATCGCAAGTCCGAGGGGGTAGCCACTCGGACGGAGAAAGAATACGTATTCTTTCTATGGCTTGCTTGAATTTGATTCTAAATCAAGTATACGTATTCCGTTTTGAACCATAACCTCGCGAAATTTTCATTCACGCACGATTTTTTTGGTACTATTTTAACTTGACATTGGACTTAGCCTCCCTTCGCTCTGTTCTTAAATCATTATATCAAATTAACTTGGTTGACATCAGCATATTTTAGTTTTTTACTGTAGTTCATTTGAACCAATAGCCTTCCACTTCAATAATATATGACTCAATATAGCTATCCCCTTAATCTATTCTTACAATGTTCTCTTTATAAAATAGAACCTATGTTCGATGATGATATTATATCACAAATTCGTTTTAATGTCAACAGATTTTAGAATATTTGTTCGAAAATTCAAAAAACATGAGCTTTTAAGTTAACATCTTACACGGATTGGTGCAGGAGAATGATACCCCATCAAACACCAAGTGCCGCAACTGAACACTCAAATGCGGCACCCATAGTTATTATATTTCTACTCTTATTATAAGACAGTCAATACCTTAGCAGCTTCACTAAGCAATCATTATTGTTCTCTTCTAAGGATTCTATAGATCTCATCTTCACTATATTTTTGAGTGCTGTATGACTGACCATCGAATCGGACAGATTTAAGCTTTTTCATATCCCTAAAGATATAATCACCTATCTGTTCAACTCCCTTGGGAATTGATATTGTACCTATACTTATACAGTTCTCAAATGCTCCTTTGCCAATGCTAGTAACGTTTCTTGGGATCGTAATATGACTAAGGCTTTCACATTTTTCAAATGCATAAGGTCCTATAGCAGTGAGTTTTTTTGGTAGCGTGACCTCAACAAGAGCTGTACAATATCTGAATGTTCCGAAGCTTATCTCAGTAACTCCGTCAGGAACAATAAATGACGTAAGCTTTTTGCAGTTAAAAAAAATGTCTGAACCTATTTTTGTAATCGAATCAAGACCTTCTATATTTGTTAGACTAACGCAGCCGGAAAAGAGTCTATCACTCAGACTGGTGATCCTAGGAGGGATAGCAAATTCTTTGAGCTTGGTACACATTGAAAATGCTCCGTTTCCTATGTAAGTTACGCTGTCAGGGAGCGAGATCTCAGATAAACTGCTACACCCCGTAAATGCAGCAGTTCCGATTTTTTCCAAACTATCGGGTATGGTAACCTTCGACAGATTACTGCACAAACAAAAAGCGGATTCCTCAATACTGGTAAGTCCATCGGGAAGAATTATACTTTTTAATGACTCGCATTCCCAAAAAGCCTTTTTACCAATGGTTTTCACACCTTCCGGAACAATAACTTCTTTTTTGCCTTTCTCGGCCGTGTAACTGATCAATACTCCATTTTCAATTTTAAATCCCATAGTTTTACCTCCTAAATTTTTTTACTTCTTCCTAAAGAAGATACTAAACAAAACGTCCCAGCCTGTCTTGCAGGCAAGATATATCACAAGGAACAGACCGATCAGCCCGAGTATTTCCAACATACTTCTCATTCCTTTGCCGATAATAATATAGCACATCAGATATTCAGTTATTATACATCTGCGTTCATTTCAGAATCTTTTGGAACTCAGTGTCAGGACACTCCAAGTTAGTGAAGAAAAACATTTGTTTCGCATTTAGATATTAGCTGAAACTATTGCTTTCGGTTTAGCTTGTCAACCCATCTGTCAAGTATTCTTCTGACAAAACCATTGATCTTGTGGGCATTTTTCAGTTTCTTGGCAATCGGGGGACTTAATGTATAATAAGCCCTAATAAAAAGCCTGCCCAAAAACGTCTTTTTGAGAGTATCATCTCTGAATCGTCTTAAAGTCATTACTTCCGGTGCATCATACGAACCATAAACGGCTGTTGCTATGTAGCAGCCCTCCTTTTTTACTTTTACATTAGGACATCCATCAAATAAACCATAGCCCATAATTTTAACGCTTCTGGGTATAGTTATGCTTGTAAGACTTGAACAGTTCCGAAATGCTTCATTACAAATCCTTGTAACACTGTCGGGGATTGTTACGCTTGTAAGGCTTGTACAATCAAGAAATGCATTAGCACCAATAACTTCAACACTGTCTGGGATTGTTACGCTTGTAAGGTTTGTACAACCTCTAAATGCATCATCATTAATGATTGTAACGCTGTTGGGGATTGTTACTCTTTGTTTATCCTTTGGACAAATATGAAGTATAGTTTTATGCTTATCATATAATATTCCATCAACTGTAGTATAATCCTTATTACCACTACCAACAGTTATTCTTGTAATGCTGCTCCAAAGAGCAAATGCACCATTACCAATGTATGTAACACTATTTGGTATTGTTATGCTTTTAAGGCTTGAACAATCATAAAATGCATTAGCACCAATACTTGTAACGCTGTTTGGTATTGTTACACTTGTAAGGCTTTTACAACCCTTAAATGCACTATCACCAATGCTTGTAACGCTGTTAGGTATTGTTATGCTTGTTAGGCTTGTGCAACCTTCAAAGAATCCATGAAATGTACCTCCTTCGTAACTATATCCTAGGCAAGTAATATTATTTGATAGTACACATTTCTTTAATGATGTACAATTCCTAAAGGCTCCTCCACCAATTTCACTAACACTGTTTGGTATTGTTATGCTTGTAAGGCTTCTACAACCAGAAAATGCGTGATGTCTAATGCTTGTAACGCTGTTGGGTATAGAAACACTTTCAATTTTTAGTCCCATAAAAGCCTTTTCACCAATTATTCTTACAGTATTCGGTATAGTAACATTAACCGAGGCTCCTGTGTATTTGATCAACTCCCCTGCTTTGATCTCAAAATCCGAAGTGCCGCCATAAACATTGACTACACCAGCCTGAATATTATTAGTTATGTTATAATTGTTTATAGCTTTTTCTACGATAAAAGCTTCTCCACAGTACTGACATACCATTGCTTCCTTAGAATCATCAACGGTTAATGCGGCACCGCATTTTGTACATTTTGCTTCAACTAATGGCATAATAAAACCTCCTTGATAATTAATATAATTAAAGTATTTCCGGTGCGAACCACCGATAATACAATACTTTTTTCCTAAAACCCTATCCTGCGGGTATTGGCAGATTTTTCGTTAAGGTCTATCCCCTCATCATCAATATAATCCTGAACATCACTCAGTATCAGCGTTGTATCATTGCTATCCTCCTCGTCTGTCCTGAGATTCTGGTTCATGATGACCTGCTCCAGAATATTCCGAATCATTCGGGCATTTGCAAAATTCGGTCTTGCCCTGTAATACTCCGATATATCAAGTAAAAGCTCCAGCGCATCATCTTCTATCTCGTACTTCTTCCTGCTGAGAAAAGCACGGGCTATCTCGGAAAGCTCTTCTCTGGTGTAATCGGGGAAATCAAGGGTGAACTGCACCCTCGAAGCAAGCCCCGGGTTTGTACCGATGAACTTTTCCATTTCGGTCTTGTAACCTGCAAGTATCACGCAGAACTTACCTCTTTTATCCTCCATTTGCTTCAAAAGAACAGCAACAGCTTCATCACCGTAGCCTGCGGTATCGCCTTCACTGCTTGTTAAACTGTAGGCTTCATCAATGAACAACACTCCGCCCATTGAATCATTGATCTTCGCAAGAGTTTTTGAAGCCGTATCACCCACATATTTGCTGATAAGCCCCTGCGAGTCCGTTTCTGTCAGCTTTGCCTCCGGCAGCACCCCTGCTTCATATAGTATATGGGACAGGATACGGGCGACTTCCGTTTTGCCTGTTCCCGGATTTCCGCAGAAACACATATGCAAATTCAGGTCAGGATCGTCCTTGTTCCGCTTGGCATAAGCCTTGATCTTCTTTATCATGCGTTTCACGCTGCGCAGACCGATCAGTGCTTCCAGCTCGTCCTCAGCTGTCAGTATCTTCTTTACCACTCCGTCACCGCTTGTGGGTAAACTGATATGACTGTCCTTGATGTAGGTATTCACATCGACGATCTCAAGTGTTTTATCATCTGTCCCGGCACAGCGAACATTCTGGCACATGATGACCTGTTCGATGATATTTCTCATCTCACGGGCGTTGGCAAAGTTCGGGTCTTTTCTTGTGTGATCGGTAATATCCAGCATTCTGTCCTTTGCGGCTTCGCTTGCGGAATAACCTCTGTTTTTGAGCATAAGTTCTGCGATCTGCCCCAGCTCTTTTCTGTCATAATTTGGGAAATCTATCGTGAACTGTATTCTCGACTGAAAGCCTTGATTTGTTGCGATCATTTCCTGCATCGGATTTTTATAGCCTGCGAGAATGACACAGAACTTGCCCCGATAGTCCTCCATAGCCTTTATCAGCGTGGAAACTGCCTCGTGTCCGTAGTCACCGCCAGTGTCGCCTTGAACAAGAGAATAGGCTTCGTCAATAAACAGCACACCGCCCATGGCTTCTTCTATCTTTTCGGCAGTTTTGAGCGCTGTCTGTCCCACATATCCCGCAACCAATCCGCTGCGGTCTGTCTCGACAACTCTGCTTGTACGCAGTAGTCCGTTTTCATAGAGTATGCCTGCAATAATTCTTGCCGCTTCCGTTTTACCGGTACCGGGGTTGCCCATAAAGCACATATGCAGATTCAGGTCGGAGCTTTCTTTGTTGGCAAGTGCATACGCCTTGATCTTCCTGATATTGGTCTTAACAGAATCAAGTCCGATCAGATTTTCAAGCTGCTGTTCGTAATTGCCGATAACATAAATGCCCTTAGTTCCCGACATATAGTGGTAGATGTCAAGGTCGAGCATTTTATTATAAAGCTCGAACATCTGATCCTCTGACTGATCCGCAAGAAAGTCTTCTGCATGAACGATCTCCTGTACAGAGCGAAAGCGTTCTGCGAATATTGCAGTCAGCCGTGCATCGCATTCTTCCGCTGTCATGTTACCGCTGTCAGCGGCATCACTGAAATGATAAATATATTCCTTTTTTCTCAGCGGTGCTGACAGGAGAACAAACACTGCGTCCCATGTGACTTTCAACATAGAGGTAAGCTGTTCACTGCCGTCATCAAAAATATCCACAACATATTTCTTTGCGATGACCTTATCACAGGCGGCAATTCGCTCTGCTATGGTTTTATGCCAGTCGATTTCTTCCTTGTCCTTGAATCTGAAAGGCTTAGTGTCTTTATCATAAGCTCTGCCGTAGATATTGCCGGTTCTGATGAATTTGTACATCTTGTCAGCAAGCATAACGATCCTGTCAAGAAGTTCATCGGCAGTTTTGGTAAATGTACGGTCGGCTGATTCCGTATAATCGACTGTAATGATCGGGAAAGCAGCCTTGTCAAACTCGGACTCTATCCCAAGTTCGGAAAGAACTCTCATCAGAAATGCAGCAGTATCCTCTGACCGCATATCCAGGGCATCCTTCTTTGCAGAATAGCTTTTGCTGAACGTTTCGTGAAAATACCGTTTCATCTGTCCGGCACTGTTTTTCAGGCGCTCATGAAATATCTCTGTCTTTTCGGATCGTGTAACATGATCTTTTATCTTATTGTAGTCCGGAAACCGTCGCTCATCTTGTCTCAGCTTTCCGAAATCCAGTTTCTTTACATCAATGTCCTGCCCTATAATTGAATCTATGAACTTTCTGATCTCAGATATAAAAATGCCTTTTCGTTCATAGGGGGACTTGAACATCATATATCCACATACCGGACACATACATTCCTTATCGCTTTGCTTCACCTCACCGCAGGCGATACATTTGTATTCAGCCATCAAAAGTCAACTCCCAAAGCGAGCTTTGCAGCTTCCAGCGGAGTTCTGTAAAAATCTGCTGCTATTTCGCTTTTCAGCTTGTCGGATAGTATTTCATAATTGCTTCTGCTGTTTTCAGGCAGAAGTATTTTTTTAGCACCTGCATTAGCAGCGGAAACAAATATCTCATCAAGCATGGTGATAACAGGCATCGTCTCGCCCGACATTACCACACGTCCGCATATCACAAGGGAAGGCATAACGGGACGGTTTGCAAGAGCAGAGAACAAACCTACAACCTCAGCAACAGATACCTCATCGCTGACATTTCTGTTCTGGAGGTCGTTATAATATAAGCTGTAATCAAAATCAGAGGGTGTGCCTTCCACAAGCCGTCTGCTGTTCTGCACAAAGTAATTATAGGCAGCAGTGATACTGTCCTTTACGCTCCTTGGTGCGCCTGCAAGACCCTCGACATTACGGAAGCTGAGCTTACCTGTGCCTTTTATCAGCTTATTTTCAAAACGGTATACACCCACACGACCGTCCACCGAGCGACCGATCGCATATACATATCCGGGCTTCCCAAAACTCTCGGGTATAAGCGAGCCTGTCACGATCTCGGGGAGGTCAACATAGATCTCCTCATTTGTGTCAAGATCGATATATCCAAGCATCACATCGCTGAACTCCGCCGGATTCATTTTTCTCAGCTGTTCTTTGACCCTGCGGCGGCATTCAATAGCATATACAAGCAGCTCCCTTGCTTCTTCCTTATCCATCTGCTCATCGGGATAAATCAGCTTTGCAAGTCCCGAAAAAGTGCGCCTTACTGCCGTATCGTCACGGGTGTTGAAATTATCATTCAGGGCGAAATACTCGCCGAAGGAGTTGGTAAAATCATACTTGCGCATAGCATGGCAGAACTCGGAAAAGCAATCGGAGATAAGCCCGTATCTGTTGGTAAAAAGACTTGCTCTCAGCTTGGGAGTTTCCCAGCCGGGGAGATATGCATGTATCCTGTCAAAAAATGCAGAATCGTTATTAAAGCCTTCAGGGAACGGTTCAAACAGATTGGTAGTTCTCAGCATATCCTCAACGCTGCGGAAGGTGTTGCCCTCAAAAGCGATAGAAGCGTCAGAGCTTATGGAATCGCTGCCCCTTGCAAAGCTGCCGTTTGCCATATAGTTCTTCATGATCTGCACCATATCGGCATCACTGCCTTTGATGCCGCCGACCTCATCGAAAGCCACGCAGTCCCAGTTGCCAACAAGTCCCACACGGTGAGATGCCATATTGTAGAACATATTTGAAACAGTCGTATGACCGCTGCTCATGAGTATCGAATAGGGCGAAAGTTCACTGTAAGCATGGGATTTTCCTGTTCCTCTCGGCCCCAGCTCAACGAGGTTATAATTTTTCTGGATAAAGGGAACAAATCGCAGCAGATAGTGGAATTTCTGCTTTTCGCTCAGTTCATCGGGCTCATAGCCTGCGGAGCGCAGGAGCAGTGTGATCCATTCATCTTTGGTAAACTGCCGCCGTGCCTCTATGATCTCATCAAGGTCAAGATTTGCCATTTGTATGGGCTTCAGGGCAGCGATAGCAAAGGGGGATTCATACTTGGACTTTTTCTTTTTCAGCTTTTTGCCGCGCTTTTTCTTGTTGCCGTCGAAGATATCCTCCTCGTATTCTTCTTCGGTTTCATCTTCCTTGTCGAGTCCCACATATTCGATCTTGATGATACACCAGATACCGCCGATCAGCAGCTTTTCATTATGCGTCACAAGGTCAGAGTTGACCTCAAAGTCTTTCAGATCAAGGTTCGTGAAGCTTGCAATATATTTGTCCTCTTTTTCGTCGAGCCTGACAGTCACCTTGTCGATGACGGTATACTGACCATTCTCCTTGATCTTGGATTTTACATAATCACTCTGATCGGGGCGGACATAATTTTCGCTGAGAATCTTCTTGATCTTTTCCAGACCAATCTTCATTTCCTCTTCATCATCTGTTGCACAATACATTCCAAGCAAATATTCCAAAACATAAGTAGGGACATTTGCGCCCTTTTTCATAAGTGATGTCAGATCCTTACGGACAGACTTGCCCGGAAATGCATCTATAACTTTTCTATCAAATTCGTCCATGATATTTCCGCCGAATGCGTTCCTTACAGGAATGCTCATTTCCGCTTCAAGCTGTTCCTGTGCAGCTTTATGATCGGGAACAGTCCGCTTATGTAATGTCCTGTAGCGATAAATGCGTTTTTTCTTATCGGGAGTAAGCAGGAGCTTTAATCCGATAGAGCCGACCGCAGCTATCGAACGTAATGCTTCTCTGTTCTCACGGTCACGCTTTGCCTGCACTTCACGCTTTGTCGTTCCCTGTATCGTCACCCAGGGGCGACCAGTTACGCCCTTGAGCCTGAATTTTCTTGTTTTCATCAGTTTATTCCTTAAAAGTCGAAATCATTAGCGAATGCGATCTTGACCGAGAATTCGGTATGCTCTATTACTGTGCCTGTTTCCTTATCCACAATATTGAGATAATACGCAGCATTCCCGTCAAACTCCACGCTTTTGAGTGTGAATCTCAGCTTACTTACTCTGTCCTGCGGCTCGCCTGTTTTGTCAGCGATAAGTGTCTGCACATCACTCACAGGTGTTGACATTTTATCGCACAAATACACCTCATACTCAGCAGGAACGGTCTTTCCGCTGACCGCTTCGGTCTGCATGAAATCAAGAGAGAAGATATTGTTGCTGATTTTCCTTGTCATGCTGATGAGCTTGACCTGCGCCTTTTTGATGTCCACAAACTTCTTTGAGCTTTTTGAGATATTCTTGAATGTGATAATCGGCACGCAGCACTCCTGCAAGGACACGCCGCCATGAACGAAATTACTTCCGCCGCCCTGCTTTTTGATGCGGATATTTTCATACGGGGCATATCCCACAATATTGGGTGAATACTTGTCCATGGCTATTTTCATAAGTATGTCGGAACTGCTATGATCGTCTGCGAGTATATATCTTCTGCCTGTTTCCAGTAAATTCCCCGAAACAAGACTTGTGCTGATTTTTTCACTCTCGGCAAGCGGCTCATGTGTATACAGAAATCCGTGGTCTGATGTAATTATAATATTAGAACCGCTCATGGAATTGATAACGAGCCGCACAAGGTTTTTAAGCTCCTCTATCACATCGGTGCAGGCTTCAAATACCTGATTCTCGGTATTGGGTTTATCGCCCACCGCATCTATCGTGTTATGATAGATATACACAACATCTGCACCGTTGACAAGCTCACGGCGCTGTGTCTGCTTTAATTTCAGGAGCGTTTCATAGGTCACGGCGCAGTTATGGGAGTTTGATCTTTTCAGTATCTTATCCCTGTTGTCCGTGCCATCGGTCGGCATACCATCGGATAATATTTTCATATTCTCCGTAAGCGACAATTCCTCATGAGGGAGCAGCGCCGCCATTCCGAATTTGGTGATGCTCGGAAACTCCGACAGCATAGCCGTTATTTTTGCTGTGCCATTTGTTTCTCTCACAAGCTTTTCGGATAACTCAGCCGCCACTTCATAGCGCAGGGCATCAGAGATTATGACGTATACTCTGCTGTCACGGGCAATGGGTGAAACGCTATTTTTGTAAAACTCCGACTGTGCAGAAATGCTATCAAGTGCAAAGCCTTCCGCCATGTAGTCCTTTATCAGCGAACACCAGCCGCTGTTCAGCTCTGCAAGATACCAGTTCTTATAAATGTTTTCGGCAGTTATGACAGCACTCTTAAACAGATCGTCAAGCGCACCTGATGTGCTTACAAGACTTTTGCGGAAATAGATGTGCAGCCGTCGGTAATAGCTGTCCATGACATACAGCTCTTTGGTGTAGCTGTCCCACAGCTCCTTGTATGTGCCGAAGTGAAAACCGCTGATATGCTCATAGTGGAACTCCTGCATTTTGGCGATGTAGTACAAGCCGTTATACAAGTGCTCATAGCGGTCATACCATTTCGAGGTACGGCGGCTCTCCACGGCATTGAGGATCTCTTCCGTTTTGATAACATTTTCGGCTATCTCCTGCATGAATCTGCCGATGATGACTTCATCAATGCACGGCAGACTATCGGCTTTCAGCAAAATATCCGTATCAAGCTTTTCAAGGCGCTGCGTCAGCTTCATGCGCTCGGAAATATCCTCCGCAATATCAAACAGCTTTTCGCTCTCGTCAGAATTATTCCAATCGTCTATGAACGCATAGCAGGCTGTCTGGTTTTCAGGGGAGATATACTGCTCCAGCCCCGAAAGGACTTTTTCCTCGCCGACCGCCGAAAAGGCAGTCATAAAAATATGCACCGCAAGCTCATTCAGGTCAAACTTGTCCCCGACAAAGCCAGTGTATTTCGCCGTCATTTCCTGCAATGCCTGCATACTGCCGAATTTTCCGATCTGTTCAAGGCACTCGTTGTCCTCGTTATAGAGCGAATCGCAGAGTATAGCCCGCAGCACGCCGTGAACGGTATTCTGCTTTGTTCCGCACAGCACCGCCATGATGTCGATATGAAGCTGTCCTGCGTTTTCGTATTTCGTGCCGAGGGCGGCGAGCTTTGAAGTGCGCTCCTTGCTTTCAAAGAATTTTGTGTAGTGCTTCATCGCACGGCGGAGCTGTGTTGTCTGCGGAATGCCAAGCTCGTCCATTTGCATGGAAACAAGGTCTGCACGGAACTCCTCGCTGTACAGCTGAATGTCACGCAGCCAGTTGTCCTCACGGTGCTTGTAGGACAGCGGATCGTACACAAGGTAATTACTCACCGTATCGGTCTCGGAGAGTATCATTTTCGCTTCAAAGAAATTATCTCCTGTAAGCTTAAGTATTTTCACATCTGGAATGTCAAGTTCGTCAAGCATACCCTCAAATTCACGCTCGGAGTCGAACCAAAATATAATGCGCCGCTCATAGCAGTCGGGCAGTGCCTTAGCAAAACGTTCTGCAAGACTGCGGTTTATGTTATCTATCGTCATTTGATCTTCTCCAGAATATCCTGAAATTTCGCATAGTTCACCTTCACACCGTCATCGAGGTCGATATCGATCATTCGGTCGGCGAGGTGGTGGACTTTCTCCTCGTACTTGTTTATCTCGTCAAGCTGCGCGGTGAGCTTTTCCTGCCGCTTTTTGAGCTTCACACGGTCGGAGAGCGCAGCGCTCTCCATCTGCTCGCCGAGCATGGAAAGCTGCGTTCTATATCGCTCCTGCAATTCGTGAACGTAGTCTGTGCGGACGGTCGCAACGGTGGTTTTCTTCCAGCGGTGCATATACACCAGCGCCTTGAATGCGTGCTTTTTGCCGGAGCTGAAAAGCCAGTAGATCGGGCGCTTCTGATAGATCTTGCAGTGGTCGGCATAAAAGCCCGTCAGCAGATAATTGCGCAGCACCTCCCGGGGCGTACCCTTGCCTCCGAGGGCATCAGCGATAAATTTCAGGTTTTCCTCCAGCGTGTCCTCGCCGTAGACCTTCGCCACAAAATCCACGATCAGCCCGGTGAGGTCATCGGGGAGATAATCGTCATCGCAGATCGGCAGAACGTTGTCCTTGTCGGGGATAATGGTCTTGTATTTGCTGTCGTCCCACTCGCCGCCAGCGTAGGCAAGCCCCTTGACATCGAGGGAATACCGCCCGAACAGGCAGCCCACGGCGTAGCTTATCAGGCTTTTGATCTCACGGGTGAGGTCGGCACGGCGCACGGTCACGTCCTTGTCCTCGACCTCCGGTGTCAGCTCGTCCTGCAAGCCGTAAATGTCGATGAAAATGCGGTTGAGTTCTTCCTCGTTCGCCTTTAGCTTCTGGAAACGGGCTTCGCATTCGGATTCCCATTGGTTGTATTTATCACTTATTAGTTTGCCCATTTTCTTCATCCTTTTTTGGTTTACATGAACAGCCTTCCATTGCATTTTCAGGAAAAACAAATTCATATCCCTCAGTATAGAATCGTTTACGGAACTCTCTACAACAAGAATATGTTTCATTTAGCAATGCCAATCCTGTTTCAGCACATTTTTTGAATCTTTCGTCAGTATTTTCATAAAATTCTAAAGAAAGCAGTTCATGCATTAAAGTATTTCTCTCTTTTATCCATACAAGTGTTTTTTCAAAAAGTTCAGCATTAAAAGCCCCACAAATACATTCTACTGAATTTTCGTAAAGTCTTTTTACACAGTTGACTTTTGTTTTTAACGCAAGTTCATTTTTATTCTTCCTACATTTTCCACCTTTTTTACAATACTTACAATTTCTTTTGAACTTGTCTAATGTTCGGAAATAGCGATTCTCAAAACAAGAATAAATCAGCCATGAAGCCTCTATGTAATTCCCTTTCTCCATTCCTGCATTTATTCTATCAAGAAAATAGTTGTGCATATCTACACGTTTTAAGCGAGATTCCATCGTTTCTGTACTCTGCAAATTATTTACCTCCTATTAAATCAACGGGTGCCCCTCAAAGTCCCAGCTTGTTTCAAAGCTGTCCCAGTCTTTCTTGCTAAGTTCAATGTTTTCTTTGACAATAGTTTCAATGGTGTCATTGAGATTCTTATTCTCAACAATTGGCAAAGATAAAATATCACCTACTAAAAAATTAAGTGTGGGATTAAGCAGACTTAAAGCATACTCTGTTACACATGAATTAACAAAACCCAAGTAGTAATAAAGTCTTTCATTACAAAACATAGCTGAACCACCACCACCGAAAATACAGTGATTCATATATCTTAATGACAGTTTATAACTTGTAATAGTAGACCATGTTAAACCCTCTTTGAAGTAATAGCGTATGTTTTGAGGTCTTGATTTTATACGCCCCTTATCATCACGAATGTTTCTAAGAACTTGTCCATCATTTTCCCAATTCACAACAATATTCATAAATCCATACCACTTACTATAACCGCCACCTTTGCAATATGGATACCATTTATGTGTATAAGTATCAGAAGAATCAATTTTATCAAAGCTAATAGTATTTATGTCAACTTCATTCCAGTGACGTGTAAATGTATCATTATCACAAGTATCAAGTCCTTTTACAGCTTTTACATGATTATTCAAATTGTCTTTCTCAAACGCCCTAACAAAATTCTCAGTCACCCAATAAGCCACCGGCATACCCGGAATCTTGGAGAAGTTTTCTTGTTTGGCTTCATAATACAGTTGCAAAGACTTGCCAGATAATTCTTCTTGCTCTAAAGATTCATTCTTAGTGTCATAGGTTGAGAAATCGTATTTTACAGTTTTATCACCCTTTGACATCAAGTACAATTTAGCTATATCATCGGGGTCGATATACTGGAAAATTCTTTCGTGCAGCCTGAAATAACAACCCAAATAATCAGAAATCTTGCTTTTGTTGATAACAAATGCAGTTGAACCAAAATCAATTCCGAATATACCTCTGCCCATATGAACCAAACTTGAAATTGTATTATCTATAACTATTTTAGACCTCAGTTTTTCAAACGATGACAAGAACAAAAATGACGGCTGTGTTATCATCGCATAGAAACCGCTCGGCTTTGCAAGCTGTCCGCACTTCTCAATAAAGCACGCGAACAGATCGCTCTTGCTGTCCGGAAAATACTTCTTCACAAACTCCGACAGCTTCGCATTCATTCCCGACCCGCCCATATACGGCGGATTGGTGCAGACCACATCGTATTTCTGCCCGAGGATATTGTAAATCTTCATCATCATGTCAAGCTGCCGCAGGGTCAGCCCGAAGGTGGGGGAAAAGTCCGAAACGGCGGCGTCGATGTCGTCGGGCGCAGTCACCGTCATCAGCGAGCCGTAGGTGTCGGCGAACTCAAACTGCTCCGCAAATCGCCTGATACTGCCCGACAGCATTTCACGCTCCACGCCCATGACGTCGGCAAAATTCGCAAGGTTCGGCTGGTTTTCGGGGCTTAAAATGCGGCGGTTGTACTGCCTTGCCTTCATCATCACCGCAAAATACGCCAGCTGATAGGCACGGCGGTCGATGTCCAGACCGTACAAATTATGGCGAAGAATGGACTTAGCCGCATCTCTCTCCGACCAGCCGCAGGCGGTGTAAATATCCATCAGCACATCAAACGCATACACGAGGATATGCCCCGACCCCATACACGGGTCAAGGAACTTGATCTGCTCCGGTTTCATATCCTTGTATTCCGCACGCAGTTTTTCAAGCTCCGCCTTGACGGAATCCTCCTGCTCCGCTTCTTCGAGATAGTATTTCCAGTCGGCGGAATCGGGCTTTCCGTGACCCTCCGTCCACAGCCGCCCGAGGGAATTTTCCACCATATAGCGCACGATCCAATCGGGCGTGAAAAGCTGAGTTGCCGCAGGAATAGCCTCGGCGCTGATCTTGATATTCTTCTTTAAATCGGCAAAAACCTTGTCCTTCGGCTCGGTGTTGTAATACTGATACAGCCACCCGATGATCTGCACCTGGTCTTTCCAATCCTCCTCGGGAATGTCGCTGACCATGTGTGCTAAAACGCTGTCCTCACGCAGCAGATTTCTCGGAAACAGAAGCTCCGTCCAGCCGCCGATCTGCTCAAACATTTCTGGCAGGCCCTCGTTAAGCGCATTGCACTGTGTGATGATAATATATTTATATAACCGCTCGTTTTCCTGATTTTCCAGCAGCTCCAAAACAAGCTCCTTGTCAAGACCGTCAATGTCGAGATTTACCGCATCGGAGAGAACTTCGGGCTTGAAAGCGCCGCTCTCGTCCGAGAAAATGCGTGTGTGCGACGGCAGATAATTGTTGACCTCCATGAACCGCAGCGCAATAAAGCGGTTGAACCATGTGTAGGCGGCTTCCTCCATTGTCTGCGCAAAGCCGTTCATGCGGATATTTGAGATCAGCTGCGCACGCTGGCTTTTCTCCGTCATCGTCAGCGTTCTGCCGTTGACGGATTCCTGCGCCGCATCGTTCTTTCCTTTTTCCGTAACATCATATTCAAAAGCCATTTGTGTGACGGCATTTATCAGCGTAACTCTCGCCCAAACAGCGAAATTCTTTATAGCAGTCTTATTCATATTTTTATACTCCCTCAGATAATGTGCAGCACATCGTGACCGTTCAGCTTGTCCATCAGTGTTTTCTTGACCTCCGCAAGATACTCGTCGATGTCCGCTTCATTTTTCAGCTTCATCGTGTGGCAGACGGTACTTCTGCTCATCGTGACGGTATCGACATTCGGTTCAGCCACCACAGCCAATTTTTGCAAATACTGCTGTCTGATATTGCCGATCTGTATTTTCATCGCATCAAGTGAGGTCAGCTTGTCCGCATTATCGGCGGCAGTTCGCTTTTCGGTGAGCGCATCATCAGCCCTCTGTACTATGTCAGCCTGCTTGATGTCCGCCGACTGATGTATCTCACCCATAGCTGCCTGTATCTCGGCTTTGACTTCATCACGCTTCTGCGCTAAAAGCCTCGAATATACGCCCTTTACGCCCTGCACAAGCTCGGGCAGCTCACTAATTTTCTTGTAAGGCTTCTGCGCAGAAAGAATATCCTTTATCCTCGAAATATCGGTCAAAGCCTTGTCCTCGGTCTGAAAATATTCCTTTTCCTCCTGCACCGAATCAACGAGTTTTCTTGCGCTGTCAAATATCGGCTTCTGCACACGGAAGAAGGTGTTGACATCACTCATATCCTCCGCAAGGTCGAGGAAATCGTCCTGCATATCCACAGCCTTTTTAAGCAGTGCGATATTATCATTTTTCTGCGAAAGCAGTTCACCACACAGCTTCACACCGCCCTCGACAATGCCCTTGCCGGGATAGCCGAAGGCGCTGTATTCTTTAGTGAGCAGATCATTAAGCGTGCTTATTTCGGTTTCAAATTTTTCTATGATATATGCGATCAGCCCGTCCTCGTCATCGGGAATCGCACCAAGAGTGCAATTGTGATATTCGCTTAAAAACTCACGGCACTTCTTGATGAGTGCAGTCGGGGGCGCAACCCTGAATCCAATGATAGCCTTGTCGATCTCTGTCCGCTTGCGGAGATAGTCGGGTATTTTCTTATCGTTCGGCTGAATGACCGCACCGCCGTACTTGACCTGCAATTTCTGTGTGGCGATAAGCTCTGCCGTCACAGCCGCAATATCGACCTCACGCCAGCCGTATGGGATAGCCTGATAGCGCTTCTGAATGTCGCCCATAGATGTCGGCAGCTGCTTCATTTTCTGTATCTCTAAATACTGGAACAGTTCTTTGACAGCCTCAGAGTTTGGTGACTCCGCACCTTCAAGCATCATTTGCTTGTCACCGCTCAGGATATGTAGAATATCCGCATCGCTGTCATAATTCTTACGGACATATCCGAGCTTGGTGTAAACGCTCTCCACAAGAATGCTCATGGCTCTTTCGATACGCTCTTTCACGGACGATACTTTGAGCGTCAGCTTATCTCCTGCAACGTACACTCTGCCCTCTGCGATTGCCGCCGAGATAAGCTCCTCCGCACGCTTTTCGTGCGCCGAAGCCTGATTCTGTCTGTTACGGATAATGCTCTGAATCATTTCGGGGAGCTGTGCCACGTTCTTGCTCTTGACATAGCGGCGAATTTTCATCGCGTCTTCCAGTTCCTTGAAATAGGGCTGGCTTTCCGCAAGCACGACTATTACTTCATTATCCGCTGCCGACCTCATGAGGAACATGGAATCATCGGTGGAATAGATCTCCGAAGCAACAGTAATAAAATGCAGTGCGATAGAGCCTGTCAGCTGACCGATCACCGTTTCATCAATGCGCTGATCATATGGGAAATCATATTTGCCGTACTTGTATTTCTTGCTGACAAACAGCTTGCCGAAAATGATATCGGAAATAGCCTTCGTGATGATAGCACTGTCAACCGGCGTGTTCTTTATCTCGCGGGCAATATCCTGCTCATCATCGGTCAGGAAAGTATATGTATCACCCGCGCGGGAAACGTAGTTCTGCGAAACGAGCCTGTCAAGCGACTGCTGTATCGTCAGCCTTGTGGAAACCTTGTCGGTTCGTATATCATCAGCCATTAAAATACTGATATTATCCACATTTGCCTTGATGTCATCAACGTAACGGACGAGGTACAGCAGCTTTAATATATTCACATCATACTGCTCGATACCATCATGATTATCAGCAGCATTCTGACAGCGGTCGATCACACGGCGGATCGAGCTTTCGAGAAATGTATGCACCGTGTCATAGAAAAGATAGAACGGCACGAGGGCATACTCGTCCCTGTCCTGTATCGCCTGTGCCGCCTCCTGAAAGCCAGAAAGCATGGAACGCTCACCGCCAGAAAGATGCTTGCCGGAGTTTCCATGCTTGCGTATCTCGGCAAGTACGTTTTGCATGAGCCTGAACTGATAGGGCACAAAGGGATAGGTCTCCACAAATTCGCCCTCGCCCGAATAGCCCTTGAGGTCAAGGACAGCATTACTGAACGTGAACAGGTTCTTCAGCACCTGATTGTTCTTGTCATACTGCTGAATGAGAAGCTGTTCAGCGCTGTCGGTCTTGGCAAGGATACGCTTTTTGATGACCTCATCTACACTCGATGAACTAAGACTCAGACGGGTATTGAAGCGTCCCTGTATCTTGGAAAAATCATCACCGCTGATCTTGGTTATGCTGTCGATTGCCTCCTGCGAAGTCACCATGACCCACACTCTGCCACCGCACTTCGTACCGATCTCCTCAACGATAGTCTGTAAATTGAGCATAAGGTCAGAATCAGAGCCGATGTACTGTCCCACCTCGTCTATCATGAACATAAGGCGGTAGTCCTTGCCCTTGCTATTGATATACTCACGGATCTCTTTGACAAGCTGTTCAATACTGAGCTCAATTTCTTCCTCGCCGTTGAACCAGTTGCGTGCGGCAGTCTCGCTCATACCAAGTGCTTCGGACATAGCTTCAACGATGTCGTCCTCAAAGAAAGCAAAGGAATCACGACTTTCCTCCCATGTACCGCCGTTGATACGCTCAAAGATGTCCTTAAACTGTTCCGTCTTGCCGCTCTTTGCAATAAACTGCTCCAGCTTTGCAACTTTCAGATCATTGCCATAAAAGCCCTGATGCTCGTAGAACACCTTGGCGAAAACACGCAGTATCGCCGTCTTGTCCTTCGTCAGAGGGCTTTTGGAGTCAATATTGAAAAGTATCGTTTCGGTGGGAACTCTCACGCAGTTTTCAAGCTGGGCGAACATCATCGGATCATCGAACTTATCCGAAAAATACTGCACAGCTTTTTTTCCGCCGACTGTCTTGTTGGAAAGCAGATAGGACAGGATCTTCAGAAAGTGAGATTTACCGCTTCCGAAAAAGCCCGAGATCCACACGCCGATCTTATCTGTTGGTGTGTCAAGTGAGCGCTCATAATGATTCAAAAAAGTATTGAAATGGCGGCGCAGTTCCTTTGTAATGATATATTCCGAAAGCTCCTGCACGATAGACTGCTCATCGTCCTGTGCCACTTTTATAACACCATTGATATCACGGTTGATATCTGCCTTGTATATATTCTGTAAACGCATTTTTATTGCTCCTTTAGATCATGTTGAAAGCACGGTAATAATTGCCGTCGTTAAATTCATCGAACAGGGAAAGTGTCTGTCCGTCGTAAGCCCCGGGATAAAGCATCACCACGGGGATATCCGAGAAAATATGCTGGATATTGTCAAGGATATTATGAGAACGCATGAAGGGGTAGACCTTGCCAACACCCGTTATCAGCAGAATATCGCCATGCTCATGCGGCTCATATTTCATCTTCTCTACAAATGCTTCGGGAGATACCGCCTTTTGAAGCTGTTTCAGAAGTCCCTCCGAGCCTTTCTTCTTTTCCATATTGGGAATACTTTTCAGTATCCGCTTTTCCTCGCATATCTGCAAAAATAACTTGTACAGATCACATTCTATCAGTCTGAACTGCTGTCCCTCAGCATTTATCATATCGAAAAAATAGCTTCGGACAATCATCTCATCTTTCGGGGCATAGCAGAAAACGTGTATCCCAACTTCATTAGAAAGCCCTTTGTTGCTCAAAAACACTTCATCTGAAAAGCGGTTTTTTATTTCACTAAGCTGCTGTATAATATTACTCATAGTGTGTACCTCAACTAAAACAATTAAATGCTGCAAGAGCCGCAGTATCATTCTTTTCTCGTATCACTGCCTCAAGCTCAGGATACAGATATACGGGAAATAACTTGTCCGAACGGATATTTTCAATATATTCACACTCCACAAGAAAGCGTACCAACACCTGTTTTAGCTTTTTTATCGTGGAATCGCTCCACCTGTTCACAGCCGGGACTTTCTCGGCAAGCTCCATAAAAAACACATTTACATCCTTTGTAGAAAAATCAAGCTCCTGCGAACGGTATTTTTCGCCGATCACATCGGTCATAAAATCATAGACGATACTGTTTTCGCACATAATAGCGTATAGGTTTATCTGCTTTGCGACTTCAGCCGAAGAATTCGCAAGTTTTTCAATAATAAATTCAGATTCAATACAATCAAGTCTACGAAAACAAGCTTTCACAATCCTTTTAATCATTCTCTCTGTCGGGAACTGAAATAAATTTTGCTCCATTATGATCGAAGAAATTTCATCTCGGTTCATACCATCACTAAGCATACGAGCAACGATCCTAATTTCGAAAAAAAGAAATTGCTCTGCTGTTAAACTTCCGGAATAATTACTATTATGCATAAATCTTAGCCCCTATGAACAAACATTACTTTATTAGTAAACGATATTTTATATAATATAACACAAACAAAAAAATTTTTGGTATGCTGCCAGCATACTAAGGACAATTTCGTACAGATAGACAAAACATGAATATCTATTTTGTCGAATATAACAACAATAGATCAAATATTAAATAAAATAACAAAAACGCACTTTGCAAAAACAAACAATTTGCAAAGTGCGCTTATTAAACAAAATATTATTAGAAAAAGACAGACCTATGCCATTACATACATACATACATACATACATACAGTGTACGCAATTCGCATGGCTGTGTCAACCACTTTTTATAATTATAAGTGTAAAATATTATACAACGATTATATCATATTTTTATATCATATTTTGTGCATTGCGTCAAGAGGATTTACATTATATTTTATTATATAAAACGATAATACGCAATAATTCTACGCTCCGGAATTACAGATACACAATTATCCCTACAACTGCCCTTCCTGCATAAAAAAACAAATCCGAGCCGCAATTTGTGCGGTTCGGATTTGTACGATTTAGCTCCCCCAGTTGGACTCGAACCAACGACCCTTCGGTTAACAGCCGAATGCTCTAAGAACGCTAATTCGTTCTACCTTTAGCGGTATCTTCTATTAGGATATTGATCTGATGACCAATATCCTTATTCAACCACCGCATTTCTTGAATTCAAGGCGCTCCAGTCCTCGCAGAACTGCTTGTAATCCATATTGAGCTCGATGTGGATATCATAGCCCTTGTAGACCTCTATCCTGCTGAACAGCTGTGAGATTATCATTTTCTTGCGTTCAATGGAAAGATTATCATTGAACTCTGCCGCCCAGCCCTTGAACGTGTCATACATCGGCTTGATATTTTCCATTGACTGCTTCTTCCCTGCTATTTCTTCGTCAAGCACCTCTATCGACTCATTGATCTCGGCTATCTTGTCCTCGATCTTCTTGATAGACCTGCTCAGTATCTCAGGCGTGTACTGACTTTCTCCGGTAAGGCTCAACGCTATCTCATCCTCAAGCTTGTCAAGCTGTTTCTTTTGCTTGGAAAGCTCCTGATTAAACTTTGTCTTTTTGGCACGATAGCACTGCATATCTTTATCAAAATTGCTTTTAAGTACAGCCTCATCGGGAGACTCCTTGATGCTCCGGAACATATCATTTACCACCGACAACACAACTGCATCGATCCTTCTTGCAAGATAGGTGGTCTGCCCATCACATTTGCATAGTTTTCTGCTTTTGTGATAGCAAATATATTTCATTTGAACCTTCTTGTAAACCGAACCGTCCTTGTTGATATGCTTGTCGGTGTGAGAGCACGATGTAAGCGTTCCTCCGCAATGACCACAATACATGATACCCGAAAGCAGCAGTTGAGTCTTTGTTGTTCTTGCTACTTCCCTTTTCACATCATTTGTAATTGATCTTTGCTCCAGTATCTTCTGAGCCCGATCAAAGATGCTTTTATCAACTATCTGTAGATGCTGAAGAAACGGGGCGTCCTCAGCGTGGCTCAAATATCCGCAGTACATTCGGTTTTTCAGTATCCTGATTATTGTATTGGACTGAAATTTTGTTCCCGCGTGAGTGCGATAGCCCTTTTTATTCAGGTATTCAGCACATCTGAATGACCCGTAGCCCTCGTTGACCGTTTTTGAGAATATGTCTCTTACCCAGTCAGAGCTTACCGGATCAATCTCCAGATCATGGATAACTCTGCCTTTTTTGTTTATTCTTCCTGTATCAACAAGCTGATAGCCATAGGGAACATGACCTCCGGTGTAGCACCCCTCGGCTTTAAGCTGCTGCATACGGGTCTTTATTCGCATTGAGGTCTTTTCGGACTCACCCGATGCCTGCCAGAAGCGTATGTAGTTCATCAGCTTATCGACGTGGCTCTCAAACCTCTGCTCGCCCTCCTGAACGCTCCATACTCTTATGCCCTGCTTGACGAACCATTCTACTATGAACGGTGTTTCGTCATCAATTCTTCCTATGCGGTCGAACATGAACACAAGAAGTATATCGAACTCCTTGTTAAGAGCCGCAGCTTTCAAGTCCTGTATAGCATCACGGTTAGTTGCCGAAACCTTGAATCCCGACACACCCTTTTCAAGAAACTCCTTGCCTATCGTCCAGCCCATACGATCTGCGAACTCGTGGCAGGCTTCCCTCTGCATCGGGATGTCGTCCTTAGCTTTATCGACCTGCTGCTTTGTTGATACTCTATATAATGTATATACTTTTTCCATTACGATTACCTCCGATTTCAGATTTATTTTTTATCCAATATCGGTAGATTATCGCTTTGTTCGTTCCAAATGTGGTTTATTCTGTTGTCAAGCTGCTATACTATTAATAGTATAGCACTTTCTAAAGCATTTGTCAACGATTTAAAGCGATAAACTCCTATTTTTTTGTGTCTTTTTTCTTGACAAGCACAGAAATATGCATTATTTTGCCCTTTTTATGTGAATAATATGCATTATTTGACCTTTCATTTTCTAAAAATATGCAATTCTCTATTGACAACATCCGGATTGTCTGCTATCATTAGAATGAAAGGACTGATGTCAATGCTTAAACGCAAGTTTTATGATACTTTGCTCGATTGGAAAGCCCGAAAGCCTCAGACCTGCTTGCTCGTAAAAGGTGCCAGACAGATAGGCAAGACCTTCATCATAGACAGATTCGGCAAAGACAACTACCAAAGCTATATCTATATCAACTTTATTGAAATGCCGCAGGCAAAGGATATCTTCAACGGAGAACTGTCCGCAGAGGCTGTTTTCTCCCGCATCACATTAGTTTTTCCCGAGAGCCGATATATCGAGAATGATACACTGATCTTCCTTGATGAGATACAGCAATGCCCGAACGCAAGAACTGCTCTGAAATTTCTCGCTCAGGACAAACGCTATGACGTTATCGCTTCGGGTTCTCTGCTTGGAATACTTTACAAGGAGGTCCCGTCGATCCCCGTGGGGTACGAAGAGCCCGTAGAAATGTTTTCACTTGATTTTGAGGAATATCTTTGGGCTGCGGGATACGATGATACAAAGATTACCGTACTGCGCGATTATTTCAACAAAAAGGAAAAAGTCCCCGATGCAATACACGACAAAATCATGGCTCTGCTGCGGGAATACATTACCATAGGCGGAATGCCCGCAGTCGTGCAGCAGTTTATGAAGACCCGTCATTTCGGTGAGGCACATAAGCTTCAGGAAAGCATCCTGTCAAGCTATTATGACGATATTTCGACCTATGCATCCAATACCGAAAAGCCAAAGGTAAAAAACACATATTTGTCTATCCCCAAACAGCTTGCAAAGGAGAACAAGAAGTTTCAGTTCTCGGTTGTTGAAAAGAAAGCAACAGCGCGGAAATACGAAAACAGTATTGAATGGCTGCGGGATGCAAGCCTCGCCAGAATGGTCATGAACGTGACAGCACCCGATTTCCCGCTGACTGCCTACGAGAAAGATAATCAGTATAAGCTGTATATGTCAGATATCGGGCTATTGGTCGCACTGTATGGTTTTGATATGAAAAAGGCGATAATTGACAATACGCTCAAAGGCAACGTAAAGGGCGGTATCTACGAAAATCTTGTGCTGGATATACTCATAAAGCGCGGTCACAGGCTCAGCTATTACCGCAAGGATGACGGTTCCCTTGAGATCGAGTTCCTGATATCGCAGGACGCTCAGATAATCCCCATAGAAGTCAAAGCAGGCAACAGTTCGACCCTTTCGCTGAACAAACTGCTTGAAAGCCCCGATATTCCGTATGGATACAAGCTGATCTCAGGCAATGTGGGTATCGACGGCAAAAAGATCGTTATGCCTTTGTATATGGCGATGTTTATCTGATATACTCTTAGCAATATATATGGTAACAGGGCTGCTCTGTCGCAGCCCGTTTTGGTATTTCCTTCTACCTCGCGTGCCCCCTTTTACGCTTCCCGCTTACCGGCAGATGTACAGTTTCAGTTTTGACAGGGGGCTTTTCGGGTGCTTCCTCTGTAGGCTCCGGTGTATTCATGACCCTATCTTCAAAACTGTCACAAAGCATATTCATGACCGTTTCTTTTACGTTTGGATTATACCCCTTGAAAGTGATAGTGACCTCACAATCGCCGTATGTTCTCTTTATCTTTTTTTCTTCACTCATTAACATGGCTCCTTTCTGATGTTTAAAAATATTTATCTAATACTGAGTTTGCAATTGAGCAGCCCCAGATCAAGCAGGTTAGGTTATTATATTGTTTGATTGACTATTGGTTACTGGTGTGGTATAATTATTTCAATACAAATCCAAATTGAGGTGATCTCTTGTCAGCAGAAAAAGAAGAATACATTCTTTCAAGGCAACTCTACAAAGAGTTCAAGAGCATGAACCGTGATAGAATGCAGGAAGTCCTCAAAAATATCTATAATCAAGGTGTTGAGAGCGCAGGTGTTGCCAGCGTTGACCTCAATGAACTGCGCACCGCTATCGGAAAGATAAACGGCATAGGCGAAAAACGGCTCGATGAGATCATGAACGTGATTGAACAGTTTGTCGAGGGCAAATGATTCCTATGAGTGATACTATTATAATAAACAGCAGATCATGCTTCGTTTGCTCCGACCCCACGCCTCAATATCTGCTGATACAGCCCACAGGCGAACACGAGCTGTCAACGCTTGAGAAAGAGGTCGAACACATTAAGTCTCTGACCGACACACCTTTCTTATTCGCTGCCTTTGAAGTTGACGACTGGAACAAGGAACTGTCCCCGTGGGACGCTCCGCCTGTATTCGGGAAAGAGCCTTTTGGCTGCGGCGCAGGCGAAACGCTCGCATACCTTGAGGATATACTCCTTCACGAACTCACAAAGCGGTACTCCTTGAACGAGGACATTCCCGTTATTCTCGGCGGATATTCTCTCGCAGGGCTTTTTGCACTATGGTCGGCATATACGTCAGACCGGTTTGCTGCTGTTGCAGGAGTATCCCCTTCTGCTTGGTTTCCGGGGTGGCTCGAATTTATTGCAGACCGCTCCCCTGCCGTGAAAAGCATATACCTCAGCCTCGGCAAGAAAGAGGAAAAAGCCCGCAATCAGACAATGGCTGCGGTTGGCGATAATATCCGCAGGCAGTATGAAGTGCTGAAGGCTCTTGATCACAATGTCACCCTTGAATGGAACGAGGGCAACCACTTCACCGAACCGGAGATAAGGACGGCTAAAGGATTTGCTTGGTGCATTAATGCACTTATCGACCAACATTGAATAGACCTTACACAATGTATATTCCTTTTATCAGAACCGACCTCAACAGGGCTGCTGCTTAGCAGCCCTGTTTTTTTGTTGCGGACACCGTGACCTCGTTGTCAAGATGTCATTTAAGCTGACCGTTCCTTCTCCACCTGCGTTTTATCTTTGTCATTTAATACTCTTTCCTCAAAGCTGTCGCACAGCAGATCAAGTATCTTTTCCTTTATATCAGGATTGTACCCCTTGAACGTTATAGTAACATTACAGCCTGCTATCTGTCTGTGTATCTCCTTTTCTTCGCTCAGACTCTCCCCTCCCCCTCGTTTACCGCAGCTCTGAAACTCTTTGCTGGGCAAAGTATAGGCGTCTTGTTCCCCTCCAGATCAGTGACGACCGTAAACTTCCCGAAGCTGCCTATCTTTACTTCAACGCCTTCGGCAAGAAGCTGCCTTATGGTATCCATAACAGAGTTTATGTATCTGTATGCCGTCTGCTCGGAGATACCCTTGCGTTCTGCCAGTTCTCTTGTGAATTCCTTTGTGTCCACTACTATTCTCCCCTCTCTCTTGTCAGTTCCCTTCTGATGAAGGTTATGTATCTTCTCCGCTTACCGCCTATCCGTTTTTCGGGGCGGTATCTTACGTCCTTTCTCATTACCCAGCCCACCTTGATGAGGTTAGCTCTGAACAGAGTATTCAGCACAGTACGGATACTGATGCGGGGCTTTCCGAGCCTTGTAAGGAAGTCATCACACAAACCGACTACCACCGATGGTATGATGTAGAGGTAATTATCATCATAATATCCAAGCAGCGTCTTTGTCGGATCGTTCTTGTAGAACTCACCTACCGGCAGAAGATAGGTATTCTTGTCGGCAACAAAGTCCCTGAGCAGGTACATAAAAGCCTCGGTATCTCTGTTCTCAAATCTCATTCTCGTCACCCCACTTGCCAACAGCAAGTATCGCTGCGGTAAAGAAACCGATCGTCCCGCCGACCATTATTCCGATCATAAACTTTATCATTTTATCAGTCCTCCATTATTATACAGCACGTTTGGGTGCTTTCCGGCTGACGGCATCAAGCTCGTCCAGCCGTTTTTTTATTCTTTTGGGATATTCCCTGTCCGTTTCATAGAAATTCCGTTTATCTTGTTCAGAACCGAAGAGCAAAGTTTCAACACAATGCTCGACATAAGCCTTATTGTGTATGCTTTCAAGATATCGGTCATTGACATTATCTATCGGGCTGCGAGGATCGTATATCTTCTCCCAATACGCTAACAGCTTTTTATACTCTATCAGCGTATGCACCGATTCACCCAGCCACAGCTTAAACTCATCATTCTTTTTTGGTCTTGGCATAACGGGTTTGGCAATCTCCCCTGTTTCAAGTCCAAGTCCGAAGTCCTTGTTTATCTGTTTGGCGGCTTCAATATTTGAAAGCCCGTAAAGCTTCTGAACGAAGTCAACGTGATCTCCGTGCTCACCACAGCCGAAACAGTGGTAATGATCTTCATAGACCTTAAAGCTGGGGTGCCTCTCATTATGGAACGGGCAGCAGGCGAAGCCGCCTCGGTCCAACTCCAGACCGTAAAAGCGAACGAGGTCTTTAAGGTCAACCCTATCTTTAATGTCCTGAAAGATATTGCTTGTCATATCTCCTCCCTTGAAAACTTTTGGATAAAGAAAATGAACTCATTGGCGTCATCCGACATATCCATGACTTTGGATTCTGTCGGGAGAACACTTCCCTTTCATAAGACACTACAAAAGCAGACGTTTTTTTAAGCAAAAATCCCCTGTTCTTCAAGATATTCTACTTTTTGCACAAACAATCATACCCCATTTTGTTCAGTTAAACAAAAATTCAATAATAACTTTCATGTTCACTTAATTTTAGCCTTGATTTTGTAGTGTCTTATGAAGGGAGCTGTAAAATCGGCTGCATACGCAGCGGTCAGATATTTATGTAACCTCAGCCCATACGGGCTGGATAAATGTGTGATCGGTAATTTTGACCGATTTTTTATGACCGGAACAAGCAAGTATAGAAAGTGGTGCAT
>OCVV011351996.1_pt1 | contig 30970 bp, 21 predicted proteins | sample 1539721 | NCBI WGS metagenome assembly OCVV01 (sample SAMN02144230, study PRJEB22623) | gut metagenome | biome: sheep rumen | host: Ovis aries | place: New Zealand | reverse complement strand
AGATACCGTTTCATATCGTGGGGCAGGGCCAGTGCTTCCGGCTCTGCCACATGAAGTGCCACCACCATGACTGCCGCCAGGGCACGAACCGCGTCGAGCCATACAGTCCTGCCGCCGGCTGCTTTGCCCGCGGCAGTTCCCGGTTTTTTCAGATCTCCGGGAACTGTTTCCGTAGCGGAAGCCCGCCCTTTGCCGGCCCTCGCCTTCACAGCCATGGCTTTCACCTTTGGCAGTATGCCCGCCCATAGGATAAAGAGCACCAGCAGGAGCTTCAGCAGACCGCCGCCGGTCATCAGCTTCCGGGCCGCGCCGGCTGCCGTCAGCGGCTCCCGGGGGACGGCTTCCATGGATTCCAGCCGGAAATCCGTCCGGATGTCCAGCCGCAGCCGGTTCCAGGATCCCGCCGGGACCCGGACCAGGGCGGTCTCAGTCCCGCCCATAAGATACTCTTCCGCCCGGTGAAAACGGTCAAAAGCTCCGTCCGAATAATACAAAGTCAGGATGGAATCATTCACAATGGGCTCCGCAAAGTTCACCCGGACCGCATCCCAGCCGCCGCAGTCCTCAAAGATGATCTGCGGATCCTGCCCTGTGGGCTGCCAGAGATCACCTTCGATCGTATAGTCTGCCGCCAGTGATGCCGGTTCCGCGATCACGAATCCCTGTGCCTCCGGAATTCCCGTTCCTGTTCCGTTCTGTCCGGCATTCATGCCTTTCCTCCCCGGATGCGGTGAGAAAGCTTCTGCAATGATGCGTACGCCTTCGGACACCGCTGCTCAAACCGGATCAGCATACGCTCCCGGCCCGGCAGTTCCTCATAATATCTGCGGTAATGCGGATCAAAGATCCCGTCAAAATCCCTGAGATTAACTCTGGTCAGGAAATAAAGCCGGTGGGAAGCGCTGACCGCTTCCCGGTGGTACCGTCCATCCGTCGCCCGGTCGAAGCCCTCGTACATGGCCCGCATCGCCCGCGCGTAATCATTCTGCTTTTTCACATAGTCGCCGGTCTTCATGCTGTTGGTCCAGGATCCGGCACCGTTGAAGCGGTAGACGCTCATCGGCCGGTCCATATAGAATGCATATCCCCGGGCGGCCGCCATCAGTTCCAGAGGCCGGTCGCCCACCGGGCAGTTCACATAGTAGTCCGGAAGCACCTGCACCATCTCCCGCCGGAACAGCATGGATCCGAAGGGGAAGGCGCCCGCCTTGTCCACCAGTTCCTGGGGCGTCAGGATCCGGTCTTCCCGGTAAGGCCGCATCAGGTTCCGGTCCGTCATCTCCCCGTTGTCGTTCTGCACCTCCGCCGCGTGGACACAGAGACTGCACTCCGGGTGCGCCTCCATATATGCGACCTGCAGGGCCAGCTTCTCTTCATCACACCACCGGTCATCGCAGTCCATCAGCGCGATATATTTTCCCTCCGCCCTCGGAAAGTTGAAGGCGCCGGAAAGGTTCGTGATGCCTTTGGAGTACTGGTTTTCCGTCTGGATCATCGGCTTCACGATGTCCGGATAGCGGGCCGCGTATTCCCGGAGAATGTCACCGGAACCGTCAGTCGAAGCGTCGTCGTGCACCAGGATCTCGACCCGGAAAGAACATTTCTGGGCGAGAAACCCGTTCAGCGCCTGGCGGAGATAAGGAGCATGCTGAAAACATACCGCACAGATACTGACCATCACCGGGCCGTCTGTGGGGAAACCGGCCTCCGGATATGTTACAGGTTCCGGCTGTTTCATGATCGTCGTGTAGGTTCTTTTTCTGCCCATTCCGTCTCCTTCTCTCCGAAGCTTCTCCGCGGAGCAGTCATTTATGTCTTTTAATTTCCCGCCGTTATTCCCTGTTCTTATTTCCTGTTCCTATTTCCTGTTCTTCTTCCGCAGGGTCCCCGCAAGGTCCAGAAGTTCCCGGAAGCCTTCCCGGTTCACCGCCGCCGACAGGGCGCAGTAGATCAGGACACCCGCCGCGATCTGGAGGACCAGGGTCGGAAGCGGGGCAAAACCCAGCCGCTGCAGCTGCCAGACTGCAGCCCCCATCACCGCCGCGCAGGCTGCGGAGGGAAGCATATCCAGATACTGCTGTCCGATGCCGTAGCCGATCAGCCGGTTCACCGGCCAGGCATTGATAAAGGTGCAGAGGAATTCGTCCACCGCCTTCAGGATCAGCATCGTGATGATGCCGTAGCGCAGGCTTACCAGCAGGACCGCGATCCCGACGGCTTTTTTCAGGATCTCCAGCTTCAGGAAGAGGTCGCTCCTCCCCAGGGCGGTAACCATCTGAAGGTTTGTCACATGGATCGGCCAGAAAGCGTAGCACACACACATGATACAGAGGTACGGCGCGCAGAACAGCCAGCGGTCCGTAAGCAGGACCCGGATCAGGGGCACCGAGGTGCCGATCAGTCCGGCCATCATAGGAAAGACCGCAAAGGCGGAAAGCCGGATGCTGCGCCGCATCATGTTCTTCAGCCGCACTTTGTCGTCCTGGTTTCTGGAATAGGCGGGCAGGATGACCGCCTGGATCGCCGCGGAAAGATTCTGGGTGATCAGCTTCGGGAACTGCTCGCCCCGGCTGTAGCCGCCCAGGTCCGCCGGAGAATAGCGGCGGCCGATGATGAGTCCGTAGACGTTCATCCAGATGGTGTCGATCAGTCCGGAGACCAGGATCTTCCAGCCGAACCGGTACAGTTCCCCGACTCTCTGCAGGTCGAAGCCGCCGCGGGGCCGCCACTGGACTGTCACAAAAAGGCCGCCCATCAGGGCGAAATAGTAGACCAGCTGCTGCGCTGCCATGGCCCAGACGCCGAAACCGGCGGACGCCATGCCCACCGAGGCCACGCCGGACAGCAGGACTGCAGCCATGCTGGCCTTGAAAAGCTGACGGAAATTGAGACTCCGGGACACATAGGCTGTCTGGATCGAGATGACAGCCCCCGGAAAAAGAACGATCCCCATGACCCGCAGCAGGGGCTCCAGCACCGGAGTCCGGTAATAGCGGGCAATATGCGGCGCCAGGAACCAGAGCAGGAAATACACCGGCACGGCGATCCCGAGGCAGATACGGAGTACGGAAGAATAGTCTTCTTCCCGCACCTCCGGCCGCTGGATCAGCGCCGTCGCAAAACCCGACTGGACGAACACGTTCGCGATCGTGATGAAGATCATGATGAGGCCGATGGTCCCGTACTCCGCAGGAGTCATCAGCCTCGCAAGGATCAGGGCAACGACAAACTGCACGCCCTGTGCCCCTGCAAGCTCAAGGAGCTTCCAGAGGAGGCCGTGCGCGACTTTGCTCTTCAGGTTTTCTGACGAATGTTCCAAATTCAGTTCCTTATCCTGCCCGTTCGAATAAATCCAGGTCCCGCCTGCGGGACTTGTGTACCTGCCGCAGCAGGGGGATTTCCCCCTCCCGCTGCCAGCTTACAGAAACATGCACTCCCCGACAGTCCGGTGCAGCCGGTTGAAGGTGAAGCCGTATTTCAGGATCGTGAAGATTTTCTGAGCCCGGTTCATTTTCCGCAGGCTGACAAAGGCCTGCAGCAGCTTTACCTGCTTCGGGGACAGTTCTTTTCCGTACTGGCGCCCGAACTCCGCCGCCTGCCGGAACAGCGCCGTGTAGACGCCGGAAGAATAGCGGTCCATCTCCTTCTTCGTCTTCCCGTCCTTCCGGAACAGGCCCAGCCGGTCCAGGACTTCCCGGACCCGGGACCCCTTCGCGGCGCCGAGGACATTGTCCCCGTGCTGGCGGTAGTCGTAGAGGGCCTTGTCCAGGAAAATGATCTTTCCGAAAGCCGCCGCCGTGAGGGCGATCCAGTGATCGTGCATCACCGGATGCTCCGGCACCGGATGCCGCCGGAGGATCCGCGCCAGAGCCCGGTTCATCATCATGGCGCCGCCGGTCACGTTGTTCTGGACCAGCAGCCGGTTCAGACTGTTCCGCTGCGGCGACATCTGCTGATACCTCACATAGGAGGGGGAGATCACATTTCCCGCCTCGTCCGTGATCCTCATGTCGCAATGAACCAGAAGAGGCGTGTCAGCGCCGTACTTCTCCTCCGCTGCCAGCATGATCCGCAGAGTTTCCTTCACTTTCTCCGGATGCCAGACATCGTCCTGATCCGCGAACAGGATGTAGTCGGCGTCAGTTCCGAAGGAATGGAGAACGCTCATGAAATGGCGTGCCGCGCCTCCGGAAGGTTCCGTCCGCTGCACGAACTGCACCCGGTCCGGATACAGTTCCTGATAATCGCGGGCGATGCGGGCGGTGCTGTCCGTCGACACGTCATCCGAAATAAGCAGACGGACGCCGGGTTCCGTCTGCTTCAGGATGGACAGGATCTGTGCATGGAGATACTTCTCGCCGTTCCGGCTGCATAAGATCACAAGGACCGTCATTTCTCTGTTTCCTTTTCTGCTGCCTTTTCTTTTTTCTTCCGTTTTTTAGGTGCCGGCTTCGGAGCAGTCTTCGTCATCAGCACCACAATGCTGCGGGGCGCCATGACAAAGCCCCTCTGATCCTCCAGAAGAGGCTCCTCCCCTGCCGGATACCAGCCGTTAAGAGTATCGTCCGCGGTGTTTGCCGCCAGGTGCCAGACCGCGCCCCGGTCCGGATGCGGAAGGGCAAAAACGTGCTCCTCCCAGTGCATGTTGTACATGACAAAGAAGGTGCTGTCAGGCTTTCCGCTTTCGTCCGGCGCGTAGGCGCCGTTGTAGAGAATGCCCAGCTGGCGCCGCCAGAGCTCGAACTCCGGCCGCCAGGCCATCACGCCGTGGTAGGAGACGTCCGGGATTCCCGTAGCCCGGGGATCCATGAGCTTCGGCTGTTCCGTGCCGTGGAAAGCGCGGTGCTGCTGCCTGAACGCGATGCTTTTCTTCACAAATTCAAAAAGCCATGCCTCAGTCTTCAGCAGCTTCCAGTTGACCCATGAGATGGCGTTGTCCTGGCACCAGGCATTATTGTTTCCGCCCTGGGTCCGGCCGAATTCATCGCCCGCAAGGATCAGGGGCGTTCCCTGGCTCAGGAACAGAAGGAGGAATGCGTTGCGGAGCTGCTGCTTCCGGAGTGTACGGATCTTTTTCTTCTTGCTCGGTCCCTCAACGCCGCAGTTCCAGCTGAAATTCTCCTCCGGTCCGTCAGAATTTCCTTCCCCGTTCGCCTCATTGTGGCGGATGTCATACATCACGGTATCCGCAAGGGTGAAGCCGTTGGTGTTCGCCATGTAATTGATCACCGCAGCGTGGGGCGGATTGTTCCTGCTGTGGTAGATCACGCTGTTCAGCATGCCTTCGTCTCCCTTCAGGAAACGGCGCATGTCCCGCTGAAAAGCGTCTCCGCAGGAAGCGAGCCTGCGGCTGTCCTTCCGCGGCTCCTCCCGCCAGCTTCCGGCAATCAGCTTGACCCCCGCGAGATACGGATCCCGGGAAGCCGCCGCTGCGTCTGCATAACCGGTCAGGCGGATGCCGTCCACATGGAAGAAGCGGACATAGTAGCGCAGAACTTCCGCGACATAGCTCGCGTCCTCGCTGCCGTCAAAAAACAGTTCCGTGATGACCTCGATTCCCGCCTTGTGGAGTTCCCGCACCAGCGTGCGGAACTCTCCGGCGGGATCCCGGTCCTTTTTTCTGCAGAGGCTGGCCTTCGGCGCAAAGTGATGCGCCTTGGTATAGCCCCAGTAATTGATCTTCCCGGTCGGCCGCGTGCCTTCCGTGGACACATTCTTCCACTTCTTCGCTCCGCCCTTCCCGGTCTTCGCGGCGCCATCCCCTGCATGCGCGGCGACGGGCCCTGTGTAGTCCAGACGGGTCGCCGTAAGTTCCTCATATTCCTGGCAGGGCATCAGCTCCACCGCAGTGATCCCGAGTTCTTTGAGATACGGGATCTTCTCGACGATCCCGTCGAAGGTCCCCTTCTGCACCACACCGCTGGACGGAGATTTCGTGAAGCCCCGCACATGAAGGCGGTAGATGATGGTGTCCTCCAAGGGCGTCCGGAGGGGCTTGTCTCCTTCCCAGTCAAAGGGCTTCAGGAACAGCGGGCTCCGGAGAGGGTTCCCGTACTGCTCCGCCTTTCCCCAGGAATCTCTGCCGCTGAAGGAATGGCCGTAGGGATCCTCAAAAAGCCCCCGCTCACAGGCAAAGTCATATTCCGCGGCCAAAAGCTCCTCCCGGACCTCTTCCTCCGTAAGCTCTCTTCCGGCTGCCTCGGCAGCTTTCTTTCCGGCAGTCTCTTTCAGTTCCTGATAGGAGATGTCGGAAGACCAGACATCCCCCATCCGTTCCTCCGGAAGGAATTCCTTCACAAGAAAAGGCTCCTCCTCATTTCTCAGGCAGAACCGGATCGCGCAGCTCTTTCCCGGCGACACGACGTTCACATGGATTCCCTGGCCGAGGAGCGTTACCCCCATCGGAAGGATCGTCCGGAGATCCTGCGAGTCTCCCGGGCGGAATTCCGTTTTCTCCTGCGCATTGTATGCGCGCGCTTCCATTTCAGTATTTCCCATCGTAATGCCTCCTCAGTGATGTCATACCCACACGATGTCACTGCCTATGATGTCTGATCTGTTGTTCTCTGCTGTTCTGTATTTCTCTGTTTTCTTGTATTTCTCTGTTTTCTTGTATTTCTCTGCCGCCCTGTATTCACAATTCCGCGTCAGAGGTCGATCTTAAGCTCCACAGGACAGTGGTCGCTGCCGGGGATTTCCGAATGGATCACGGAATCGATGATCCTGTCGCGGATATCGTCAGAGACAATGAAATAGTCAATGCGCCATCCGACGTTTTTCTCCCGGGCGCGCATCCGGTAGGACCACCAGGAATAAGCGTCCGTCCGGTCCGGATAAAGATGACGGAAGCTGTCTGTAAATCCGGAGGACAGGATCCGCGTCATCTTCTCCCGCTCTTCGTCGGAAAAGCCTGCGTTGTGATGGTTCGAAGCCGGGTTCTTCAGGTCGATCTCCTGATGGGCCACATTCAGGTCCCCGCAGAAGATCAGCGGTTTCTTCGCAGCGAGCTCCCGGATATACTTAAGGAACGCGTCCTCCCAGCGCATCCGGTAATCCAGCCGTTTCAGTTCGTTCTGGGAATTCGGTGTGTAACAGGTCAGAAGATAATAATCCTCAAACTCCGCGGTGATGACGCGGCCCTCATGGTCATGCTCCTCCACGCCCAGGCCGAAGGTCACGTTCAGCGGCTTGTCCTTTGTCCACATGGCGACGCCGGAATAGCCCTTCTTCTCCGCGTAATTCCAGTAATCGTAGTATCCGGGGAAGTCCAGCTCGATCTGCCCTTCCTGAAGCTTTGTCTCCTGGATGCAGAAGGCGTCGGCGTCCAGGTCGTGGAAAACGTCGAGAAAATTCTTACCCGCGCAGGCCCGGAGCCCATTCACATTCCATGAGACGAATTTTTTCACCATATGCCCCCCTATATTGGGAAGATACGGATTGCTCCGCGCTTCGCGCTCCCGCAATCCTGGACGTCTTCGCAGTCCGCGCCTCCGGCGCTTCCTGCTCATACGTCCGACCCGCCATATGTCCATGCATCCGCGCAGACAAGTCCGCCGGCTGCATGGCCGCATGGCGGGATCTTCCTCGCTCAGTCGTCTTTCGCATCAGATTCACTGACAGTATAAGTAAATCTCTTTCTCGCCATCTCGTCGCTCTCAAGGTAAGCATCGTAGGTCGTGATCTTGTCGACCAGTTTTCCATTGATGATTTCCATGATGCGGTTCGCCGTGGTCTCGACGATCTGGTGGTCTCTGGATGAGAAGATCAGGACGCCCGGGAACTTGATCATGCCGTTGTTCAGGGCGGTAATGGATTCCATGTCCAGATGGTCGGTGGGCTCATCCAAAAGGAGGACGTTGGCGCCGCTGATCATGAGCTTCGAGATCATGACGCGGACCTTCTCTCCTCCGGACAGGACCTTGACCTGCTTCACCCCGTCCTCTCCCGGGAACAGCATTCTCCCAAGGAAGCCGCGGACGTAAGTCGCGTCCTTGATCTCGGAATACTGGGTCAGCCACTCGGTGATGGTCTCATCGCCCGAGAATGCCTTGGTGTTGTCCTTCGGGAAATAGGACTGGGTAGTGGTGAGACCCCACTTGTAGGAACCTTCGTCCGGCTCCAGTTCTCCCGCCAGGATGCGGAACAGAGTCGTCTTGGCACGCTCGTTCGGGCCCACCAGCGCCACCTTGTCGGTGCGGTTCAGCGTAAAGCTGATGTGATCCAGGACCTTCACGCCCTCCACAGTCTTCGTCAGGTTCTCCACCGTCAGGACCTCGTTTCCGATATCGCGGGACGGACGGAAATCGATGAAGGGATATTTCCGGCTGGAAGGACGCATCTCGTCCAGCTCGATCTTTTCCAGGGCACGTTTTCTGGAGGTCGCCTGCTTTGACTTCGAGGCGTTCGCGGCGAAACGCTGGATGAACTCCTTCAGTTCCTTGATCTTCTCTTCCTTCTTCCGGTTCGCTTCCTTCATCTGCCGGACCATCAGCTGGCTGGACTCATACCAGAAATCATAGTTTCCGGCGTACAGCTGGATCTTTCCATAGTCGATGTCGGCGATCATGGTGCAGACCTTGTTCAGGAAATAACGGTCGTGGGAGACCACGATGACAGTATTTTCGAAGTTGATCAGGAATTCCTCGAGCCAGCCGATGGCGTCGAGATCCAGATGGTTCGTCGGCTCGTCCAGCAGCAGGATGTCCGGATTTCCGAACAGCGCCCGCGCCAGCAGGACCTTGACCTTCAGGGAACCGTTCAGGTCCTTCATCAGAGAATAGTGGTGATCCGTCTCCACGCCAAGGCCGTTCAGGAGGTTCGCGGCATCACTCTCCGCATCCCAGCCGTTCATGTTGGCAAATTCCGTCTCCAGCTCTGCGGCTTTAATGCCGTCCTCGTCGGTGAAGTCCTCCTTTGCGTAGAGCAGTTCCTTCTCCTTCATGATGTCGTATAGCCGCTGGTTTCCCATGATGACGGTATCCAGCACCGTGTATTCATCGTACTTGAAGTGGTCCTGCTCCAGGAAAGAGAGACGCTGGCCCGGTGTGATGGCAATATGGCCGTTGGTGGATTCCAGCTGGCCGGACAGTATCTTCAGGAAGGTAGACTTTCCCGTTCCGTTCGCTCCGATAAGGCCATAGCAGTTTCCCTCTGTAAACTGAATGTTGACGTCCTCGAACAGAGCCTTCTTCCCCACCCGGAACGTAATGCCGTTTGCACTGATCATAAAAGTATCTTCCCCCCGTTCAGATCTCTTTCAGTTTTGCTCCGATGGGAAGCCTGCGCTCCCCAAAAGCCCTCGTATCCTCATAGGCGATCTGCCCGCCGCAGATCGTCATCACCACCTTGCCCTTCAGGCTCTTCCCGAGCCACGGGGAATTCGTCGCCTTGCTCTGGGGAACCAGGTATGCCCAGGTCTTCTCCGGATCAAAGAGGATGATGTCGGCGGGGCCGTCTTCACGCACCGCACCGGCCTCCAGCGCGTACAGCCGCGCCGGCTCTGTGCTCATCTTCGAAATCAGCTGGCTCAGGGTCAGGTGCCCCGGTGCCACCAGATTCATCATCCCGAGAGCAAAGGCCGTCTCGAGGCCGATAATTCCGCTGGGAGCCTGGGTGAAGGGACGATCCTTCTCACTCTTCGAGTGGGGCGCGTGATCCGTCGCGATGACATCGATGGTTCCGTCCTTCAGGCCTTCGATGATCGCCTGCCGGTCTTCTTCCGTGCGGAGCGGCGGATTCATTTTCGCGTTGGTCCCGTACAGGGATACCGCTTCCTCTGTCAGGGTGAAATGGTGCGGCGTCGCCTCCGCAAAGACCCGGACACCGTTTTTCTTCGCCTTCCGGACCAGATCCACGCTTTCCTTTGCGCTGATATGCTGGATCACGATGGTCGCGCCTGTCTCCCGCGCAAGCTTGCAGTCCCGTGCCACCATGGTGGATTCCGCCTTCCGGTCCGCTCCGGTCAGCCCCATGCGCCCGGCCACATCGCCGTGGTTCACCCCCGGCTCTGTAATATACTGGGGATCCTCCTCATGGAAGGACAGAGGAAGCTTCAGCCGCCGCGCGGTCAGCATCGCTTCCCTCACCAGTTCTTCCTTCATGATCGGCATGCCGTCGTCCGTGTAGAGGATGGCACCGCATTCCTTCATGAGCTTCATGTCCACCAGTTCCTGTCCCTCCATCCCCTTCGTGATGGCGGAAGCGCTGTAGACACGGATCGGGGTCTGACGTCCCCTGCGGATGATGCCGACGATCGTGTCTTCGTTGTCTACCGGCGGTTTGGTGTTGGCCATGCAGATGACGGATGTGAATCCGCCTGCCGCCGCAGCCGCCGCACCGGTGGCAATGTCCTCTTTATAGGTCAGTCCGGGATCCCGGAAATGCACATGTCCGTCCACCAGTCCCGGTGCTGCACAGAGTCCTTCGCAGTCCAGGATCTTTAAGACTTCCCCCTTCGCTCTCGCGATGAGCGATGCGTCCAGCTCCAGTCGTTCCCCGATCTTGGTGATCTTCCCCTCGGAGATCAGGATGTCCCTGATTCCGTCTGTCCGGCTTGCGGGATCGATCAGCCGGACCTTCTTCAACATGATCATTCGGTCTCTCCTTCCGTGATCTCAAATTGTTCCCCTTCCGTCCCGGTGCCGAGAATGCGGTCAGCGTAGGATGCGGCGCAGGGGTGCGCTTTCATGCGCGCTATAACTTTGCTGTCCCCAAAGAGATGCATGGGGAAAAGATACCTTGCTCCGACCTTCTGCATGTATCCGTCCATTCCCATCCAGAAGAACTCCCCAAGCCGGCTGTCCACCGGCACGAAGGCCGCATCCGGGATTCTTCCGTCCTGTTCCACGACCTCCGCAATGGCGGAAAGGGATGCCGAATAGCCTGTCCTCTGTTCTTCATTCCAGGGGAGGTCGATGTCGTCCCAGTGCCAGTCGTTCAGATCGCCGGCGTGGTAGATCCGCGCCCCGTCAGCATCGACCAGGAAGGCGATCCCCTCGTCCGTCGAGAGATAGGTCCGCACCGTCAGTTCCCCGCCATTGGGGAAGGGGAAGGACAGTTCCATATCCGGTCCCAGGAACTCGGCCTGCCGTTCGCACTCCTCCGGTACTTCCGTCCATGGAATATCATCGGAAAGAAGAAACGTCACCAGAGAGCTCTTCCCGGCCAGGGAAAAGATCTCTTTGGAAAAATGATCCGCGTGGGCGTGGCTCACAAAGACAAACATAGGCTTGCCGGGTTCCGGCTCCGGCAGTTCTCCGCGGAAATAGTCAAACAGGAGATCCGCGGAAGGAAGCCGTACCAGAAATCCGCTGTGCGCGATAAATTTGATCTCCATCAGACTTTCCTCATCTGTATAATCAGTCAGCATTCAGGCCTCCGGCGCCTTTTTCCCGGCGCCGCAAGCCTGAACCTGCACTTATTATACTAAATGTAAGGGCTTAAGTCGACTGAGTCTTTAAACGTCTGCACCTGTTTTCCTTCCGGAAAGAAGGATCTCCCGGTGCTCAGCTGAGCTGCCAGACTGCATTGCTGCCGTGCTCGTCCCGGGTCACGAGCAGCTGGTCCTCGATGGCCTGCTTCAGTTCGGAGACATGGGAGATGATTCCGATCAGACGGTCGCCGCCTGCCATCTCCTGCAGCACCCGCACCGCCTGGCTCCGCGCGTGGTCATCCAGAGATCCGAAGCCCTCGTCGATGAACATCATGTCGAGGGCCACAGCAGCAGAACTCTCGCGGATCTGATCCGCCATGCCGAGGGCCAGCGAGAGGGCTGCCATAAAGGATTCTCCGCCGGAAAGCGTCCGGACTTCCCGCTCTTTTCCCGTCACAAAGGAATATACCATGAGATCCAGTCCCCGGTTCTTCCCCTTTCCTGCCATCTCTTCCTTTACCATCCGGAGTTCAAACTGACCTGCGGACATCTCCCTGAACCGCAGATTCGCGGCGTCCAGGATCCGCTCCAGATAACAGCGCTGCACATAGGTCTCGAGATCCATGCGCCCGTCCGTATTTTTGCCGCTCAGACTCCGGTAAAGCTCATCCAGCTTTGTGTGTTCAGAGATCAGGCGTTTCCGGGAGGCGAGCTGCGGTGTCAGGCTGTTCACCATCTTCCGGTCCTCCTTCAGCATGTCCCGCAGATGAAGGAACGATGCCTCCGCCGTCTTAAGCTTCTCCTCCGCCGCCTTCTGTTCCCCGGCAAGGGCATCCAGGTCCGGACGTTTTCTGCCGCCCGCCGCTTCCACGGCGGTATTCCATGCACCCTCCGCGGCGGCTTTTTCCCGGCGGAACTGTTCTGTCGCTTTCCGGAGCGCTTCCGCATCTTCCCGCCGGTAATTCTCTGTGAAACTCCGGAGTTCTGCCACCGTCAGATGCTTCTCCGCGAGAAGGACCTGATACTCCCGTTTCCTGTCACCCATGGCATCCTTCAGCTTGGGCAGATTCAGCTGATACTGTCCGATCCTGGCGCTGCAGTGGTCCATCTGTTCCTTTGCTCTTCCGGCTTCGGTCTCTGCCTTCTCAAGCTGCGCCTGCCGCTGCTCTCTTTTCTTTTTTGCTTCCGCAAGGATCCGCTCTGCCTCCGCCTCCGCGGAAAATTCCTTCTGGGCCTCCAGCCCCCGGAGCACTGTGCGGCTCTTCGCGAGTTCTGTCTCCGCGGCATGCACCGCCTCGGCCGCCCGTGCCGCCTTCTCTTCCAGTTCCTTCCGGAAAGCATCCGCCCCTGCCAGCTTTTCCCTTAGCTGGTCCAGCTCCTTCCGTGCCGCGCGGATCCGTATTCTTTCTGTCTCCGCTTTCCGCTCCTGTGCTGCCAGATGCTGTGCTGCCTCTGCCAGACTGCCGCCGAAATTCTCCGGAAGGATCCCGGCAGTTTCCATATGTCGGTACAGCCGGGTCTTCTGATGATCCAGGTTTTCCGCCGCGGCCTTCCATGCCTCATTCGCGGCATTCGCCTGCCCGGATGCCTCTGTCTGTTTCCTGCTGAGTTCGTCGGCCGCTTCCTTTGCCGCATCCACCTGCGCCCGGGTCACATCCGCGCCTTCTCCGGTGAGAGTACAGGGTACCGGATGCGACGTGGAACCGCAGACCGGGCAGGGTTCTCCCGGGACCAGCGTCTGGGCCAGGATCCCGGCCTGGGCGTCGAGGAAAGCCCGCTGCAGCCTTTGACTCTCCGCATTCTGCGCGTCATACAGCTGCGCTGCCCGGAGGTAGATCTTCTGCCTTTTCCCGGCTTCAGCCTCCCGCAGGCGGACTTTTTCCTCCTGATCCGCGGCAGCTTTGAGATCTCCCCGGATCCCGGCCAGTTCCGCGTCCGCCGCCTTCCGGGCTGCTTCCTCTGCTTCGGTATTCCGAAGCTCTTCCGCCCGTGCCTGCCGTCTCAGCGTCTCCTGTTCAAAAGCTTCTTTTTCCGTTTTTGCGGATTCTGCGGTCTTTCCGGCATTCCTGACACGGATCTCCCATCCGTTTACCGCCCGCTCCGCCGTCAGGATCTCCGCAAAGACCTTTCTTGCCCGGCTGACACGGTCCGAGACTTTGGAGAAATACTCCGTTTCCTCATTCATCGCATTCCCGGCTTCGGTCCGCCGGGCTGCCGTCAGAAACATGTTCTCCCGGTATCCGGGAAGGGCCGCCTCCAGCTGCGCCATTTCCCGGCTTTCAAAGTTCACACGTTCCTCTGCGTCCTGGAACCTCCGGTAACTGTCCCGGACATCAAAGGCATCCCGGATCCGGCCTGCCAGCACTTCCTGATCCGTGATCTCCGCTTCTTTTTCCCTGCACTTCCGGATGATCTCCGCCGCATGCGTCATCTGTACATACAGCGCGTCCAGACTGGAAGCTTCCGTAAAGGCGTCCCGCTTCCGGTCCCGCTCCTTCCTGAGCTCCGTGAGGACCGACTCTTCCTCTGCATGCTTTGCTTCCAGCACCCTGCAAAGGATCTCTGCCTCCTCCAGGAATGATCCGGAGGCGGAGAGCTGCCCTTCCGAGATCCGCTTCTTCAGTTCCAGCACCGTATCCGCCCGGTCATAATCCTCCGGTACCGACAGATGGGAGATCTCCTGCAGGAAGGCAGTCCTGATCTCCCGGATCTCCGCTTCCTTGGCCTTTTTCCGCTCCTCCAGTTCTTCCACGATCTTCTGGTAGACCCCTGTGTTGAAGAGCTTCCGGAAGATCTCCTTCTTGCTGTTGGAGCTTGCCCGCAGAAGCTCCATGAACTCTCCCTGGGCGATCATGGCGACCTGCATGAACTGTTCCTTTGTCAGCCCGACGATCTCCAGAAGCTTCCGGTCAGTCTCCTTCTGCGGGTATTCCGCCCCGTCCGGCATGGTGAGCGCGACCGAGGAATTGACCTCCTTCGTGGTGTTTCCCTTGCTGCTTTTCCGCTTCAGGGCGCGGACATGACGCGGGATCCGCCGCACGGTGTACACTTCCCCGCCCCCGGTCCCGCAGCGGAAGGTCAGCTCGACAAAGGGCTCCGTATCCTCTTCAGCATACTGGCTCTGAAGGATCACACCCTCTTTTTTGTTGGAGGAGGAACTCGCCTCCCCGTAAAGGGCAAATACAATGGCGTCGAAAATGGTCGTCTTCCCGGAACCGGTATCTCCCGTGATCAGGAAAAGGTTCTGCCGGGGCTTCGAAAAATCGATCTCCGTCCTCTTTCCGTAAGACCCGAAGGCCTGGATCGTAAGCTTCAGCGGTCTCATGGATCACGCCTCCTTCACTGTATTGATGACGTCCTTCAGGATCTCCACCGTCTCTTCGTCCGGTTCCTTCAGGAACATCCGGCAGAGCTCCAGCGGCTCCGGAAGCGCATCCGTCCGGATCCCCGTCCGGACACCCCCGCCCTTTGAAATCTCCCGGCGGATCTCCAGAAGATACGGAAACGCTTCGACGAGCTTCTCCCGCGCGTCGAAGGCATCCAGTCCCGCGTCGTCGGTCAGGATGACGGTCACGTAATCGCCGGAGGGCGCTGAGAGCACTTCCTCCAGGGTCCCGCGGACGATGCGGACCTCCCGCAGGGGTTTCAGCGGGATCACCCGGGTGCTGATCTCCGTTTCCGGAGACGCATCCGCAGCGCCGGCAGCATCCGCCGCAGGCTTCTTTGCCCCCATCTCCACCACGATGATCCCCTTCTGCTGCCCTGCCTCGCTGACAGAGCAGGCCAGCGGCGTCCCGCAGTAACGGACTGTGCGTCCGCCCGCTTCCATGGGCTTGTGGATGTGTCCGAGCGCCGCATAGTCAAAGGGGGCAAGCACCGAAGCCGGGACCTCGTCGATATTCCCGACGGTCCGGATCTCCGAATCCATCCGCTCTACATTCTCCGCCTTTTTTCCTGCCGGCAGGTAGAACTGGTGGCTTACGATCACGTTCCGTTCCTGCGGGTCCACATTCTCCCGCGCCAGCATCCGCTTCAGGGTCTCTGCGTAGGAAAAGCTGCTGCCGTTCTCCTCTGTCCCGATGACGTTCTTTACCATGGAAGGCCGGATGTAGGGCAGCAGCCAGAAATGCACCGGCCCGAAGACATCCTCCAGCGTGATGACTGCGATGTGCTCCTCCGGATCTGCCGGCGGGAGGCCGATCATGTGGATCCCCTGACGTCCCAGCACACTGCGGAAGCAGTTCACCCGCACCGCGCTGTCATGGTTTCCGCTGATCATCATGATGGCCGCCTCCGGGGCTGCCTTCGTCAGGCCCGTCAGGAAGCTGTCGAACAGCTCCACAGACTCCGCGGAGGGCACCGCCTTATCGTAAATGTCCCCGGCGATCACCACTGCGTCCGGCTGCTCTTTCTCTGCCGCTTCGACGATTTTGTTCAGAATGTATTCCTGATCTTCCCGGAGATCCCGGGTGAAAAGGCGCAGTCCCAGGTGCAGATCCGAAAGATGAAAAAACTTCATGGGGTTCTCCTTTCCGGAATTTCTTCCCCGCAGCTCTCTGCGGAGATCCTCTGCTGTTAAGTATATCGTATCCAAAGTCCGTTTTTACGGACTTTGTTCCCGGTATTATCATACTCCCAGTCCCAAAAAGATACATATTCCGATATAATGTAACTGCAGCACATATGCAGCACATAAAAACTGTACTGTAAAGGAGGAGAAAGATATGAAAATTCAAAAACGTATTGCCCTGTTTCTTTCCGTCATGCTGATCGCGCTGTCAGTGCTGACCGGCTGCGGCGGAAAAAAGCAGGAGGCTGCCCCCGAAAAGGCGGTCCCCGAAACGACGTCGGCTTTCCAGGCGAATGCCGGGACCTATGAACTCTTCAGCTTACTGGGCCTGTCACTGGCGGATTACGCGATGATGTCCGGGACCACCGAGGAGGAGGCAAAGAAATCCTTCTATGTGGAGCTGAAGGAAGACCAGACCGCCGTGTTCAACATGGACGGGGAACCGGAAAATGTCAAATGGAAGCTGGACGGCGAAAATATCTCCCTCTATGCCGACGGAGAAGCGGAAACGCTGGAAGGAACCGTGAAGGACGGTGTCCTTACGCTTACCATAGAAGACACGGATGTCATCCTGCTCCGGGAAGGCGCTGTCCCGCCGGAGATCGAAACCTCGGGCCTTGCCGCGCTGCTCGGGGAAACTGAAGAGAACGCTGACTCCGGCAGCGGTGTGACAGAAGCATCCGCCGAAACCACGGCTGCGGAGACCAAGGCTGAGGAAACCACCGCGGCAGAGACCTCCGCGGCAGAGACCTCCGCTGAGGAGACCAGTGCTGCAGAAACCACGGCTGCGGAAGCCAAAGCCGCTGAAACCGCGGCTGCGGCCGGCAGCAGCAAAGGATCCGAAGGTGCCCGGAAGTACGCCCTCTGGGAGTACTCCGCCAACGGCATGACAGTCCATCACGACATGCTGGTCACCGCCGGTATGGGCGACACCTACATCGAACTCCGGGACGACCACAGCGGAACCTTCCTGCTCTTCAACACGCCGGTGGAGGTGACCTGGAACGACAAGGAAGTCCTGATGTACGGTGTGTCAAAGTATCCCTACACCATCAGCGGCGACACCCTGACCCTGGACATGCAGGGCGTGACCTACGTCATGAAGCGGGATGACTCCGCCGGTTCTTCCTCCGGCTCCTCTTCCGCAGATACCGAAACCGAAGCGCCGGAAACGGAGGCTGAGACAAAAGCCGGGGCCGGCAGTGCCGCTTCCTCTGCAGGCGCGGCGGCATCGGACGCGTCCGGCGGCGACGGCATCGTCTCCGAAGAAGCAGTGCAGAAAGGCTATGTCTGGCTGAGCGAGATCCAGAGCTCCAAAGCCTTCGACATGACCTACGAGGACCTTGCGGAGTATTTCGGCACGGAAGGTCAGTTCGACAAAGAAGAGTACAGCGACCACATGAAGCGCAACAAGCGCTTCTACAAGTGGGTCTCCGCGGATGACCCGAATCACTTCATCTACGTGAACTTCGACGAGAAGGACGCGGAAAAGGCCCCCGGCGTCTATACCATCAGCAGCTTCAATTCCAGCGGCTTCAGGGCTTCGGAAGCGAAGGACAAATATCTTTCCGTTCTGCAGGAAGAGGCCCGGGAAGCGGAAAAAGCAGCAGCAGCAAACGCTCCGATGAAAAAAGATACTCTGACGCTGAAGACCTTCGGGGGCAGCGACACCCTGGATGTCGAGGTCGAATACCCGGAGAAGGGCTGGGCCCGGAAGGACGGAAGCAGCGACGTCAAGCTCTACAATACGGAGGATCTGAACAAGACCTTCGGCGCCGGCTTCATCCAGTTCACTTTCAAGAAAAATGTTGAGGATTTTGATTTCTACAAGGATAAATTCGAAAACTTCAAAGAGATCGGGACCCGGGAAATCGGCGGTATCGAGATGACCGGCCGCACCTACAAGAACATCGGCTACGAGTGGACCGAATATGTCGGCCAGATCCGGGACGGCGCGGCGCTCTCCATCGGCGCCGTGAAGGTGGATCTTGACGAAGGCACCTTCGGGGACCGGATCCTGGACAGCATTGAGATCAAATAAGCACTGAATCAGGGAGACAGCAGTTATGGGACGTCAACTGGAAGAGGAGAAAATCTTCCGCGGACCTTCGGAAGAAACGGCGAAAGCAAAAACATTGCAGACCGGCACCGGACGGGACAAAGTCATCATCCGCACCAGCATCATCGGGATCCTGGCGAACGTGTTCCTCGCGGCCTTCAAGGCTGCGGTGGGGCTCGTCACCAACTCGATCGCCATCATCCTGGACGCAGTCAACAACCTGTCCGACGCCGGCTCTTCGCTGATCACTATCGTCGGGACAAAACTTGCGGCGAAACAGCCTGACAAGAAGCATCCCTTCGGCCACGGGCGGATCGAGTACCTCAGCGCCATGGTGATCGCAGTCATCGTCCTCTACGCCGGACTGACCTCTTTCACTGAATCCGTGAAGAAGATCATCCACCCGGATACACCGGACTACACGGTTCCGGCGCTCCTCATCGTCGCGTCCGGCGTCGTCGTAAAGATCCTGCTGGGCCGGTACGTGAAGGATATCGGAACAAAGGTCAATTCCGATTCCCTGGTGAATTCCGGGGAGGATGCGTCCCTGGACGCCATCATCTCCGCCTCTACCCTGGCGGCTGCCGTCATCTTTCTGGTGAGCGGCATCTCCCTCGAGGCATGGCTCGCCGCCGTTATTTCCCTGATCATCATCCGCTCCGGCATCGGGATGCTCCGGGAAACCATCTCCCGCCTGCTCGGCGAAGGTGCTGACGCGGAACTGGGGCGGGCCATCAAGGCGACGATCCTCTCCTTCCCTGAGGTCCGCGGGGCCTACGACCTGGTGCTGAACAACTATGGGCCGGACAACTTCAACGGTTCCATCCACATCGAAGTCCCGGACACCTTTACCGCGCTGGAACTGGACGAGCTGATCCGGGAGATCACTCTCAAGGTCTACAGAGAACACCATGTGATCCTGACCGCGATCGGCGTCTATTCCGTCAACACCGGGAATGATGCTGCCGCGCAGATGCGGGAGAAGATCTATTCGGCAGCCTCTGCGCATCAGTATGTGACGGAGGTGCACGGCTTTTACGTGAATGAGGAAAAGAAGTCCATCCGGTTTGACCTCGTGATCAGTTTCGATGCCCCGGACCGCCGTGCGGTCTGCCGGGAGGTCTATGACGAGATTCACGCAATGTATCCCGACTATGAGCTGCAGATCGCCCAGGATACGGATTTTACCGAAGCCTGAACACCGGAATTGAAAAACCAGCCTGAGCGGTATATCAGACCGCGAAGGCTGGTTTTTCTTATTCTGCATTATTTTGCAGTTTTTTCTCCGGCAGCGGCTTCTGCCAGTGCCAGGACCTGGTCATATTCCGGGAATGGATCGTAGCTTATCTGCCCTTCTTCCGGAGGACGGTTCGTCCGGATCCGATACGTGATGAACCGGTTTCCGATAAAAACATTCAGTTCCTTTCCGCGAAGGCTGACCAGCACATCACCTTCGGTCTTCTCCTTCAGAACCTGCAGCGCCTCATAAAACCCTTTCGGCACCGATCCGTCTGCAGGCTTGCTGTCGTCCTCTCCGCTCTCCCGTCCAAGCATGAGGAAGGCGTCAGGACAACTTTCCGAGGCAATCTCCTGAAGTCCCTGCTCCTCGTACCAGGTGTCGCCCGCTACGCCGGCGCCCCGGTCAATGAACCGCAGGTCGGCGCCGGTATCCTTCGGAAGCTCCGCCCGGGTCCAGGCGCCGGACAGGTAAGTCCCGCTCTTTTTTCCGTCCGGGCGGCTCAGGGAAAGAGGCGCCGTGGCGTCACTGGTCACTACAGGGATGCGGCGCCGGGAACCGGCAACCTGCCAGAAACACAGGACCTCTGCTTTCTCCACGATCGGAAGAAGCTCCGCATTCCGCACCATGGCTGCAGTCAGGGACGATCCTCCCTTTTCGGTGATCGTCGCGTTATAAAGCCTTTTTCCGACCGTCTGCTCCAGATTCTTTTCCGTGGCAAGACTCGCATAGGCTTTTACGCCGGGCCGGTATACCTTCAGCCAGACCACTGCAGCGGCTGCAGTCGGAATCAGACTCAGCCTTGGAGAAAACCATCCGATGATCAGCGCTGCCAGAATGATGAGCAGCACGATCAGAAGATTGGTCCTCATCTTCTGATAAGCCGCCTTCACCTCGTCAAAGGAACTTTTTACACTTGCCATTCAGGTCCTCCTGTCTCACGGAAAAAGAACGCCGCCTGCACACAGGGTGCCGGCGGCACTTCTTTATCAGTTTATTCTCCGTCCACCTCAGCCAGCTTTCCGGTCCGTTCGATCTCCATGATCATTCCGACACGCTCCGCATGACGGCCGCCCTGGAACTCTGCGTCTTTCCAGGCATCCACGATCATCTTTGCAAGGTCCGGGCCCACGACCCGGGCACCGAAGCAGATGATGTTCGCGTTGTTGTGCTGTTTGCTGAGCTGCGCTGTATAGGGCTCGCTGCAGACTGCCGCGCGGATGCCTTTCACCTTGTTGGCAGCAAGGCTGATGCCCACGCCGGTGCCGCAGATCAGGACGCCGCCGTCTACCTTGCCCGCGGCTACAAGCTTTGCGACCTTGTAGCCTGCGACCGGATAATTGAACCGCTCATTTGTGTCCGTTCCGACGTTGACGACTTCCACACCCTGACTCTTCAGATGCTCCATGATCTCAAACTTCAGATCCACTGCCGCATGGTCATTTCCGATTGCAAGCTTCATGTTGTTTTCCTCCGCTCATCCCACGATATTTTGACAGTTCGTTCCTGATCTCCACTCCGGAGATCCTGCTTTATTCTATCTTACTTCACCCGGAACGTCTGCGCAAGAATCCGCTGCCGGACAGAGCATTTTTACTCCTCCCTGTTCCGGCATACCCTGCTTCAGCCTTCCTCCGCCGGAAACAGCTTCCGGAACACCAGCTCTCCCATGACCCGGTAGCCGTACCGGTTCAGGTGGACCTCGTCAGAGCGCAGACTCTCCGGCACCCGCCCGGCTTCCATGTCCCTGCGGTCCCGTTCCGTGGGAGAAAGCCCTGCGTCGGCAAGGCCGCGGGTGCTGAGATACTCCCGCAGATTCACGTAACGGTCGCCGAAGGCCGCTGCCATCGCCTCCTCCAGGTCCCGCATCTCCCGGCGGGAGCGGATGGGCATGCCCAGGACCAGCGCTTCCTTCTCCGGCGCGGCATAGAAGCTTAACAGCGTCCGATGCTGAAGGATCAGATCTTCCGCGTTCTCAAAAAAACCGTTGGCGCCCATCAGAACTACCGGAAGCAGCTTCCGGCATTCCCGCATGGCCCGTGTTTCGATTTTCGTTCCTGCAGGAACCGTCAACGCTTCCCCGCCGTCTGTGCGTTCAAAATAATATTGCTCATTGAAATAGGCGCCCCGCAGCGTGAGCCGGCCTTCCGCACCCCCGATCCGTACCGGGTTCACCCCTGCGTTCCCGTAAACAAGAAGGCAGGTTTCCGAGCAGAGCGGGCATTTCAGCGGGACCGGGATTTTCTCCCGCCCCGCCGGAATTCTGACCGCCTCCTCCAGCACAAAGGGCAGGGCGCCGCTGCGGCCCAGGATCGTGAAGGTATCTTCTCCGCAGACGCCGAGATTTTCCACCCGGTAAGAATCCTCGTCCGCCGAAAGTCCGGACAATCCTTTCTCTGCAGTTTTCCTCTCTGCAGTTTTCCTCTCTGCAGCTTCTCTCCCTTCAGCTTTCCCCGTTTTCTTCAGCATTTCCCGGATCTTCTCCTCCAGCACGGCCGGATAGCTCACGCCGCCTCCTCCGAAGCCTTCCGTCAGGCTGTCTCCGACGCAGGCAATACCGTTCTGAAGCCACTGATTTCCGAACCCTGTCATGAAAATGCTCTCCCTTCCGCCTTCATGCCGCGTGCGGCATGCACTCAGACCTTATACCATCAGACATGCTGACTCCTGCCTGTTTCAATGGAAACGCGTCCCGGGCTGCGAAACCGCAGGTCCGGGACGCGCAATGCTGCTTACTGATCAGATTTTCTCCGCGGCTGCGGACCCCAGGTCCCTCCGCGGTGCTTCAGGTTCAGCCCTCCAGCTTCAGGAGATCCTGTCCTGCCTTGACCTCGCCGGTAGCCATCGGCGCGACCTTCGCGTAATCATCGGTGTTGGTGATGATCATCGGGGTCGTGACCTTGTATCCGGCCTTCTTGATCTCGTCGATATCGAAGGAGATGAGCAGGTCGCCCTTCTTAACCTTCTGATCTTCCTCGACGTGGGTCTCATAGAACTTTCCATCGAGTTTGACGGTATCGATACCGATGTGGAGCAGGATCTCTGCGCCGTCGTCGGTGGAAAGACCGATGGCGTGCTTCGTCTCGAACAGCATGGAGACGGTCGCGTCGCACGGAGCGTACAGCTTGCCCTCGGAAGGCTCGACTGCGACGCCTGCGCCCATAGCCTCGGACGCAAATGCCTCATCCTCGACCTCGCACATCAGCTTCATGGTACCGTTCATGTGAGCGCCCAGTACTGCATCCGGAAGCTTTTCCTTTGCCGGAGCTTCCGCCTTAGGAGCTTCCGCTGCCGGAGCAGCTCCCAGGAGTTCCTGAGGAATCTTGCCCGCACGGACATCCTCGACGAACTCTTCCAGGTTGGACTTGACCACGGTGACCACCGGTCCGTAGATGACCTGGATACCGTTGCCCTTGATGACGACGCCGGAAGCGCCGGTGGACTTCAGAAGTGCCTGATCGACCTTGCCGCTGTCCTTCAGGGACAGACGCAGTCTGGTGGCGCAGCAGTCGATATCAGTGACGTTGTCGACGCCGCCGATGCCCTTCAGGATCGCAGCGGACTTGGCGTCGAAATTCTTCGGCACACCCGCCGCACCGCCGGCAACGCCGACGCCCGTAGCGGCGCGGTACTCATCCTTGGAGATCATCTTCATCTCTGCGTCTGCGTCGCGGCCCGGGGTCTTGATATCCCACTTGAGGATGAAGAAACGGAACACGATGAAATACAGGACAAAGTAGACGGCGATGACCGGGATCAGGGTCATCCAGTTGGACTTCGCCTGGCCGGGCAGGATGCCGTAGAGGATCAGGTCGATAAGACCGTCAGAGAAGGTCGTACCGACACAGATCTTGAGAACATGGCAGGTGACGAATGCGCAGCCTGCGAAGAACACGTGAATACCGAACAGGACCGGCGCAAGGAACAGGAAAGTGAACTCGATCGGCTCGGTGATACCGGTCAGGAAGGAGGTCAGAGCGACGGAGAACAGCAGGGAACCTGCTTCCTTCTTCTTCTCCGGGAGTGCGACAGAATACATCGCAGCCGCCGCGCCCGGCAGACCGCCCATCATGAAGGGGTACTTACCGGTCAGGAAGCGGCAGGCCTCGACCGAGAACTTGGTGGTGTTGGGATCCGCCAGCTGTGCGAAGAAGATGTTCTGCGCACCTTCGACCAGGTTTCCGTTGATCATCATGGAGCCGCCGACACCCGTCTGCCAGAAGGGCATGTAGAAAATGTGGTGCAGACCGAAGGGGATCAGCGCACGCTCGATGCAGCCGTAGATAAAGGTTCCGAAGTAGCCGGACGCGATAACGATGCCGCCCAGCGCGTAGATTCCGGTCTGGATGATCGGCCATATAAAGTAGCAGATGACACCGGTCAGGATACCGAAGACCATGCAGACGATCGGGACAAAACGCGTGCCGCCGAAGAAGGACAGCGCGTCCGGAACCTGCTGCTTATAGAATTTGTTGGTCAGAAGCGCAGCCACGACACCGGCGACGATACCGCCGAACACACCCATCTGCAGGGTGGTGATGCCGAGCATCGAAGTGATGGCGCCGTCCTTCACTGTCGGGGCGATGCTTCCGTCCGGAAGGATCTGACCGCCGATCTGCAGACAGACGTTCATGGTGGTGAGCATGATCAGATAGAAGATGCCTGCGCCGAGGACTGCGACGCCTCTTTCCTTTTTCGCCATACCCATGGAGACTGCCAGCGCGAAGATCAGCGCCAGGTTTCCGAACACCGCGCTGCCTGCGCCGTTGAACAGCATCATCAGGGAATAGAGCGCCGTGCCTTCATGAAGGACACCCTCCAGATGATAGGTCGCGATCGTCGTCGCATTGGTAAAGGAACTACCGAGACCCAGCAGAATACCTGCAGGCGGGAGGACAGCGATCGGAAGGAACAGTGATTTACCGATCTGCTGCGCAGCCGCAAACAGAGATCCGCCGCCTTCTTTCTTTGCCATAAAAATACATCTCCTTTCAGTTCAGCTTGTGCAGTATTTATAGCCCTTACAGATTAATTATATCTTTTTTATAGAATTTTAATAGATTGACCGCCTGTTTTTTTCGCTTTTTTTTCAGGTCACTCCGTTTTTGTCCGCGCTGCTTGCCATGCCGTCGGATCTGTGCTATCATCCATTTCAATCCTGCTTTAAAGCATAAAAGCACAATGGGAGACGCCAGTATGAATGAAGATATCAGGAACGAACTTCCGGCAGACCAGAACGAAGACAAGGCCAGGCTGGAGCGGATCCGGAACCGGATCGCCGCCATTGACCTGACGATCGCGGACGCGCTGGCCAGACGCATGGACTGTGTCGAGGAGATCATCGGGTATAAAAAAGAACACGGCATGATCATCTTTCAGGGAGACCAGGAGAAAAAACAGAGAAAAGTCCTGCGGGAGCGGGTCGCCGGTCATAAGTATGAGGATGAGATCCTCGATGTCTATCAGGAGATCATAAAAAGCAGCAGGAAGGTCCAGGCCAGAAGTCTCTTCTCCTACAACATCATGCTGATCGGCTTTATGGGCAGCGGCAAGACCACCGTGGCTGACTACTTGGGCCGCATGTTGGAGATGGAGCACGTAGACACTGACGAGATGATCGTGAACTGGATGGGCATGAGCATCAGCGACATGTTCAGGAACTACGGCGAAGCATATTTCCGGAACCTGGAGAGCAACACGCTGCTTGCGCTCCGCGAGAGGAAGCAGCTTATCATCTCCTGCGGCGGCGGTATCACCCTGCGGCCGGAGAACGTCGAGACCATGCGGTCCCGCGGAGTCGTCGTGTGGCTGACCGCGACCCCTGAAACCGTCTACGACCGCCTCCATCTTTTCACCGACCGGCCGCTGCTGAACGGCAACATGAATATCCCCTATATCACAAAGCTGATGAAGGAACGCGAGCCGCGCTATGTCAGTGCGGCCGATGTCCGGGTCCCGACGGACGGACTCACCGTCCACGAGATCTGCGAGATCCTGGTGAAACGGGTCCTTGAATTCCAGAAAAGCCGGGCAGACTGATGTCTGCCCGGCTTTGTTATACTTTTCAGGTTCTGGCCGCGGGCCTTGCGCATTCCGCGGAATGTTGACCCCGGTGAGGATCTTCTCACGCCGGGATGTTTTCTCAGAATCCGTAGAAGATCTGGACCAGCGGAGAGGTCCGGTCCAGGATCAGGGTCTTGCTGCCGCCCTTCAGCGATGCCTTTGCCGCGTCCAGGGAACGGACAAAATTGTAGAACTCCGCCTTGCTCTCGTCATTGTACGCCTCGGACAGGATCCTCATGTACTCCGCCTCGCCCTCCGCACGGAGGATCTCCGCGTTCCGGTTCGCCTCGGAGCGCATCACGCTGACCTCCCGGTCCGTGTTGTTCCGGATCTTCTGCGCCTCGGAATTGCCCTTCGCCGTGTAGGACGCCGCAATGTTGTTCCGCTCGGAGATCATGCGCTCATAGACCGCCTGCTTGTTGTCGTCCGGCATATCCAGGGACTTGGTCTCCACGGAAAGGATCTCGATGCCGTAGCCCTCCAGGGAATCGCCGATGCTGTTCCGGATGTCCTGGGCCAGCTTTCCGTTCCGGTTTTCGATGATCGCCGACTGATCCATGTTGGAGATCACGGACTTCAGTGAGGAGAATACCGACGCGGAGATCCGGGACTGGGCCTGGGCCAGCTGCCCGTTCAGGTACCGGGTAAACTTCACCGGGTCATTGATCCGCCAGAGCACGAAGGCGTCGGCGATCATGGTCTTTTTGTCGCGGGTGATGACGTCGGACTTCGGGATATCATAGATCTGCATGCACTTCGGAAGGGATTCCGCTTCCTGGATCACCGGAACCTTGAAGGACACGCCCGGCTTTTCCTCGACCCGGACGATCTCGCCGAACTGCTTGACCAGCATATACTCGTCCGGATACGTGACCACCAGCGCGGAGATCCCGAGGAACAGGACAAGAATGACAAGCACTGCCGCCAATGTCTTTTTCATGTCAGCTTCCTCCTTTCTCAGCGTGCGCCCGCAGGCGCGGGCTGGCTGCCGGCATCGGCCGCGCCGGCCTGAACCACCGTGCTTCCGAAGGTATCCAGCGGCAGCAGCGTCTGCGTCCCGCCGCCGTCCGTGATATATACCTTCAGATCGGGAAGGATCCCTTCCATCGCCTCGTAGAACATGCGCTGCTTCGTGATCAGCGGATATTTCGAGTACTCCGCGTACATCTGCTCGAAGCGGGACACCTGGCCCTCCGCCTCGTTGATGCGGGCCTGCTTCTGCGCCTCCGCGCTCTTGATGATCTGGTCGCAGGCCGCCTCCGCCTGCGGGATCTTTTCGTTCCGGTCCTTGTTGGCGTTATTCACCGCCGTATCGGCGCCCTGCTTGGCGTTCTCGACGTTCTTGAAAGCGTTCAGGACCTCGTCCGTGGGCGGGAAAGCGTCCTGGATCGTGATATTCACCACTGAGATCCCGATGTCCTCCTGGATCATCCGGTTCGTGAGTTTTTCCTTGATCTCTGACTGGATCGCCGCCTTCCCGGTGGTGATCACGTCGTCCACGTTGTAGACGCCCACCGTGTCGCGGATGTAGGACTGGGCCAGCATCTTCAGCGTGGCCTCCGGGTTCTCGGACGCGAACAGATATTTCACCGGGTCGCTGACCATATATTCCAGATAGAAATCCGTGTTGACGAAGTTAAAGTCCTTCGTGATCATAATGGCTTCCTCCGGAATGGTCACGTCCGTCTCCTGCACATACCCTATGGGCATGCCCATGATGACCTTCGAGACCTTCCTGACCCTCTGGATAATGGGAAGCTTAAAGTGGAGACCTGCCTGGGAGACCGTCTCCGCGTTTCCGAGGGTCATGACAACGGCGTAATTGTCCTCGTCCAGGCTGTACCATGCCCCCTGGGACAGATACACTGCCGCCAGGATCAGGATCAGGAGCACGCCCGGGATCCTGAAGCCCGGCAGCTTCGGCTTTTTCCCGCCGCCGCTTCCGCCGCTGTTCCCGCCGCCCTGGCCGTCGATATTTCCGGTGTCCATGCCGGCGTGGGGATCCTTCTTCCTGCTGAAAGACTTCAGGGTATCAAAGAGATCGTCCAGTCCGCCCTGTCCCGTTCTTCTCATCTTTGCCTCCTTTTTGAATCTGAATCAGATGCTGCCCGCTTCCGCAGGCGGGCCTGCAGTTCTGCCGCGGTCATTTCTCCGCGCTTCTGCTGCGGATCCGGATGCCGTTCACCGTCACGTTGTCGGTGACCGGGATCAGGAAATATTCGATGCCGTCGATGACCCGGGTCTCCACCAGGTCCGCGGCTTCGGCGTCAACGTCCAGACGGACCGACTCGGACTTCACCGACAGCTTCTTCGGCGCTGCCACGCTCTCCGCCAGCAGCGGGGCGCTGTCCTCGCCGGCGATCTCCCCGTAAGCCTTGTCAAAACGGCCCAGGGCTTCCTCGTCCGCGCCGCTGTCGTACAGGATCTGCCGGATCTCATGCTGCCCCAGCAGCACCGGCTCCGGCTCGTCCTTTCCTTCCTCCAGGATCCGGTTCACCGCTTCGCTGATGTTTTTCACGTTCTCGAAACTGCAGTCCTTCCCAAGGGACACCTCGATCACCTCGCGGAACACATCCTGCTCCGCAGTCCGCGGCATGGGAAGATCCATTCCCAGCAGCGCCGCAGCCAGCTCGTCGTGGCGGCTCTCCTCATTTTTCGCGTACCAGAGGGCTGCGTGCAGATCCGTGGAGCGGTCATTGAAGGCGGGATACAGCATGCCCACCTCCGGCTTCTGCACGCCCCAGTCCTCAGACCGGCTGAAGAAAGCCTTCTCGTCCGCGTCGTAGCAGAGTCCGTCCTTGAGAAGGGTGACCGGACAGACGGAGAGCTCGATGAACTGGTAGACATTCTCCGAGCCATCCGTGAGGACCATATTGTCGCTGGTCCGGGTCGGGATGTCGTAGGCCCCGTGCACCAGCAGGATCAGGTACTTATCCGTGGTGCGGTAGGTCTCGATGATCTTATCGAAAAAGGCGTCCACCATCTCCGCATCGGCAAGTCCGCTCCGCAGGAGCCGGTACAGTTCCGGCTGGTGGCCGCCCTCCTTCTCCTCGGAAAGAGGGAAGTCCATGTTGAAAAGTGTCTTCCCGATGCGGCCCGAGACAGCCTTTTTGAAGAGCTCGCAGTACTTGAAGAGTTCCTCGTCCGCAAGGCTGTAGAAGCTGTCCTTCAGCTCCGCTACCCGCTCCTTCTTCTCATTCACGTAGCAGCCGTACATACGGTCCACGCGGCAGTTGTTCTTGTCAAAAAGCTTCCTTACTTCACTGATTCCTTTTCTGTCCATGCTGTTTCGGCCCGCCGCCGCGGGATTCCGCGGGGCGGGCCGGTACTCCTTTATCGGTTTTATTCTGCCAGTGCGAGGATCTGCTGCCAGACGTCGTCGTCCACGTGGATCCCCTCCGCCATGCTCTTCTTTCTGCGGGCCACCGTGCTTTCGCCCGGGCAGCGCACCGGATGTTTCGGGTCTGCCGGGTGGGTGCTGTCCGCGGCCTCGACACGCTTGTCCAGCTTCTCCTGGATCTCTTCCTTCGATCCGAACAGATAAGGATCATAAGCGATGAAGATCTGGGAACAGCCGCCGCAGCTTCCGTATTTATCCTGGTCCATGTCGCTGGCCACGATGCCGTTGGACATGAGCATCGCTGCCATATCCAGCGCGATGGCAAGGCTGGTGCCCTTCCAGTAGCCGGTGGGCAGGATCCGCATCGACTTCTCGATGGCGCCGGGATCCGTGGTCAGGTTGCCGTCGGAGTCAAAGCCGCCCGGATAGGGAAGCTGCTTTCCGGCAAGGCGGTAGACCCCCAGCTTTCCGTAGGAATACTGACTCATGGCCATATCCACGACGATGGGTCCGTTCTCACGAGGAATGGCGATACAGAAGGGGTTGTTGCCGACGCCCAGCGCATCAGAACCCCACATGGGCATGCAGCTCTCGGTGTTGGTCCAGCACATACCCATCAGGCCCATGTCCGCCATATGCCATGCGTAGGTGCCGCCGCGCATCCAGTGGGTGGTGTTCTTCAGCGCGACGCAGCCGATCCCGTGCTCCTTCGCGAGGGCCGCAGCGCGGTCCGCGCAGAACATGGCGTTGCAGATGCCTATACCCAGATGTCCGTCATAGTTTTCCACAGCGCCCTTCGCGCCCAGCAGCTCCGGGCTGCCCTTCAGGTCGATCAGTCCCCGGTGAATGTAATCCACAAAACGCGGCACCCGGTTTGCTCCGTGGCTCTCCACGCCGTCCGCGCTGGACTCGGTGTGGATCTGCGCGCAAAGCTCCGCCTGCTCCTCCGTGAGACCCGCCTTCAGGAATGCCTTCTTGATGACTGCTTTCAGTTCTTCAAATGCGATCTTCATATTTCTGTCTCCTTATTGTGTCCCTGCTTGCTGCCTGGTTCTGCCATATGAAATAGCTCTGTCAGACCGCGCACGGGCCGGGCAGCCCGCGCAATTGTTTCCTCGTTCAAAATAACACACTTCCGGGCGTGATACAACTGAATGCAAAAGTCGCCGGGCCGCGTCCGCTCAGAACAGCTCCACCGGATTCCATCCGTAATCCTGATAGCTCTCGATGTCCAGACTGTTCTCCAGCACATACATCCGCGCGAAAGCAGTCCGGGTCTTGTCTTCATCGTCCGCTTCCGCAAAGAACCGGTCCGCCAGGCCGTCATAGTCCTTGCAGAACTCCCGGATCGACTCGTCGTGTCCCGCGCCGTCTGTGGCCTTCTCAAAGGAAGTGACCACGTATCTGCCGTAAGCTTCTTTCATATGCATGACGCCGGGCACACGGCCTCCGCTCTGGCTCATCAGCCGCTTCCCCTCCACGGTGTAGCCGTCGATATTGAAGTAACCGAAAACCTTCACATCCTCCGGGTCCGCGTCGTCGACATAGAGGACCCGCGGGCTCGGGATCTCGATCTGGCCAGGTCCGTAATTCTCTTCCGCGTCCGCAAGGATCTCCTGGCAGGCTGCTCCGACGATAGGATCTGACCCTCCGTAGAGGAATTCCGGCGCGTTCTCTCCCACTGTGACTCCGTCCTCCACTTCCGCGGACTCGATGGAAAGACGCTCAAACGCATACCCGAAGGGGCTTTCCGCCGACTCCGCAAGCTGCATGCTGAATTCATAGGCGGTCCTGCCGGGATGATTGTCAAAGCCCAGTGTGCCCTTAACGATGCCGTTCTCCACGCTGTCCGCCTCGATAAAGGGAGACACGCCGCCCCAGTCGCCGTTGTAGAGGACGATGTTTTCGCCCTCAGCTTCCTGGGCAGAGACCAGTGCTTTCGCAGCCTCCTCCGACACGCCGATCACACTGGTGAGAAGCTTTTCCGCGTCCTTTGCACCGATGGTATGGCTGTCCGAATCCTTCTTTTCCGAGCCGGTATAGGCGCCGGACTCCGAAACGGCAAGACCGAGGAAGATCTGCCGGGAAGCCGCATTCAGCTCCTTGCTTTCATAAACGGATCCCTTGTCCGGAATATTGGCGCCTCCGAAGACTGCGTACCACACATCCTTTGCCAGCTCCTTCGCTGCCTCAGGCGTTCCGGGCTCTGCTTTTTCGACCGGAGCTTCCGTAGTCTCTGCAGCCGTGGTCTCTTCCTGTGTGGTCTCCGCGGCCGTGGTCTCCGCCTTCGTGGTCTCAGGCGCAGCCGTTGCCGGGGCTGCCGTTGTCGC
>OCVV011343212.1_pt1 | contig 30981 bp, 22 predicted proteins | sample 1539721 | NCBI WGS metagenome assembly OCVV01 (sample SAMN02144230, study PRJEB22623) | gut metagenome | biome: sheep rumen | host: Ovis aries | place: New Zealand | reverse complement strand
CCTGGGCAGCGCCCGCATCCGCGTCCGCTCCCTGATCGCCGCCATCCGCATCAGAGATGAGAAGAATACCAAACGCAGCATCCGCTCCACGGCCATCAAAAAGGTGCCGTTTACTGTGGAGATGCGCAAAAACTATACGATCCTGTGCCCGCAGATGTCGCCGATCCATTTCGACCTTCTCGAACCAGCCGTGCGCGCCTGCGGCTACAATCTCGTGATTCTGCCCAACGACAACCGCCGGGCCGTCGACTTCGGCCTCAAGTATGTCAATAACGATGCCTGCTATCCCTCCCTCTTCGTAGTGGGACAGATCATGGAGGCACTTGACTCCGGCAAATACGATCTGGACAGGACAGCGGTTCTGATGACCCAGACCGGCGGCGGCTGCCGCGCCTCCAACTACGTCGGCTTTATCCGCCGCGCACTGACAAAGGCGGGCATGGGCCAGATCCCTGTTGTCTCCGTCAATATGTCAGGCCTGGAGGAGAATCCGGGCTTCAAGCTTGATCTCAGGCTCATCACCCGTGCGGCCTACGCCGTTGTCTTTGGCGATGTCATGATGCGCTGTATCTACCGCATGCGCCCCTATGAGCTCAAAAAGGGCCATGTAGAGGCCAAGCATCAGAAATGGATCCGGATCTGCACCGACTTCCTGACCAGGACAAACGGCCTCAATCTCCCCAAGGTCCAGCGCCTTGCCGTACAGATGATCCGGGATTTCGATTCCATCCCCATCCGCGAGGAGCGAAAGCCCCGCGTCGGTATCGTCGGCGAGATCCTTGTCAAATACGCGCCTGCGGCCAACAACTACCTGGTCGACCTGCTCGAGCAGGAGGGCGCGGAGGCCACTGTTCCCGACCTGATGGGCTTTATGCTCTACTGCTTCTACAACCAGGTCTACAAGGCGGAACACCTGGGCACGAGCAAGAAGACCGCCAGAAAGAGCACACTCGGCATCCGTGCCATCGAAGCCGCTCTCAAGCCCATTTACAGGGCATACGAAAAGAGTGTCCACTTCGAGGCACCCGCCAGCATTTATGATCTGGTCAAGTTTGCCGAACCCATCGTTTCCATCGGCAACGAGACCGGCGAAGGATGGTTCCTCACCGGAGAGATGATCGAGCTGATCAATGACGGCGTTGAAAATATCGTCTGCATCCAGCCCTTCGGCTGCCTGCCCAACCACGTAGTCGGCAAGGGTGTCATCAAGGCCATCCGCAGGGAGTATCCTCTGGCCAATATTGCCGCCATCGACTATGATCCCGGCGCCAGCGAAGTCAATCAGCTCAACCGCATCAAGCTGATGCTTGCCACTGCCCAGAAAAACCTGGAGAAGAAGAAGGCCGGCCTGGTTCCTGACTCCGCTGCGTCCGCAGAGTATACTGCCGACGAACGTGTTGCCATGGAGACTGCCCCCGAGATCGACAGCGATAATGCTTCCATCGGCTGTGTCCCCGACGCCTCTTCCTCAGAGGATAAGGCAGGCACTGCCGCTTCAGGCAGCAGGAATTCCGGCTCCCGCCCTTCCGGCAGCAGAGGCCGCGGGCTTACCCGCCTTTTCCGCAGAAAATAAATCCTGTTAACGCACAAAGACTCTTCCATAAAAAATAAATCCTATTAACGCACAAAGACTCCGGAATCAGTGATCTGAAACCGGAGTTCTTTTTTATTGGTTAGGTGAATGTTTTTATTTATACGGTTAAATCTATGCAGTGTATTGTTCTACAATATATAGGACAGTTTTTATTTTATGCCGTGAACAGGAAGTATCCGGACAGTTTTTGCGCAGCAAGAAGGAAGAGTATTCATCTGCCGTCTTTTCCAACGGTCTTACTACGACGAATACTCTTCCTTAGAAAACACCATCCAATGGACTTATCCTCCTTTTTGTCTGGCTCTCCGCTCTCTTTCCTCTTCATCTTTTGTACTGATTGTACTGTGATGTCCGCATTCAGATCTCCGTTGCACTCTCTGGTGCTTTCTCCGGATCTACAATCTGTTTCCTGAATTGCTGCTCCCTTCGAAACTTACCTCTCAATCCCTTTCCTCTACTATCTGATCGATGCGATAATCCGAAAGAGGACTGTTCCATCCTGATTCCCATCCTGCATCTTTCCGGTTTCCGATTCCAGTTCCTGTCGGGTTTTTATTCGTCAGGTGAATTCATTCATCAGAGCTGTGATCTTTCAAAATATCCGATGCTGTGATTCATCACTTCTCTTTGTGTACTCAATTGCGGAACATATTCAATTGTAACTGATTGATGGAGCTTAGATTAAATGTTTCCGGTGGCATGTACCTACCTTTCTTCTTCTTTTTTTCCGTCTCCTGACTGCCTGTCGGGATGTCCGAAAATTATGGGAGTGACCGGCGGCTGTCTGCCTTCCTGATCTGATCCTGCGAAACTGCTCTTTGAAGCAGCCTCCTTACGGATAGTCCTTTGAGACTGTCCGATCATTCGAAACTGTCTCCGCTGGCGTCTGAACTAATATAAAAGAAGATTGATCGGTGAGCTTCTCGTCACCTTTTCTTGAAGTACTTTATGTGATTATTATATATACTAACCTCTATTTTGTCAATTAATTAGTGTAAAAAATATATTATTATCGGAATATTCAGTCATTTGCCTACAATTATGTTCCTATGTCTTTGTCCGCACATTACTGCCGGCAAAAAAACGGCACCGCCATTTAGGCGGTGCCGCTGTCATTTCGGATTATGGTGTTTTGATCCCTGTGATCAGTCCAGGGGATACTTTGCGGTGATCTTTGCGATGATCGCCTTTGCGGGCTCAATGCCTGCTTCCTTGTCCCTGATGACGAGGGCAATTGCCTCTGCAACCTGGTCCATATCATCTTCCTTGAGGCCGCGGGTTGTCGCAGCGGGGGAGCCGAGACGGATGCCGCTGGTCACGAAAGGAGAACGCTGCTCATTGGGGATAGTATTCTTGTTGGCAGTGATATGTGCCTCATCAAGCCACTTCTCGACTTCCTTGCCGGTGAGATCCTGTTTTGTGAGGTCGATCAGCATCAGATGGTTGTCTGTGCCGCCGGACACAATATCAACGCCTCTCTTCTTGAGACCTTCGCAGAGTGCGGCTGCATTGTTGATGACCTGCTGCTGGTATTCCTTAAAGGAAGGATCCAGAGCCTCCTTGAAGCAGACAGCCTTGGCTGCGATCACATGCTCAAGAGGGCCGCCCTGGGTTCCGGGGAAGACACACTTGTTGAAGTTGAACTTCTTCGCGGTCTCTTCCATAGCCAGGATCATGCCGCCTCTGGGGCCGCGCAGAGTCTTGTGTGTTGTAGTTGTCACAACATCTGCATAGGGGAAGGGACTGGGATGAAGGCCGGCCACGACCAGACCCGCGATGTGGGCGATATCTGCCATCAGGACTGCACCGCAGGCATCGGCTGCTTCGCGGAACTTCTTGAAATCGATGGTCCTGCAGTAAGCGGAAGCGCCGGCGATGATCATCTTGGGCTTTGCTTCAATCGCGATCCGTTTGAGTTCGTCATAATCGATGAAGCCGTTCTCATCTACACCGTAGGGAACGATATTATAATAAGTACCGGAGATATTGGCAGGGCTGCCGTGTGTAAGATGTCCGCCCTGATTGAGGTTCATGCCCATCAGAGTGTCGCCGGGCTTGAGAATGGCAAACTCTACCGCAAGGTTGGCGGAAGCGCCGGAGTGAGGCTGCACGTTTGCATAGGTGCATCCGAAAAGCTCTTTGGCGCGCTCGATCGCAATGGTCTCGACGACGTCGATCACCTGGCATCCGCCATAATAGCGCTTGCCGGAATAACCTTCCGCATACTTGTTGGTAAGGGGGCTGCCCATGGCTGCCATAACGGCCTTGCTGGTCCAGTTTTCAGAGGCAATCAATTCTATATGATCGTTCTGGCGCTGAACTTCCTGCTCAATAGCTGCCGCAATATCGGGATCAACCTTTCTGACTTCCTCAATTGAATACATCTAATTCTCCCTTCTGGTACATTTGTAAGATGCTTATGTATAGAGATTCCGGCAAATAACGCCGTATTCATTACTTTAAGCTGTCACAGAATCAAAGTATAGCAAGAAGAATCACGTTGTGCAAGCGGAAAATACTTCATAATCCATCCGAGAAAACAGTTTCCTTTTATATGATTTCACCAATACAAGTCCGTCTATTCCTCTTTTTAACCGCCCGCACGGCACGATTTTATGAACAATTCATAAACGATTGAAAAAAAATATTGCCAAGAAAACCATAAAGATGTAACATGCCTGTAGCCAATATAAAAAATAATTTTTAACAATCATTTATCAATCAGCTATCAACCAGTTATCAATCAGCTATCAATCAGTCATCAAAGAGGGTAATTTTTCATGAATAAGAGAAAGGAATCTTTCGCAGGAGGACGTTTTAGCGGAGCCTTTCCTTTAGAAAAGCTCCGGACATTGCGGCCGATGATCGGCTATATGATCGCATATCTGCTGTCTTTCATGCTGATCGAACACTGGAACCGCCTGCACTACACTGTAATCCATACAAATGTCGATGACATGATCCCCTTCTCACCGGTTTTTGTCATCCCCTATATGCTCTGGTTTCCTTATGTAACCGTCTTCTGTGTATTTCTCGTGATGAAAAACGAGGAGTTCTACCACAGGCTCTGCACTACACTGGTGATCGGAATGACAATATTCATTGTTGTCTCCGTCATCTTCCCCAACATTCATCTGCTCAGACCCGAGACCATGCCGGTTGACAATGTGTTTACGCATATGATCTCAATGCTCTATCTCATTGACACGCCGACAAACCTGACACCCAGCATTCATGTGTTCAACAGTCTCGCGATCGTCGCAGCCGCCTGGGAGTGGAACTGGCAGACCGATGACGGTCATGTCTACAGGAAGCAGGTTCGCGGATTCTGGCGCGCAGTCATCACTGTAATCGGCATTCTGATCACACTCTCCACCATGCTGATCAAGCAGCATTCTTTCTCTGATGTAGTGATCGCAGCAGGCCTGTTCCTGTTTACACACCTGCTTGTCTACCGCTTCGATTTCATGTTTATCGGCGGCAGCAAGCGCGTGCGCCGTCCGGTTCTCCGGCCCAGATCGGCTCGTTCCTGAGCATTTACAGACTGAACTGAAAAAGCAAGCCCACCGGCAATTTGCCGGTGGGCTATTTGATTGTCTCTTCAGTTTGTTTTACTCCTGGGGCCTTTCATCCAGGATGATCCTCATGCGCGCGGTGTTCTTCTTGACACTGTACTCATCAGGCCATGTGACGGATGCGACGCCGCCGGAGTAGGTGTATTCCATGCCCCCGCCGCCGCTCTCGGCTGCCTGGCGGAGGATGACCCAGTCAGTTCCCTCAGAAAGCTGCTGGTTAATGAGCTCCGCAATCTTGGTCTCAGGAAGGTCTGTCTGGAAGGATCCGCTCATGCTGTCGAGCAGGGCACTCGCATTGACGATCAGCGCGGGGGAAGTGACCTTCTCGATGATCGCCTTGAGAACTGCCTCCTGATCCTTGCCTCGCTGGTTGTCGCCGTCCGGGAAGCTGTAGCGCTCGCGGCAGAAAGCCAGGGCCTCGCGGCCGTTGAGGTGATTCCAGCCCTGATTGATATGGACCTTGTCGTCTGTGAAGCAGTCGAAGTCATAGTCGGACCAGACGTCAACGCCGTCGATGGCATCGACGATGTCGATCAGGGTCGTGAAGTTGACACGGACATAATAGCTGATGTCGATCCCGTAGAGATTTTCCAGGGTCCGGATCGAAGCATCTTCGCCGTAGATTCCCGCATGGGTGAGCTTATCGCGCTGGCCATAGGACACCTCGGGGATCTCCACGTAATAGTCGCGCGGCGTCGTTGTCATCAGAATCTTCTTGGTCTTGGGATTGATCGTGACAATAATGTTGACGTCACTGCGGCTGGCCTGTGAGATATCTCCCTTGACATCGATACCGCTGATCAGCAGGTGGAAGGGCTCTCCGGGCTCGACCGACTCATATTCCATTTCCGTGCGGACCTCGTAATTCCAGACCACACGCACCTTTTCCTCATAGGAATCTATGACCTCTTCCAGGACAGAGCCGTAGGCCTCCCTGTAGACTGCTGCATCCACTTCTCCGTCCAGCAGAGCCTGAGCTGCTTCCAGGGCGGAGCTGTAGGTCTTGTACTCAATATCCTCTGTGCTCTTTTCTCTGGTCTCTCTGCGCAGGGTCTCCAGCAGTGTGTCCTTTTCGTCCCTGCTCAGGTCGTCTACAATGCCGAGTTGATATCCTGCCGTGTCGGCGATCTCCTGGGCGGAGTCATCGCTGCGGACAACCAGGTCGAGATAATCTGTCTTGTAGGAGCTCTCTGAGTTCCTGAGAAGATTCATGGTCCGGTACAGGTAATTGCATCCGACCAGCTGGACGATGATCATGAGAATGCTCAGGGCAATACCTGCGATCCTGGCCCTGCGGTTGCGTATATTGATCAGCAGGATCACGGCCAGCACCATACATCCAAGTACTGCAAAAGCCGTCATGATATATTTCCAGGGAATCATCCCTGTTCCGTTGAGCAGATAGATCAGCAGCGCCGCTATGACTGCCTGCAGCAGGGAAAGAATTGCGCCGACGGAACGGAGCTTTGACATTGATATGGGTTTTCTGTCATTTTTGCCGGAAGACCCTCTTCCCTTTTCTTTCTGCATCCTGGAGTTCTTTAATTCGTTCGTGGACATGCTTCCCTCTCTGATGTTAAATACCGCGTGCGGTTTTTCGTTATGACGCATAAACAGCACCTGCCTCGCCGGGCTTTCCGCAGATGACACGAGAAACAGGTGATGGGGTCTTGTTATTTTATTTCTTCACATTGGACTTGACGGAGGTGATGAAAAAGGTGCCGTCCTCACGAAGGACCATGCCTGTCAGGCGGTTGCCGTAGACACACCCCGTGTCCAGAGCTATCATACCCGTTTCAGGCAGGACTGTCCATACATCTTCTTTGATTTTTCCGTACTGTCCGCCCAGAAAATAGAGCGGAGCCCTGTAGGGCGTGTGTCCGGTCATGACAATTTTTCCGGAGTAATCCGTATCGCGGCCCCAGATCAGGGTCTCGATCGCATTGGCAGCCGGGTCGGGATCTGTCAGGGACGCATGAACACAGTTGAAGTTCTCTGCGGCATAGTAGTAGGGCATGGCCTCATACCAGTCGAGAAATTCCTGAACCCTGTGTTTATTATGAAGAAAAGAAAAAACCGTTTTTTCACCGCTGTTATAATACCACAGGTCCCTGCTTCTTCCACCCTCCGCACATGCGTCGAGCATCATCTGTTCGTGGTTGCCGCGGATCAGGACCAGGCGTTCGCCCATCCTCTCCTTGAGATCACGCAGGAACACAAAGGTCTCGTAGATCTTCGGCCCCCTGTCGATGGTATCTCCGAGATTGATCAGTGTGTCATTTTCTTCGTCAAAGGCCATTTTGTCCAGGAGTTCTCTGCATTCATCATAGCAGCCATGCAGATCTGTGATGATAAGTGTCCTTTTTTCTCCCACTGACATCTCCTTTCGGGTAATCGCAAGTGACTTTTCAGACAGTCCTTTTCAGTCCTCCTCAGCAGGCAGACTCGAAGGGCTGATATCCTCCGGCACAAAAATGTCCTCGGAACTGCCCTCCGCCGCGCTGTCCTCCGCCGCAGAAAAGTTCTCTTTGGTGTAAAAATCCTCCGGTGAACTTTCTTTCTCCGCGGCGTAAAACACTTCGGGTGACTGGGCAAAAGCAAAGGTGCTCCCGGCAAGGGCAGATTCCACATCCCGAAGGACCCGGCAGAAGCGGTCAAAATATTCCGGCTCCGACTCCTGCAGTGCCTCCCAGCCGGTAAAACAGATCTTTAGCGGGGCTGATGCGTCTGTCAGAGCATCGTACAGAGCATCCAGATTTCTGCCGTACCAGGAGGGCAGACCGAGCGAATCCTGAAGTCTTGCGTGGAGCAAAGCCCGGTCACGGACACCGGACAGGTCAACAGTGTGATCATGTGTATTTTTATCCATCATTCGCTGCTCCTGTACAGAAGTGTGAACGTCTCATAGTGATCATCGGTATAATAGATCCGGCCGTCGTCGGAATAGATCAGACGCTCCGCACCTCTACGCTTTGCACCCAGCGTGTTGATATCACACTCGTGATATTTTCCGTCCGGAAGAGTCCCCTCGTAGTTTCCGAAGTAATCGCCGCCGATGCACATGCCGGGGGCGTAATCCTCCAGGGAGCCTCCGGACCAGCCAAGAGCTCTGGCCTCTTTTTTGGTCATGAAATTGAGCGGCAGTTTTCCGTAAGTGTGGAGATAGAGGGCAACATCCTCCATGGTGGTGTAGACACCGTTCTCCTCGATCTCTCCGCTTCCGGAATCCCGGCTTTCAGTCTCCTCTCCTCCGTAGTCGGATTCCGGGTCGTAGGAATCTCCGCCCTCATCCGCGTCGGTTTCCTGCAGATCATCAAATTCCCCCGAGGCCGGGTTTTCTGCAGAAGCCTCAATTCTCTGCAGTTCCTGCGCGTCCTGTTTCTCCCCGCGCTCCCGGGAAGCGGTCCCGCCGCATCCTCCTGCCAGCGCCAGCAGAATACACAGGAAAGGAACCAGAAACCATCTTTTCCAGTTGTTGAATCGGGTTTTCATATCGTCCAGCTACTCCTTTCCCAGGGGGCGTCCGGCAGCTTCCGGCACATAGGTCTTCTTATTCCGGGGTGTGATCCTGCCGTGGGCTTGCAGGACCGGTCTGAGCGTGCGGATCACCTTGTCCGACTCGATCGGTTTTGCAATAAAGGCATCCATACCTGCCTCAAGGCATTTGCGCATATCTTCCTCGAACACATTCGCAGTCATAGCCACAATGGGAATGCCGGCGTGGTCGAGGTCCTGCATACTCCTGATTCTCGATGTCGCCTCATAGCCGTCCATAACCGGCATCTGAACATCCATCAGGATCGCGTCATAATAATCCTTCTCGGAGACCGCCACCATGCGGACCGCCTCCCGGCCGTTGCAGGCTTTCTCAACCGTAAATCCGGCCTCCTCGAGCAGTTCGCAGGCAATCTCCATATTGAGTTCATTGTCCTCAACGATCAGGATCCTCTTCCCGTGGGGATCGAGCTCCACAAAGAGGTCAGTGGAGGAAAAGTCTCTTTCCGGAGCGGGATGGCCGGCCTGTGCGCCGGGTCCGTCTCCGCCGGAGAGAATCTGTCTGTTCTCCTGTGCCGCCCTTCTGTCCCGGGATCTGTCTTCCAGGAGATTTCTCCCGGGTCCGCCCTCCGCTTCCCTGTCTTTCTCCTGAAGGCGCAGAGAGAGATGGATGACGACCTCTGTCCCGACACCCTGCTCGGTGTGGACATCGATGGTGCCGCCCATCGTTTCGACGATTCCCTTGCAGATGGCCATTCCCAGCCCGTTTCCGGGCACTTTGCTCAGAGTTGAGTTATATTCTCTCTCGAAAGGATCGAAAATACGGTCAACGAACTCCTCGCTCATTCCGATGCCGTTGTCGCGGACACTGATCCTGAGCGCCGCATATCCCCTGGGTGAAGGTTCTTCCTGTTCGATCTCCAGATGTATTTTTCCTCCGACCCCGGTAAATTTCACGGCATTGTTCAGAAGATTGAGCAAAAGCTGGCGCATGACCAGGGGGTCGTAGCGGAACTGGGCACCGGCACCCGTTCCCATCACGACCGTCAAATCCTGCTGTTTATTCCTGATCTGGGGGAGCAGGGCATCATGCACGTAACTGACTGTGTCCTCCAGGGCGCAGTCGGTCTCATGCAGTTCCATGCGTCCGCTCTCGATCCTGCTCATATCCAGGACATTGTTGATCAGTTCCAGAAGATGATCTCCGGAATCCAGGATCTTTTCCAGGCAGTCCCGCACCCTCTCTTCGTCGTCGATATGTTTGAGTGCGATCCGCGTGAATCCCAGAATCGCGTTCATGGGTGTCCGGATATCGTGGGACATATTGGTCAGAAACAGGCTCTTGGCCCGGTCTGCGTTCCTGGCCCTCTCCAGGGCGTTTTCCAGAAGCCGTCTCTGCTGCTGTTCGGCCTGACGTTCGTCCTCGATGCAGGCAAATCCGGCAATCACTTCATTGAGAACTTCCGTGCTCTCTCCCACCCGGACAATCTTGGCCCTGTAATACATGGGCGCGCGCGTTCTTCCCGCCCGGAAAGTAAAGGTAAAAATGTCCTTATCCATCATATTTCTGCGAAGCGTGTCCGTTTCCAGAAAAAAAACAAATTTTTCCCTGTCCTGTTCGTAGATGGTCTGCTCGGCGAAAAGCCTGGCTGTCTCCTGGAAGGAAGGCACAAAGCAGTCCGAATACGAGGACATGATATGCTCATCCCGGCGGTAGATCTCATAGGTATCGGTATCGAGATTCACCAGATAGACGGTCGAATAATCCAGGGACAGAGCCGCGATCATGTTCATACGCCTGCGGCTCTCTCTCTCGACGGTCTTCTGTTCCGTAATATCACGCAGTACGGCCAGTCCGGTCACATCTCCCGAATGAACATCCTTTGTCATCAGAATGGTCTCGCGGAGAAAGGCCTCCCTGTCCCGCCTGTCCCTGACCTGGTAGGTGAAATCGATTTTGTCGTTCCCGTTGCTGTAGGCCTCCAGCAGTGCATCCCGGTTGAAGATCCGGTCATAGATCTTCCTTTCTTCCGGGATGACCAGACGTTTCCGCCAGGATTCATTGATATGTCTGAAAGGTCCGGGAACATCCACTCCGGGAACATAATAGAAAATATCCGGGTCGTTCACCTCGGCAAAGAGCACAATTCCATTGGTGATGTTGAGCTCAAAGACACCCGCCGCCTCTTCCAGCATGGTGACCTTGTACCTCTGCTCCTGTTCCAGCCGGCGCCGCAGAACATACAGGTAATCCTCCAGCTCCTGTGAATATGCGGTATCATCCGACACGGCAATGGGCGAGCCGGCGGGCCCGCGCCCCGGCAACGGCTGTCCGATCATGACAAGTTTGGGGACGCCGTTTTGTTTTTCGAGCAGGTGCACATCGATCCGCATCCAGTTATTGCGGTTGCGGAGAGGGAAAACAAAGCTGAAAAAATCCTTTTTCTCCAGCATCTTGCAGATATTCTCCCGGCTGCCCGCCACTTCACGCCAGGCAGCAAAAGAGGTGTCCGGCAGGAGATGGCTGTTCAGCCGGTTAAAAACCGAGTAGGTTGAAGCATTGCGCACCAGCTCCGCAAGTACAGGATCCTCTTCTCTCTCATACAGCAGCTGATAAGTGTCTGTTTCCAGGTCGACCAGGAACATCCTGATATAGTCAGACATAAAAGACTGCAAAAGCATATCTTTTGAGACCGGAAGTGCAGCCTTCTCTTTCTGTTTTTCAATCTCGTTTTCCATAAACCGCCAGCCTCCTGAACAAATCACCCGCAGCGCGGGGCATCTGCCATATCCGGGTCAATAATGTTACAACTCAAACACTCTTTTTCTTGACATCCGGCATTTCAGGCGATTATCTTAAAATGTAATCTGCATGAAACATCGTATACCCAGACAAATCCGGCTCATGGCCGTACAACAGGAAAAAATATGAAAAAAATCACAATTGAAGGAACCTATACTACCCCTAACGCCGTTTTCCAGGACTCCTGTGTCAAAATCGGACGTAAGAAATATGCCTACGAAGACATCACAGATGTCCGTTCTGTCTCAGCACCCGCCCGTCTTGTAAACGGACTGGTTCAGCTCTCCATGCGCGACGGCGAAGTCCTTCATGTAACCTATTTTCTCAAAGATACCGAAAAAATGCGCCAGGCCATGCAGCTCATCATGCCCTATGTCCGGAAAAACAAAGCTTCCGACGCGGAATCCGCTTTTCTTGACAGCGACGTGTTCGGCGGTCACGATAGTCCGGAACCCGCTTCTAACAGCATTGCCGACGAGATCCTCAAGCTCTCACGCCTTCGCGACAGGGGAGATATCTCACAGGAGGAATATGACCTCCTCAAGGCCCGCCTGATCGAAAAAGCATAAGGAAAAAGGAAAAGTTACAGGAATTCTCCTGTGAATCCGGCCGCAGCAGGGCACAGCCCGGCTGCGGTTTTTTGACGGCAGCTGCACACCGGCGAAGTCTTCAGGCAGCTGCCGCACACAGGCTGCGGTTTTTCAACTGCAAACCGGCCGCCGTACACTGCTGGAAGGAAGGGGCGAAGCAAAACAGGCCGCCCTGTTCTGCTTATTCCTCCTGAAGCTTTTTGATCAGGGCAAGGATGGCATCCACGGAGTTAAAGTTCTCCGGCAGAAGGTCGTTGACATTGATGCTGATATCAAAGGTATCGTTGATCTCACTGACGATGGAAATAATATCAAAGGAATCGAGAAGCTGATCGTCGATCAGTGCGGTCTCATTCTCAAAGTCAAGTTCAGGTCTGGTCTCTTCCAGAATCTCCATAAGTTCTTCTCTGTTTTCTTCCATTTTTGCTGATTACCTCTTTTTATAGTATTTTGTGTCGTATTAGCCGCATGCCCTTAATTGCATGCCTTTACCTGCAAACATTTACCTGCATGCCTTTAATTGCATGCCTTTACCTGCAAACATTTACCTGCATGCCTTTAATTACATGCCGGCCAGCTTCCTGCGGTCGATCTTGCCGTTTGCATTGTGGGGCAGGGCATCGAGCAGGATATATTTTGAGGGGAACATGTATTTGGGCAGTTTCTCGCGGACCTGCCTGCCGATCTCCTTTTTCAGATCCCTCTCCGCCTGATAGTAGAAATAGATCTTTTTCTTGTCTTCGTCGTAGACACAGCAGCACTCCCCGATCTCCGGGATCGCCCCCAGCGTGATCTCGATCTCACTCAGCTCGATCCTGTAGCCCATATGCTTGATCTGGAAGTCTTTGCGGGAAGCCCAGACAATATTGCCGTCCTCATCATAGGCGGCCAGGTCTCCGGTTTTGTACATGATCTCCCGATAGGCCGAGAAGGGGTTCTGCACGAAGACCTCTGCCGTCATCTCCGGTTTTCCGTAATAGCCCAGGGAGAGCGTATTGCTGACCACGCAGATTTCGCCCATCTCCCCTGTCTTCTGCACCATGGTCCCGTCCTCTTTAAGGAGGAAAACCTTTGTGTCCGGGAAGGGTCTGCCGGTGGGGAGGCGCTTGTCATCCTCTAATATTTTATCATAAATATAGTATAAAAAGTTGCCTGCAGTCTCGGTTGCGCCGTAAATATTGATAAATTCGACCTGAGGCATCAGATTTTTCCAGTAATTGAGCTGCTTGACCGGCATCTGCTCCCCGACGAAAAAGACCTTGGTGAGGGTCTCCGGGATCCCGAAATTCCGCAGGCTGTCCGTATTTGCCACCAGCGACAGGGCCGAGGGGACCCAGATGATCTTCGTGATCTTCTGGTCGATCAGGTAGTTGATCAGATACTGCGGGAAGGAAAAATACTTCTTGGGGATGATGTGGACCGTCAGTCCGCACTTGAGGCAGCAGAAGAGATCCTTGGTCGAGGCATCAAAATAAAAGGGGAACTGATTGCCCAGGACATCGGACTCCTCGAAGCCGAACATCTCCGTAAACATGTCAATAAAGCCCGCAAGAGAGGAATGGCTCTTGACCACCAGCTTGGGATCGCCGGTCGTCCCGGAAGTAAAGATGCCGTAGAGGGGGTCAAAGGAACAGCTCCCGGCAAGACGGTCGGCGACAAACCGGTCCAGTTCTCCCTGTGTAAAGGAAGCCGCCTCAGCGGGCTCCTGCCCGTTCTCTCCATCACAGCCGCTAAAAGCCGCATCGGCCTCATAGACATCCGAAAACAGCAGCCTGTCGCTCTCATACCGCTCTTTGCTGCAGCTGACGGCGCCGATGAAATCGACCACCTGCAGCATCTTCTCAATGCGCGCCCTGGGGAGTGAAGAATCCACCAGCACATAAAAATTGCCGCTGTAGACACAGGCCAGCATGCAGACCAGGGCATTGATATCTCTCTCTCCGATCACACAGACAGGACGCCTTGTCTGAAAGCCCGCATCCCTTGCGATCCGCATGCCGTAGGACGCTGCCCTGCGGCGAAGCTCGGAAAACGTGATCCTGTCCTCCTCACAGACAAATGCGACCTTGTCGGGAAGTCTGCGGGCGGTATTTTCCAGATATTCCAGAATATTTCTCGTATTGCTCATTTTTTTGCCTCTCTGCTCTGAAAACACATACAGCCCGGCCCCGCATCCGCGAGGCCAGGCGTCCGATCAGAACTGTGCATAAATAAAGGAAGACATATTGAAACCGGGACCGTACATGCCGAAGACGACCACAGCCGCGATGGCGGCAAGATAGACGATCCAGCGGAAGGGGAACTGCTGCCTGGCAATGATGCCGCGCACCGTCTGTCCCCGCTCGTTGATGACATCCACGGCGGCGATCAGCAGGATCATCAGGATCAGGAGTCCGAAATTCCGCTCATCCACACCGAGGGTATAAAGGCTTCCGTCAAAGAAAATATAGGGATTGAAGGTGGAGAATGTCGCCTTCAGCGCGCGGATGACTGTGGGCATATCCGGCACCACATCGACGTAACGGCCGATGGAAAGGATGGTCAGCGTGCGGATCATCTGGAACAGCTTCCAGCCGGCAGCCTCCTCCCTGACACGGCAGATGCGGCGCAGGTCCGCATAGGGCTTCTCAAACAGGGTCTCCGTGGAGACGAAGGTCGCCTGATAGAGACCGTAGTAGACAAACTTCCAGTTGGCTCCGTGCCAGATACCGACCAGAACAAAGACCATAAAGGACGCCAGGAAAGAGGGAAATACCTTTCCGAAATAAGGGTTGACGTTCTTTTTCAGAGTCTTCTGCATCTTTGCAAAAGGCTTGGACAGGGCGATGGGATAAAAGACGTAGTCCTTCATCCAGTTGCCCAGGGAAATATGCCATCTCTGCCAGAATTCGGAGACGCTCCGCGCCATATAGGGCTGACGGAAGTTCTCCTTCAGATGGATACCGAACATCTGGGACGCGCCGAAGACAATATCCATGCCGCCGGCGAAGTCACAGTAGAGCTGAACACTGTAGAGAAGGATACCCACCACCAGGGTAAAACCGGCATAGCGGCTGGTCTCGAAGTTGCCGAAGACCTCGTTGACAATGATGGCGGCCCGCTCCGCGATGATCATCTTCTTGAAGATACCCCACAGCATGCGCAGAAGGCCTTCCCTGAACTGCAGATCGTCAAATGTGTGCGGCTCGTAGAGCTGTTTTGCCAGATCGTCAAAGCGGTTGATCGGTCCCTGCAGGACAGAGGGAAAATAGGTTGTAAAGAGGCACAGGCGCAGGATGTTGCGCTCGGCGCTGTATTTTCCCCGGTAGACGTCGATCAGGTAGCCCATGGTCTGGAAAGTATAGAAAGACAGACCCAGGGGAATCAGGAAGCTGACCTCCGGAAGACGGCCGGAAGTGTGGAAGCGCTCCAGCAGGCCGTTCAGGTTGGTGCTGACAAAGAAACCGTACTTGAGCACGATCAGGATTCCGAAGTTGATCAGGAGAACGAGCACCATGACCCTCTTCTTTTTCTTCTGTCCCAGAGCCTTGACCTGCTTTTTCTCCTCGCGGGAGAGCTTGACCGTGCCTGCCTCCGTGGACCTGCCCTTGAGCTGTTCGTCCACTTTCCTCTGCATATTGTCGATGATGACTGCGCCCAGATAGGTCGTGATGACCGTGACCAGTACATAGACGCAGGATTTAAGGCCTCCGCCGACGACATAATACCAGGCACTGGAAGCCAGCAGAACCAGCCACCGGAATCTCCCGGGCACAATATAGTAGACAGCGAGTGACACTGTCAGAAACAGAATAAACTGCCATGAAAAAAATGCCATGAAAACCTCCCGCCGCCGTCAGTGATTGTCGTGGTTGCAGCTCAGTGCATAGCTGTTGATATCCAGCCAGCAGGCATCCATCAATTTTCCTGTGGACTTCTCAAATACTGCAAAGTGAAGACCGCGGTTGTCTGATGTGTACTCCACGTTGTTGACTGTAATGGAGGCATCGCTGCGGATCGCTCCTGTCTCTTCCTCCACTCTGCCGCTGGTCACTCTGTAATTCAGAAGACCTGCAGTTCCCTCATAGGCGTCGGTGGAATCCTCTTCCCCGGGAACTGTCTCATACACCAGCTTTCCTCCGTCGATCACTGCCAGCCAGGAATGGGTCTCGAGCTCGCTCAGATCCTGCTGAATGCCGAATCCCTGGATCACTTTGGCCTGTTCCTCTGTGAGAATATCGTCGTTGACCATTCCGTTGAGAGTGATCAGGACCAGAGCGTCTTCGACCGGTGTCCCTTCCGCCTCGCTGGCGTCGCTCCTGAGAGCTGCGGCATAGTCCCGCAGAAACAGGGCCCTGCGCAGAGAATCGCGCATGCGGCTGACCGGATATTTCTCCAGATCGGCATCGATCACTTCATAGGCGCCGCCGGTCCCTCTTCTGTCCGGCAGATCATAGTGCTCCTTCATATAATTGCCCAGGAAGCTTGTAAAGCGGGCAGCTCCCCAGCGGTTGAGGTGCTCTCCGTCCATGGCGTCTCTTTCAAGGTCAAAGCCCAGTTCCTTCCATCCGGCAAAATATTCGAGATAGGGAATATTGTTCTCTTCCGCGATCCTGCCGATCTCCTGCGCCGCGGTCCAGCGCTGGTTGAAGCCGGACTGGTCAAAGAACTTGTTTTTGCCCAGAACCGGAATGTTGATCAGCAGAAGCTCCGTGTCGTTTTCCCTGCACAGATCGATGATCTTCTGCAGATACTTGACAGATGTCTGCGGCACAGTCACGCCTTCCACGTACTTGGGTTCCTTGAAGGGATTGGAGATCTCGACACGGCTGGTCACCTTGCAGCCGTAGACCATCTCCTTGGCCTGGGGAAGGGCATCCTCATAGGTCAGTTCCTGCCATCTGCTGTGATATGCGATCAGGGGGAACATAATGGGCTTGAGATCCTCTTCCTCCTCGGCGAGCTCTCTGATGATCTCAAGGCGGTTCCTGGAGGTATAGGGCATTGTATCCGTAATATAGTGGATATACTGAGATTTCATCGTCTCCTGATCGACCCATGCCATGTTGCAGTCCATGACGATCAGAGAGGGATGGTCCTTCTCGATGGATTCCTTTGCCAGATAATAAGAGGCCTCGATGGACTGATTGCCCGTGGCGAGATTGTAGGAGGCGATACCGAAATCGCGGTAGAGCTCCATGGGATAAATCCCGTACAGGGCAAACGAAGACCCGAGAAAAGTCACATCAAAAGTATCGTCCGGATAGTCATAAAACCGGCCGCACAGATTATCCTCCTGAATCAGCTTCAGCGCGCTGTCCAGCCGAAGCACCATGACGGCCAGGATCGCGAGAAAAAGGACCGCGCCCACAGCACGTTTCAGCCATTTTTTCAGATTCTCCATTCATTCTCCTTCTTTCCTGTCGTGCAAGAGCACGTAAGTGTACAGGGATGTGCCGAAAAGCCCCTGATATACAATAGGCGTCAGGGCACACAGTCACTCAAGAGTGTACAATTTCAGGGCTTTCTTTTCAATCCTTTCTCTGTATTTTATCGGTATTTTATCAGTTTTTATTGATAAACAACAAGTTGATCCGGCTGCCCGGCATCCCCAGACTCCTCAGGCCTTCAATCTGTTACAGGCTCCGGACAGGACGCAAAGAGCCCCGGCCGGGGCCGGAGCTCTCAATGAAGCGGGAAACCTCTTAAGGATCCCCGGATCCTGTTCACTTAAAAGATAAGGGAGTAAAAAGCCGCAGGGGCAGTATTTACTCTACATAACCGTCGGGATTATTGGACTGCCAGCGCCATGCGTCTGCACACATGTCCTGAAGATTCTTTTCCGCGGACCATCCCAGGATTTCCTTCGCCTTTGCGGGATCGGAATAGCAGGTCGCGATATCGCCGGGACGGCGGGGATCGATGACATAGGGAAGTTCCTTGCCGCAGGCCTTGGAAAATGCGCGGATGATATCCAGAACACTGTAGCCGATGCCGGTGCCGAGATTGAAGACATTGACGCCCTCCAGCTTCTCCATTCCCTCAATGGCTTTCACATGGCCCTTTGCCAGATCGACGACATGAATGTAATCACGGACGCCTGTGCCGTCGGGAGTGTCGTAGTCGTTGCCGAACACATGGACCATCTCCAGCTTGCCGGAGGCAACCTGTGCAACATAGGGGAGAAGGTTGTTGGGGATCCCCTTGGGATCTTCGCCGATGAGGCCGCTCACATGGGCGCCGATGGGGTTGAAATAGCGCAGCAGCATGACGCGCCACTCATTGTCTGCGCGCCAGATATCGGTCAGGATCCTCTCCTGCATGGATTTGGTCTCACCGTAGGGATTGGTTGTGATCCCCTTGGGGCACTCCTCGGTGATCGGAACAAAGGCGGGATCGCCGTAGACCGTTGCAGACGAGGAGAAGACGATCTTCTTGCAGCCATGATTTCTCATCACATCACAGAGCGTGAGTGTGGAATCCAGATTGTTGCGGTAATACTCGATGGGCATGCGGGTGGATTCGCCGACAGCCTTGTAGCCCGCGAAGTGGATCACGGCATCGATCTTCTCTTTTTCAAAAATCTCCTCGAGACCGGCGCGGTCACAGATGTCCTGCTTATAGAATCTGGGCCGTTTTCCCGAAATCTTCTCGATGCGGTCAACCACCATCTCCTTTGCGTTGTAGAGATTGTCAGCGATCACTACATCGTATCCTGCATCCAGAAGCTCCACAACCGTGTGGCTTCCGATAAATCCTGCTCCACCTGTCACTAAAATAGCCATAGTATCCCTCCGGCACTTATTCTGCGTCGTTTCTTTCCAAATTCATTGATTGCGGTGTTTCATTTCCAATTATTGCATTTCCGTTTATTACACTGTACCGCACAGGCAGGCTGCCGCCCGCATGCTCACGGCCACATTCCTAGTCTACACCGTTTCCGCAAAATGTTCAAATTGAAGATGTCCTTCCTGCGTATCTGCAAATACAGCGCAGTGTTCGAGGACCTTTGCGAAGACCAGACCGATCTCCTCCTCGATGATGCGGTCCAGACCTGCGCGGAGAGCATCCCGCTCTGCCCGGTCCGTGACAGATGCCAGTTTTTCCGGCGCATAGGCAGGGTATTTTTTCAAAAAAGCTTCCGCCCAGTCCGCGTGAGCCTCTGTCTGTTGGTCTTTCCGCAGATCCTGAGGGGTTTTTCCGTCCATGATCGCTGCGGCCAGGACATCCATCTCTGACAGGAGGCGGGCCGGCAGCACGGCAAGGCCCATGACTTCGATCAGACCGATGTTTTCCTTTTTAATATGGTGCAGCTCCTGGTGGGGGTGGAAAATTCCCAGGGGGTACTCCTCTGAAGTGCGGTTATTGCGCAGGACCAGATCCAGCTCATAAACGAGATCTTTGCCGCTGCAGTCATTGGCTTCCCTTTCCTTTCCGCAGGCCTGTGAGTCCGGCTTTCCGGGAACATCGATCCCGCATGCGGCAGCGTCCCTCATCCTGGCGATGGGAGTGATTGTATTGTGGGGCACGCCTTCCGTGAAGGCATAGACCCCCGCGGATTCATCTGTATACCCGCGCCAGGCGGAGAGGATCCTGTCTGCGAGTTCGACAAGTCTCCCGGGATCTCTGCCGTCCAGGCGGATGACAGACATGGGCCAGTCCACGATCCCTGCCGCGATATCGGGATAATCCGCAAAGCGGATCTGCTCCCTGCAGGCTGCCTTTGCCATGGCGAAGGTATAATTGCCTCCCTGATAATGCTCATGGGTCAGGATGGAGCCTCCCACGATGGGAAGGTCTGCATTGGATCCGATGGTGTAATGCGGGAACTTCTGCAGAAACTGCAGAAGTCTCTCGAAGGTCTTCCTCTCGATCTGCATAGGACGGTGCTCACCGGAGAGGACGATGCAGTGTTCATTATAATAGACGTAGGGAGAATACTGCATATACCACTGCTCCCCGGCAAGGGAAAGGGGGATCAGACGGATATTCTGTCTGGCCGGATGATCCAGACGTCCCGCGTAGCCGACATTCTGGCTGCAGAGCAGACACCTGGGATACTTGTCGCCCTGTTTTGCGGTCAGCGCTGCGGCAATGGCCTTGGGATCCTTTTCCGGCTTGGAGAGATTGATGGTGATATCAAGATCGCCGTAGCGGGTGGGGGCGATCCACTTTCTGTCTTTCACAATGCGGTAGCGGCGGATGTAATCGACGTCCTGACTCAGCCTGTAAAAATAGTCCGTCGCCAGGCGGGGAGACCTGCTGTATCTGGCGGCCATGACACGTACCACTTCCGAGGGGCGGGGTGTGATGCAGCCCATGATCCGGGTGTCAAACAGATCCCTGCTGGCAACTCCGCTGTCGATGATTCCCCGCGCCGCTGCATCATCCAGCAGAACCTGCAGGATCGCAGCAAGTTCCGACCCGTCGTCGGCACTTGCGCCGATTCCGCAGGCATCTTTGCAGCTGCTGCCCATAGTATCCGAAAGATCGGCAAGACCTGTGAAATCCACCGGGCCGTCTTCTTCCAGAGGCATATAATCTCCGGGAGGATCCATCCTCATGAGATCAAAAATACTGTTTGCTGCAAAGACCGCGTCATCCGCAGTGATCAGGTCTCTCTTCACTGCGTAGCGCACCAGCGCAGTCACAGCCGCCGTGACGCTGCTATGGTTTTCCTTCATTTCCATGTTTTCCATGCCTGTGTCCCTGTTCTCAGCCATCCCCTTCCTCCTGTTCTCTCCTGATCCGGCTTTCATTACCTGCGGTTGCCCGGTCATAAATGCCTGTCACTGCCCTGCCGGTATCCGGTCCAAAAATGCATGTCAGTAAAATCCTGCAGTCTGTGTTCATCGGCAAAAGCGCCTCACACTGTTACCTTCATTGTGCAGTCAGCCATTTCAAAAGACAATGAACAAAAGATTCCTAAATATGGAGTTTTGTAACCACTTGAGATTTCCGCATACTGACCTCTGTACTGATACGGTATTGACCTGTGTGCTGCTCCGTTACATATCTGTGCACTGACCTGTATACTGCTTCGGTACATACCTGCATACCGGCCTGTATACCGCACCGATGCATACCTGCGCACCGGCCTGTGTACTGACCCGGTACATACCTGCACACTGGCCTGTGTACTGACCTGCGTACCGGAAAAAGGACATGAAAAAAACACAGATGAATCCGCGGAACAGCTTGACAAATCCACATGCTTTACATATCATTTACATCGACATGACAGCTGACAAGACAGCTGTTACTGCAAGCTGTTTTATCACTGTTTTTACAATTTGAAAGGAAAAGGAAAATAGAAATGGCTAATGAAAAGCAGGGTTTCCTCGCCCGCAAAAATGTTGTGATCTCCGCGCGGCGCTATGGAATTGATGCGCTCGGTGCCATGGCACAGGGTCTCTTCGCGTCTCTCCTGATCGGAACAATCCTGAACACAGCAGGCACACAGCTGGGAATCGAGGCACTGGTCAAAGTAGGCGCCTATGCCTCCTCCATGAGCGGTCCGGCCATGGCAGTCGCGATCGGATATGCGCTGCAGGCTCCCCCGCTGGTGCTCTTCTCCCTGGTCACTGTCGGTACAGCGGCCAATGAGCTGGGCGGCGCAGGCGGCCCGCTCTCCGTTCTCATCATTGCGATCATCGCCGCTGAGCTGGGAAAGATCGTGTCCAAAGAGACCAAGATCGATATTCTGGTCACTCCCCTTGTGAGCATTCTCTCCGGTGTCGGCCTTGCCGCGCTGATCGCTCCCGCCATCGGCAAGGCGGCCTCCAGCGTCGGCGCCCTCATCATGTGGGCGACCAACCAGCAGCCCTTCCTCATGGGCATCCTTGTCTCCGTCATCGTCGGAATCGCGCTGACACTGCCCATTTCCTCCGCAGCCATCTGCGCGGCTCTGAGCCTGACCGGACTTGCCGGCGGCGCCGCCGTCGCCGGATGCTGCGCACAGATGATCGGCTTTGCCTTCATGTCCTTTAAGGAAAACAAGTGGGGCGGCCTGATCTCCCAGGGTATCGGCACTTCCATGCTGCAGATGGGCAACATCGTACGCAATCCCATGATCTGGCTTCCTCCGATCATCACCTCCGCCATCACAGGCCCCATTGCCACCTGCCTCTTCAAGCTGCAGATGAACGGCGCACCCGTCGCTTCCGGTATGGGCACCTGCGGACTGGTCGGACAGATCGGTGTCTACACAGGCTGGATCAACGACATCGCCGCAGGCACCAAAACCGCCATCACTGCCGGAGACTGGATCGGACTGATCCTGATCTGCTTCGTCCTTCCCGCAGTCCTCACACCCCTGATCGCCATCCCCTTCCGCAAGGCCGGCATGATCAAGGACGGCGACCTCAAGCTCGACTGATTCATTTAATAGACTTATCTATACGAAAGAGACTGATCTATTCGATTTCAAAGAACTGATCAAAAAACCACCTCCGCAGGGCAGCCTGCAGAGGTGGTTTTTGATATCGGTATTTTATTTATATCGACGTTTTATTTGATTTCCGGGATCAAATCTTTGCCTGTATCCCGTCTTTCTCGCGGCCTGACTTATTCCTCGAGAGTCCGGAGCTGACCGGCGGCCTCTTCCAGGGACTGGCCGAAACGGCCGTACTGCTGGACCAGTTCCTGCATGGTGCTGCGCACGCGGGCGGCCGCCTGCAGGCGGGTATTCTCCTGCTCCTGCAGAACTGTGAGGTCCTCCCGGGTCTTTTCGAGTTCATCGCGCGCATTCTGCGCCTCCAGGCGGTACTGTTCTGTGCCGGCAGCAAGCTTGTCCGCAAAGTTCTTTTCAAGAGCAGTCAGCTTCTTCTTGACGTTTTCACCGTTCAAAAGCGCTATATCGAGCTGCGATTTGAGTTTCCTGTTCTCCTCTGCAGTCGTATCCAGAGACTTGCGGAGAGTATCCGCCTCGGCTTTTGCTGCGTCCAGCTGTCCGGAGAGCTTTTTCTTTGTATCGGCAAGCTCGCGCTGCAGAGAGCTTTCGCGGTCCTTGAGAGCCTTCGCGCTGTCCGCGTTCCGCGCGTTCATTTCCTGGCGGTGAGAGCTCTGAAGATCCTGCACTTCCTTTTTGCGCTGTGCCTCGGAGGCCGCCAGCTGCTGCTCAAGACCTGTTTTGGTCCTGTTGAGTTCGCCCTGCATGTTCTCCCTGGTCTGGGCAAGTTCTTTGCGGAGGCGCTCGACTGCCTTGTCTGCCTCCGCCTTACTCCTGCGGAGGGCTTCCAGTTCCTCTGTCAGCTTGTCTGCCCGGCTCTTCTCTGCCCCAAAGCGCTTGGCCGCGGAATTCTCCGCCGCTGCCGCCCGCTGTGCCTTGTCCCGCAGCCCGGCTGCATCCGACTCCAGCTCACTGATCCTGGATGCCGACGCCTGTGCAGCTGCCTGCATCTCCTCCAGTTCCTGCAGGGCCTGGTCGCGGTGCTCGCCCAGCTCCTGCACCCGGTCTTCAAGCTCCTGCACCCGGCTGCGCTCCTTGAAATAATCGTCTGCCAGGTTCAGCTGCAGCATCACATTGCGCATGTCATTGGGCAGCTTCCAATAAGCCGCATCATCGGAAAAATCTTTCAGCTTCGCATTCAAATAAGAGGCGACTTCACGAAGATAGGCTTCGCTCTCCACACCGCTGAGGGTAAAGGTCTTGCCTCCGATTGTAATATCGATATCATTTTTTGCTGCCATAGAGCTTATCCTCCCGGAATCCATTCTGCAATCGGCCGCCTTCATCAAAAAAGGCTGCGCCGCAACTATTGTAACACACCTCGAAACACTTTCACAGACTGTTTTCATCCGTGCAAGGCACACAAAAGCAAATGAGCACAGCGATTCTCTTACCCTTCCCTTACTCCCGTCTTACTTTCACCTTACATATTTTACAAAACAAATTCTCTTTTTACTGAATTTTTCCGTTTTGTACGGCTAAAGTGTGTCAATTTTATAAATTTAACATAAAGATAACATTACCGCTTCCTTTTTCCATTGACGCTTTCGTGCTCTTGCTGTTATTTTTAAGAATGATTTTTCATAATCATTGATTATGAATCCATTTGGACAGGTCCGGTCATCATCACAAAAGTAAAAAAAAGGGACCGGGATCTTCCGTCATTCAGCCTTATTATTAAGGCAAAAGGAGAAATCATGAATTTTTTTAGCGCACTGACGCTGCTGGGCGGTCTTGCCATGTTCCTATATGGCATGCGCCTGATGGGCGACGGACTCAAGGAGAGCTCCTCCGGAACGCTCAAGCAAATTATGGAGCGCGTGACAAACAACTCCTTCAAGGCCTTCCTTCTGGGCGTTGCAGTCACAGCGATCATCCAGTCATCGACAGCAACCATCGTCATCACATCCGGCCTGGTCGGAGCCGGTCTTCTCACACTCCGCCAGTCCCTGGGCATCATTATCGGCGCCAACGTCGGTACAACCGTCACGGGCCAGATCATCCGACTGCTCGATATGGATGCAGGCGGCTCCTGGCTGCAGATATTCCAGCCCTCTTCGCTGGCACCCATCGCCCTCATCATCGGAATCATCATGATCATGGGCATGGACAAAAAGGTCCGCAATGCCCGCACGATCGGCAACATTGCCATCGGCTTCGGCATACTCTTTTCCGGACTTCTGAACATGACTTCCGCAGTGAGCGCCCTTTCGGACTCCCCCTTTATCCAGAACCTCTTTACCAGCATCGGTGAAAATCCTCTGGCAGGCTATGCCGCCGGTACAGCCGTCGCTTTCGTCCTGCAGAGTTCCTCTGCCACCATCGGTATCCTGCAGGCCTTTTCATCCTCAGGTCTTCTGATCTGGCACGGCGTCTATCCCATCATCGTCGGTGTCTACCTGGGTGACTGCGTGACGACCGCTATCGTATGTTCCATCGGCGCCGGCCCGGATTCCCGCCGCGTCGGTATCATCAACATCGCCTACAACCTGATCAAGTCCGCCTACGTACTGATCGGAGTCGCGATCGCACATTATGCAGGTTTTCTGGACGGTCTGTGGAATCAGGTGGTCAACTCCAGTCTGATCGCGAACACCAACACCCTGTTCAACGTTGTCTGCGCGCTGCTCATCCTCCCCGTGATCCCGCTGCTGGAGAAGCTCAGCTACCGCCTGGTCAAGGAGGAGCCGGCAGAAGTCGACAAATATCAGGAGAAGTTCGAGGCCCTCAACCCCAATTTCTTCAATACGCCTGCCATCGCCCTGAACAGTTGCTATGATCTGCTTTTGACCCAGTTCCAGCTTGCCAAAAAGAATATCCATCTCGCTTACGGACTGCTCTCCGATTATGATGAGGCGGTCTACAATGAGATTCAGGAGGATGAGGTCTATATCGACAGGTTCGCCGACCGCATCAGTGCCTATCTTGTCGCTCTGCTGCCCCACCTCAAGGACGACCAGCACACCGCCATCCTCGACGAGTACTACAGAGTCTTCACGGAATTTGAACGCCTGGGCGACCATGCCGTCAATATCTCTGACAACGCAAGGAGTCTGGCAGACAAAAATATGGCCTTTTCCGCTACCGCCATGGGCGATCTGGATGTCATGATGACACTGCTGAAACAGATTCTGGACGAGACCGAACAGGCCTTCAAAAAGCGCGATATCAATGCGGCCTACCGGATCCAGCCTCTGCGCAAGGTTGCCGCGGACATGGTCCTGGAACTCAAGGAAAGCCACCTGGCCCGCATGGGACACGGCACCTGCAACGTCTTCCTCGATCCCAACTTCGAGAACCTCCTATCCGATATGATCCGCATCGCGGATGTCAGTTCCAACGTCGGTGAAGCCGTCATCGTTCGTGTCCGCCCCGAAGTCGCCAGCCGGGAGCACACCTATTTCGCAGATCTGCGCCACGAGAACGAAGATTACAACCGCATCTATCAGGATGCCCGCAAGCAGTATTTCGATATGCTTCCCGAAAACGAGTACGGCGAAGCCGGTTCCGACCGCAAGAACAGTGCCCTGCCCCAGTTCAATGACGCCTGAGGCAGTGAAAAAGTTCCATGCATCTGACATAAAGCCGCTTCAGATCAAAAACGGCTGTTTAAAACAAGAACAGCTGTACAAAACGAAAATAGCTGTCTAAAAACAAAAATAGCTGTCTAAAAACAAAAATAGCTGTCTAAAAACAAAACGTCTCTTCTGCCGCCATAGCAGCACAGAAGAGACGTTTTTTTCCCGTTATTAAGATTAATATTTCATCTACCATATCAGAACCCGTCTGACGGGCAGGTAACTTGCCGGGCCCTTGCCGGAACAGGATCTGCCGGTCAGAACAACTGCTCAAAACAACTGCTCAGAACAGCTGCTCCGGCACCGAAAACCTGCCCTCAGAGATCTCTGCCGTATAGACGGCACAGTTGCCGATATGTTTTGACCAGTAGCTCCCCTCCGAGCCCGGTGTCAGATACTCCAGGAGTCCCTTCATCAAAAGGGCATGGGTGGAGATCAGTATATTTCCCTGCAGATGCCGGATCCCTTCCAGGAAACGCCCCGCTCTCTCCACGACAGCAGGAAGCTGTTCCATTCCCTCCGGCGCCGGATTGCGGACAAAATCACTGAAAAATGTGATGAGCTCCGCCGGAAGACGGGTCAGGTCCGTCCCCTCAAAAGGCCCGTAGTCCATCTCGATCAGCAGTTCATCGACCACAGGCTCTGCTTCCGGCACAACGATTTTTGCTGTCTGCAGGGCGCGGCTCAGAGGACTGCTGAACACATGATCAAAATGCACGCCGCGCAGCAGATCCGCCGCCGTCCCGGCCTGCCTGATTCCCTCTTCATTGAGAGGATAGTCACTCCGCCCCTGCAGAAGGTTGGCCTTATTCATCTCTGTTTTTCCATGCCGGATTATATAAATCTTCCCCATACCCTGTTCCTGTCACTCATTACAAAAAAGCCTTCTGAAGCTCCGCAAGACGAAAAAGAGCTCATGGGAGTGCCCCGCGGTCTGAAGACCTGCCTCCCGCCGGATCATCGTCTGCAGAACTGCCTTCCGCCGGATCATCGTCTGCAGATCTACGATCTGCCTAATGCTGAATCGTCAAAAATCCCCCATGAGGAAGGCATTGACAGGCTCCTGTGCCTGCACGGTCTCTCCCGCCGGGATCTCCGCAAAGGCATTGCTGCCCGCCACACTGCTCAGGACCTGGTTGCCCTGTCCGCCTGTGATCTCCATTTCCTGCACGGCAGCCTTCAGGTCCACCTTTCCCCTCAGAAGACGGGTGGACTGATTTTTGCGGCTGTAGTCCTTTGCCAGGCGGACACGGATCTGCGGAGGCAGACATGCCCCGGCGGCGTAACCCATCTGCCTGCGAAGTACCGGCAGTACCACTGCGTAAAAAGCCGTCATGCAGGCGGCCGGATTGCCGGAGAGCCCGAAAACAGGAATGACCCCGCTCCCTTTCTCTTCCCCGCGGCAATGACCGCTCTCATGGTCTGCGTCATAGATTCCGTAGGCTCCCGCCATACCGGGCTTTAGGGAAAGACCGTGCGCCAGAAGGCGGACACCGGACTGGACCATGGCCTCCGGTGTGCAGTCGAAATCCCCCACAGATACACCGCCGGACAGGATCACCGCATGGCAGGTCTGAACAGCTTTTCCGATCAATCCCGCGATCACATCCCGATCATCCCCGGCTGTCCCGATATAGACAGACCTGCATCCCGCCAGTTCACAGGCGGCCTGCAGGGAATAGCGGTTTGAATTGTAGATATGTCCCGGTGCAGGCGGCTCGTTCTCTTCCAGGATCTCGGAGCCGGTGGAAATGACGCCCACCAGGGGCTTTTTATAGACGAGGGGCTGAAAAATTCCCTGGCCCGCAAGGGTCCCTGCCAGCCCCGCATCGATCCGGATCCCGGGGCTGCACAGAACTGTCCCCTTTCGGACATCCTCACCGGCGTAAATCACATTGGAGCCGGATTTCACAGGGGCATCGATCGTCACCTCTTCCTCCGTAAAGCGTGTCCGCTCAAAGGGCAGCACAGCATCCGCCCCCTCCGGAACAGGCGCGCCCGTCATCAGATGAGCCGCCTCTCCCGCCCTGATGCAGGTGTGCGGCACGTCGCCCGCCGCTATATAATCCACGATCCGCAGGGTCACCGGAGTCTGTTCCGATGCATTTTCCACATCCTGCGCCCGAAAGGCATAGCCGTCATAGGGAGAGCGGTCAAAAGGAGGAATATCCGCCTGTGCAATGACCTCCTGTGCAAGCACCCGCCCCGCACTCGCACTGAGCGCAGCAGTCTCCGTGCCCACAGGTCCGACCTGTTCCAGCATGGCATCTCTGGCCTCTCTGTAATCACATCCTTGCAGCATCTTTTCCCTACCTCTCCGGACAAAAGCTTTCCGGACTAAAACTCTCCGGACAATACCTTCCCGGACAAAAAATCATCCGTTTCATTTCTATCTTTTCTATCTCATCTATCTTAAAACATATCTTAAGCTTCTCTATCTTAAGGCATATCTTAAGACATCTGCCCGCCGGTCCCATGCGCGCAGGCAGGTTTTCACAAGTCTTGGCAGGTCTTCAGAATTCTTCCCAAGTCCCGGCAGATCTTCCGTCAGACATTCATTTCCCGAATTTCAGGGTGTATCTGCCGTCACCCTCACTCTGCACGGAGCCGGAAAAAAGAAGGCGGGCAGCCTCGACGAGATAAGCGGTATCCTTTGCGCCAGCAGTCTCGTAAGGGGAGTGCATGGCGAGCTGAGGCAGACCGATATCGACTGCATTGAGGGAGACCTGACTCAGGGCGATCTGCCCCAGGGTGGAGCCCCCCAGCATGTCCGACCGGTTGGCGAAAGTCTGGAATGGGACGCCCGCTTTCCTGCAGATGGACCGGAAGATGGAGGCGGAGACCGCGTCGGTGACATACCGCTGGCTGGCATTGTACTTGATCACAATCCCCCTGTTCATATAGGGACGATTGGTGGGATCCGATTTGTCCGGATGGTTGGGATGAACGGCGTGGGCATTGTCGGCAGAGACCAGAAAACTGGAGGCGACTGCACGCATATAGTCTTCTTCCGTCCGTCCCATAGCAGCATTGATCCTGTGCAGGGTGTCATAGAGGAAAGTGCCTGCGGCGCCCTGTTTGGAACCGCTGCCCACCTCCTCGTTGTCAAAAACGCAGTGAACTGCCACGCTGTCAGTCGGTTCCGCCTGCAGAATTCCCTGCAGAGAGGCAAAAGCGCACTGCAGATCGTCCAGTCTGCCGCCGGCGATATACTCATTGTGCAGACCCACATGCGCCGCCTTCATCCTGCAGTAGATGTAGAGGTCCGCATCCAGGATCTGCCCGGGCATGACACCGGCTTCCCCGGCGATGAGGGCAAGGAAGCGCTTGTCCTGAGCACCGGCTCCTCCCTCCCCGCCTCCGTCGGCAGGATGATCGGAGATCTCCCCCAGAAGCGGGAGCATGTCTTTTTGCAGGTTAAAGCGATATCCGTCATTAGCCTCGCGGTTGAAATGGATGGCCAGATTGGGGATGATCAGAAGATCCCTGTCGATATTGACAAGTCTCGTCTCGATCCCCTCTTCCGTCTCCGCGATCACCCGGCCTGCGACAGAAAGGGGCCGGTCCAGCCAGGGGGCACAGAGCGCCCCGCCGTATTTCTCAACATTGAGCTTGATATACTTTTTTTCCACTGTGATCTCTGAGTTCGTCTTGATCTTGAAGACAGGGGAATCGCAGTGGCTGGCCATGATCTGAAAGCCGGTAAACACCTTCTCCGGAATCCTGAATGCGATCAGCGCAGAATCGTTGCGGGTGACATAGTAGGCACCGCCGGCTCTCAGATCCCAGCGCTCACTCTCCTGCAGCCGGACAAATCCGGCTTCCTCCAGAGCCGCTTTCATGTTGCGCACGGCAAAAAAGGCGTTGGGGCTGCGGTCCAGAAAATCAAACAGATCCGCGTTTACCGATTCAAAATCCAGTTCCTTGAGCACGCTCTGCTCCATAGTCTTATCCATATGTATGTCTGTCTCCTTTCAAGTCTCCATTCTCATTTCTCAAAGGGCCGATTCCGTCACCAGATTTTCAGGACATATCCGCCCACGATATCTATGAGAAAGAGGGCAGGCAGAAGAAGGGAGACCACGCGAAAGAGGGTCTTGGGTATCACCTGGGACAGGCTCCTGATGAGCGGAACCGCAATGTAGACCAGAAACAGTCCGCCAAAGGCAAACAGCAGGATGGACCGCAGGCAGACATAGCCGCCGATATTGCCCCAGTTCCATATTTCCGTGTTGTAGTCCCACAGGCGCAGGCCGTCAAAGAAGGTGTACAGGACCCATCCGGTCGCGTACTCGAGCACTCCGCTGACCAGGGCACTCACCAAAAAGACAGCGAGTTTGGACCTCTGAAAATGGACTGCGATCAGGCAGATGAACACAGAGCCGAAGCCATAGATGGGGAGCCAGGGTCCCAGGCCCTGCCCGCGCTCCACAAACATGCCGTCATTGATGCGGTAGAACAGCATCTCATAAATCCATCCCGCTACGCCGCCCCCGGCAAACAAAAGGCCCAGGCAGCAGAGATTGTCAATATCACGCAGATCTCGTAAATCCATGTAGTCATTCATCTTCCAGTATCCTCACCTTTTACTCATTTTTCAGCCATGCGGGAGCACGTCCATGCGCAGGCAGGCATCTGCAGATGCAGCGCCTCCGTCCGGGAAATCCGCTGTTCAAGGTCCTTGGTATCCGGACTTTGAATCTGCAGCTTTCCCCCGGATCTCACAGGATGTTTGTGCGCCGGCACAAGTACTGCTGCTCTATTATAACCCAAATCGGTCAAAAACGGGAGACAGAGGACAGCAAAGCTGATCCCGGTCTGATCGGGCTGTTACTGTTCACGCCCTCTCGAGGGGCGTGACAGTAACTTGCGTTCGCCCATGCTAAATTCGCTCCGCGAATGGGGCGAACGCCGTTT
>OCVV011361087.1_pt1 | contig 30991 bp, 29 predicted proteins | sample 1539721 | NCBI WGS metagenome assembly OCVV01 (sample SAMN02144230, study PRJEB22623) | gut metagenome | biome: sheep rumen | host: Ovis aries | place: New Zealand | reverse complement strand
TGGAGAGATGGTAGAGTGGTCGATTACAGTAGTCTTGAAAACTACCGTACCGAGAGGTACCGGGGGTTCGAATCCCTCTCTCTCCGCTGACAAATCCGCATAACTAGTTGATTATCAATAAGTTATGTGGATTTTCTATTTCTCCGTTACCCAAAATCAGACCCAAATCTTATCCAAAACTCGGAGAATTCTGAAAAAGGCGATTCCTAAACTATCCAAGGAGATGTTAAAGTATGTATCTGATAAACAGTCATATAGCATTCTTATCGATATACTATATGGCTGTTGATGATGTCGGGTTTTTGCTTATGCTGCTTCAGAACAGAGTACGTTGAGTATCTCCGGTTCTTCTTGAAGCAATTTAGTAAGCAGTACCTTGTTGAATCTCCACCTGTTACCAGCACGATATGCAATGTCGTGTTCTTGTAGTATTCCAGAGTTCATGATGCTCTGAGCCTTAGTGTTTCCACAGCCCAGAAATAATGCTAGCCCCTTGATACCTTTGATGAGTTCCCTTGGCTCATCTTTCATCTGGACTTGGTTTGTTTTTTCTGCTTCAAATTCTTCCAAGAGCATTTCCAACATTTCTTTCTGTGCGCATGCGCTTTCGTACATTGTGGTTAGAAGTTTCTTCATCACTTCTTTCTTTTCTCTGATATTCTTTGTAGTCTTCATTGTCGTACAATTATTATTTCAAATTGTACTCTGGTCTCGCCGGAAATCCTCTTATACGGACATTCTTATCCGTATAAAAAATAAAATGTAGGCTCAGCAATGGGAAAATCTTGCTTATTGACGTGAAGAATTGGTGGTATTATTTCTCAAAACGTCAAGGATTTTTTTGACGTAGTTCATAGACATCAACTTTGTAACATCTTCGCCTGCAGTTTCAAGAGAATCTATTTCGATGATGTCTTTACCATACTTCGATAGTTCTTCATTCTCATCTTCAACCTCATCTAAGTTGATTGGGTGATGGAACGAGTAATTACCGAAGTCGTAGAAAAGAAAGAATTCATATTCTAAATAAGTATAATCAACTACATCAACAAACCACACTTTTGTACATGAATCTCTGTCATAGTAGCAGTTCGACCATACAACGTCATCCTCATCGATCTCATTATATTCTGGTTCGTAATCGTAGATGCGTCTTCTTCTATCTCGTTCATGGCCAACACGATGAATACAGACGCACTTGTCTTTTGCGAATTGGAGCAACTCGTCCTTAATGGAGTAATAATGTTCCTTTCTTTCTCTTGCTCTGTCTTCGTTGCCATAATCATCAGAATAATAACGATTTCTCCGATAAAAATCCCTGTATTCACGTTCTTTGTCACGTGCATTCTTAGCTCGTTTGTTAACTGAGAATATTGCGGCACCAAGCATCTCATCTGTTACGATGCCGTTCTTCAGATTCTTTTTGTAAATTTTTGGAGTTTCCATATCTCTACTTTTTTAGTTTATTATTAACTTCGTGTTTGCAAATCTTCGGTTTCTTTGCACGGAGCTACTTTTGGCTTTTTTAAACTGTTCCTCTGTTCAATACATTGAAGTCTTGTTTTCTATTATATGTCCTTTTACTAAAATTTTTCAACAAAACTAGTTCTGTATAGTTCTTTTGACCAATGTCGTTTTATTAGAGTATGCTTGATAAAGAAGTTGCTGAAATAACCACTGCTTTATCAAGTGTAGTTGTTTTTTTGATAGTTTAAATTCTCGTTTTTTTCGATAAATGGTCTCGTAGATTTTGAACGAGGACCTTATCAAGAACAATGTGTTTGTTATCTAGTGCTGTATAGCAGGTTATATACATTGCTCTAACCATGCTTTTCAGACCGTTACAAAATTCTTCAATCATGAAACAGAAATCTTGGGAACTTAATCTTTGCCCCAAGCCCGGTTGGTAGTTCTCTAATATGTTAATGAAGAACGTAGCATTCATAATTTCTAACCTATTAATGCCTTCTTTTGGAACTCCTTGACAATATAACCCTAGAATAGAGAGCATTGCCAATCTGACGACTCTATCTTCCTGCACTTTTTTGTCATTAAGAAGACTAATGACTTCACTCTTAACATTAATAGTAAGATTCACTTGATTGCGCTTAATGCGCTTTGAAAACTTTTTGTTGCTCATAATTTGTAATGCCCTTCCGGGACTTGGGAGTTAAAATATAGAAAGATGTTGCTATGTCTTTGAAATTGTATATCTTTGAAGCTTTTGAAGCCTTGTTCTCAATATTTTGTCCTCTCGCTCGTATTTCTCAACAAGGCTTATTCTGTATAGTTCGTCACAGGGTTTGAATGAATAGTGCTTGCCTTTTTGCCATAATGATGCTGTGGGAAATAATCGTTCAATGTCTTTTTCTGTCCATTGTCGTTCCATTAGAGTCTTTTTGAAGTAATAGTGACTATTATTCGCAATAGTTAGTATCAACTCTTTAGGTTCAATTGATAAAACCAAACACATATCTGTTATTCTTCGTATTATAGACTCAATTCTATGTAAACGATTATTTGATTTAATCCAAATGGCCTCTTCTTTACTTAAGACAGTACTAGTTGCTCCTTTTATCCAGTCGTCATTGTCTGGAATGTAATGTACTTTTGAGAGTAGATTGTTTGCAAATTCTTGATTTTGTTTACTCATTTTGTTTTTGCCCTTCCGGGACTTGGGTGTTAAATATCTATGTCATTAACGTGTATGTGTTTATTGCATATTAACTTTAAGTTTTATTTATGCTTAATTCTTTTATCGGGCGGCACTAATAAACTTTCGAATATGTAATATAGTACATTCACAACGATAGCGTTGCCTGCTCTTTCATACAAAACCTTGTCTGTAAGTCGAATCAAATTGCCATCGATAGTCAATAGTTTTGTGATTTCTTCATGTGCAAAACCATTTTCCGCTAGTTCTTCATAAGGTGAGAGCATTCGTCTTATATACTTGTCTTCTACTCCCATGAGTTTCAGAACTTCTCTGGGAGTAAGTTGTCTAGCTCGAAAATACTCGTTACTTTCTAAGTTACTAATGCGTTTGATTATTATATCCTTATTGCCATTGACAACCTCTTTCTTTATCTTCATCTTTATTATTTTTTAGTCCATATTTCAATAATGCCAGGACAAGGATGCTCACCTGTCGAGAACATTGCCCTTGGTATCCCATGAGCTCCTTGAGATGTCAGAGTAGGAATTACATTTCCCCTACAAACGGGAGTTACATATTGTTCCTTCATGTAACCTTCATTAATGATATCCGAAGTTTTGTTTTTACTACTCGTGTTTGTTTTAATAGTATCACCTACAGTAGATTTGAGAAGTTTCAATAATAAATTGCACTTGGCTTGAGACAAATAGTACTTTTTGTCAACTATAGAATCTATGTAATCATATAGTTCACCTTTTATAAATGATGTTGGAAAGGTAAATTTTGGGATGGTATTATCATCATCAATTCGAATGGAAATCATGAATGTACGTTCTCTGTGTTGAGGGACACCAAACCTAGCAGCATCAAGTACTTCTGAGTAATTAACATAGCCATACTTGCTAATTCTCTGTTGCCATTTAAGAAATGTGTCTTCGTTGTTCACATCCGTAAGCGGCTTCACATTTTCCAATAGGACAAACCTCGGACGTTTTTTTGCTATTGCTTTCTCACATTCCCACAGGAGAGCCGAACGAGTACCAGAACCTTCGGCTCCTCCCATGCGTTTGCCCGAATAACTATAGTCTTGACATGGAAATGTCATAGAGAATAAATCGAAGTCCTCAACTTTGTCCCAATCAATTTTGCTTATGTCACCATAGTTAGAGTTGATATGCTCTGGGAAGTTCACATTGTGGCAAGCAATAGCGTATGGATCGATGTCGCACCATCCAACGAGTTTGACTCTCAGCCAATAATACATAGAACATAATCTGAGAAGTGCCATTAAAACACTATCATACCCGCTGAATGCTGAGAATAATTTTATAAAATTTGTTTCCATAATAATCTCGATATTAATGATATAGAGCGTCTATTGACGCCCTATACCGATGTTAGTTGTCAATTGTAAACCATGTCCTCAAGTGAGTTCATATCCACAAGCACAGAAATAAGTTCGCGCGTCTTGTCAGAAATCGCAGCATTAGTGACCAGCTTTGTTATGGTCATTTCGAGCGTCTGCTTAAACTTTTCTCTAGTACTATTAGTGCAATAGACATTTTCTTCTCTTCCTGTCATACTAACGAATTTGATCGAGTCTTCTCTTTCCTCGCACTTAAATATACCTCTTGTGAATTCGGAAACTTCACCAGTGAGTGTCAGGTTCTTGTCTGCGAGATAAGATTTGAAATCCTCGTTTTTGTCTGTGTGAACCATCACCATTCTAACAAGAGAACTAACAAACTTTTTTGCATCCATATTGATTGTTTGTGCTTGAGATTCTCTCTCGGAGTAATTGGTCTTAGATACAAGTTCCTCATGTCCAGACTTATCAGAAAGACGGGTATTGCCTAATTGATAAACATAAAGTATCCTCTCAGCAAGTTTACTGAAAGCGACCTTGCCTGGATCTCTAGATTTTGCCACTTTTTTGAAAAGCGTCCAACCATTGATGTCAACTTTGTCATTACTATGTTTTTTCACGACAATAGTGTCTGACACTTTGCTCATCTTGTGATCAAAGCGATCTTTCTTGAGGTTCATAAACTCGATTGCTTTTTCTTGTAAGTTTGAAGCAATCTTTCTCACTTCTTCTTCTGGAGTAGCTAAAAATGCACTCTCTTTCTCTGAAAAATCCTTATTCATAAATAGTAATAAATTAAGTAAATAATTATTTGTATAACTACACATTAATCTTTTCTTTTGTAGTTTGCCTTTATAGAGAAGATCTCCTTCAGCATCTAATAATCGTATCGTTCCGATTCCTTTTCTCTGTTGGAGTATCTCAGTTCCTTCTACTTTCATAATCTCTATTGCAGATTTGGGATCTTGGTAATATCTGCTTTTTATGTAGTTTCCGGAGCGAAATACTCCGAACACTTGTGGTCTAAATTGTTTGTTCTGAGTATTCATTTTTTTTATGATTTTTTTTAAAATTTTCTTTATTTCGTCCTCTGCATTTTCATGGCGGCTTGGAACGCCCAATGGCTGCATTACGCTATTTCTCTGAGAGACTTTCCGATATGTTATCTGCCTTAAACACTATTGTTGTTTGCAGTATCGGTAGTTTCTCCCCTATCATGGCCTACCATGTTCGTCTAATGTAAATATGTCAAGGATCTCAGTGAAGTTGCTGCAATACTTCTTCCAAGATTTAGAGACAGTATTTCAGTGCTTCCTGTTTCTAGTTGCAAATATATATCAATTTGCGGGTTCGTTGTTTGGAGAGTAAAATTGGAGTATTTTTTCTGCTTTTCTCTCATGCATAGATTCTCTGGAACATTTTAAGAAGAGTACTTTTTGATGCTAATCAACAGAGGTAGCATTTCACACTTCTTGTTTCTTGTTGCAATAATGATGAATTAAGTTCCAATTTAGTTATGTGGGAAGTCAAAAGTACTTTGAAAACATTCACATAGCATTTGGAACTAGGCAATAAAAAACAGCAAATATCATTTTTTGATATCTGCTGTTACTGTAAGGCATGCGCTCAAAACCTTAATTAAGGCACAGTTTTTTATATGGCTTGATAATATTTGTAATATTCTCTTTTTTTCACTTCCATTGTAGCAAATTCCTGCATATCCTTGCTTATCACACTGTATGTAGAATCTCTAACTCCAAATTGAGTTAGATACTTATTGTAATTCTTATCTTTTTCTAACCCAAAAGGTTTTACCAGTTCATGATATAAATGTAGTGGTTTTACTTTAAACAATTTAGGATCACCTCTCAATACTGTAACTTTATGACTACATAGTATTCCTATTATATTCAATAATAGTCCGAAATTATAGTCCACATTAAATTTCTTTTTAAATATTGGGGGATTAACTCTCGAAACGCATCGCAGGAAATTCTTGTTAGTAAGTATCGTCTTTATTATCTGTTTTAGACTGTCAATACTTATTATGTCCTCATTGACAAAAGAACTATTCATTATGGGGTCTATGAATTCTATCATTTCATCAACGATTCTTAGTTTTTCATTAATATCTTTTATTTTAGAGAGATCTATACCTTCGCTAATATACCTGACCTCCTCTGGCTTAATTAATTTAATTAAATGATTCACGACAAATAGCTTCTCGTATAATCCTTCTTGTGATACACTGTTGTTTTTTTGGAGTAGAGATATAAATCTTTTTAAAAGATATGTATCTATTTCTATTTCTTTCACATTATTCAGGTCTACCATAGAGGCTATAAGTCTGTAGAAGCATCTTTGTTCTTTAAACAAGTCAGTATTACAGGTTTCAATAATCAAGTTACTTAATTCTTCAAAGAATACTGTAACCCAACTTTTAGTATATAATTGATTGTCATATTTTCCAGCATTAATATGTTTGCAGTTTATTATATTCTTCCAAGAATCGGAGTAGTATTTTACATATTCATCATTTATTTCTTTTACGATTGAGATTAGTTTGCTTGTTATATCATTTTCTTTCCCCCCATAGATGGTATTAAGTTCGTTTTCAGACAATGTAATAATATAGTAAGTTCCATTATACTTCCCCAAATGAAGAGTTGCCTTAATGGTAGTTAAGCTAACGGAAAAGTTAAGACTTGTTCTCTGGTTTGACAATGCTTGTATCAATGAGTATGTATTACTTCGCATTTTGCCACCAGTTAATTGTGATGATACGGCAAGCTTAGTGAGAATCCTTGAATCTTCATAGAATAGCGAGGAAGTAATAGACTCATAATTGTCAATGATAGAATATAAGTAAACAAAAGGCTTAAGAATTCTTATTTGGTAATCCAATCTTTCTGGTAATGTTGTTATTCTCTTCCATTTGATTAAGGTATAATAATACTTTCTTATTAAATATAATAGGCTTCTATTGAATAGATCTTTTCTATGGGTGTGGTAACGCTCATAAGATATACATGCTGCTTTATATAATAAAGCTTGAACCCATGTGTCCTCAGTTAAATAAAAAATGTCATCAAAACAAACCGTTGGAGGGTAAGGTTTCCCAAATTGCTTTATTATCTCTGATATTATCTCTATGCTGTTGTATACCTTGTCATTGGGTGAGAAATGATCTGAAGGAGCATGGATGAGTGCCTCGACTTGAGAAGCAATATCTGACTGAAGATAATTGCGATAATCCAATTTTACCAATGCACTGGTTATTTCTAGTTGAATGGTTTTACTCAGCAACCCTCTCGTCCCCATTATGGTAGATACGTCGTTTTCTGATACATAAAAAAAGGGGGTGCTATCATAGAAGACTTTAGCTGATTTTGGAGTTAAATCCCCACAATCCTCAGTTTTTATCCTTTTTCCGTCTTTATCGATTATTTCTATCTTCATATTCTCTGTCCATTTAGAAAATCGATTATAAAGTGTAGTTTAAATAACTATTGTTGTTATTAGTCGCAAAATTAGGATTTTTTTGGTACCTATCCAAGTGTTCTTCACAAAACAAGCCTCTTTTTATATGTTTTTATGAATATTGATAGTAATTTACTTCCTCCATAAATGCCCTCCCAATAACAAAATCCTTTTTCGGTTGTACAATTTCCGTGGGCGTACTATCGCCTACTGAATATTATATGAAAAAGGATTTATCTTACAAATTTCAGGTTTCTATAAGCAGATATGGTTATGAAACGAAACAGCAAACAAGAGCAGCTATCACTGGGGACAAAGAGTTGATGGCTGCTACAGGTATTCATAAAAGGATAGGATTCTATTCTTTGACAGTTACTTCGCAAGAACTGCTTGATAGAGTTTTGCATGGACACACATTTTGCACACTTTTCTCCGATTTTCCTCCTTATAAGGATGAAATCAAATTAAATAGAAATGGTAATAAAGAGTCTAAAAGAACTATATTTATAAATGAAGATGGTGATTTCACAATGGCTGCAAAGGCTGATGAGTTTTTTAAGGGGAGTTACTTTATAGGAATCGATATGGACGAAAATAGTTTTCTGACATCTCAAAGCTTAGTTGATCGATTGTCTTTACCACCGACCTTTTGGTATACTTCTTTTTCCCACATGCAGATAGATAAAGATTCTGGAGAGTCTAAGGGCGTTAGACTCAGACTTATTTATGTTTTTGACCAGATAATAACTGATAAATTCTTTTTTAGGTATTGTTCTTGGACTCTTCACAAGATGATTGAAAATGACATTGATGAACCTCTTAAGGACAATTGTGGTATTAAATGTTCCCAATACTTCAATGGAACTAACTGTAACGATAATAATATTATTGTTGAGTCAGGTTTAACAAGTAATATATATTCTTATTCAGATATTAACGTATCTGATAAGGGGTATTATGAGTTCCTACTATCAAGATGTTATTATGCAGTAATAAATGAGGATAAGGAAGAAGAAATTCTAAAAAGAATAAATAGTTTTTCAAACTGTTCGTTTTATTCTCAATCTAATATTACTCAAGTCCCTCCTTCCCCAATAATATCAGAATGGGGGAAAAACGAACGGCTAACGATTGCAGATAGCAAATGTGTGTTTGATGATAAGCTGCTTAACGATTTTTGTCGTTTACGATGGTATGATTTTTATAGGATATATAGACATCTGTATCCTTATGTGTATCGCGTGGAGAAAGACGAGTGGTTGACATTAGGAGACATTAAATATCAGTTGTGTGATAAAAACTATCTTGAACTTCTGTGGATTCCTAAGCGTATTACTAATGGACATCATCGTCGGAACACCCTTTTTCATCGTGCGTGGTTACGACGTGTGATTATGCCAACTATAACACCATCAATTCTTTTATTCAACTTGATGGTTGACAGGGAACGGTTCTTTGATAATACGGACGGGGTTTTGTCTTTAATACTACTAAAGAATACGGTTCGAGATAGTTTTATGTATGAGGTAGACGAATTGAAGAGACGCTATTCAAAAGTCTATGAATCAACAAAAGACGCATGTAAGAATAAACAATTTATCATTCATAGAAACAGCAAAAAGGATGTGAAACCAAGACACATTAAAAAAGAACTACGATGGAAAATGTTGGATGTAGTATATGATCCCAACCAGACATTTGATTGGAATTTACATAACTTAAAATACAACGGTTTATCAATAGACGATAGTACATTGTATCGCTACTGTTCAGACAGAGGTGTGAAGATACGAACATCTAGGACACTGAAATTTGAAAGGTTCAGAGAATTACATCAATCGGGGATGAGCATAAGGAAAGAGCAGGAATACTTGAAGAACAGAGGACTTGAACTGTCAACTAGTACCATATCCAGCTATATTGATAAACTCCAAAGTGAACCGAATAAAACCTAAGTTATCCAAATAACCAATAGACAAACGTCCGATTCACAAAAAAGTTTCTTAACTTTGTACTGGTTAATTTTATTAAAATGAAAAAGGTAGTCGCATATTATCGAGTTTCCACGGATGATCAGCATCTGGGAATTTCCGCACAACGGGATATTGTACGGAGATACTGTGAGTTTAATTCTACGGAAATTATCTCCGAATATGAGGAACACGAATCTGGAAAGAAGAACGACCGACAACAATTAGCACTGGCATTAGCTGAATCTGTGAAAAACAATGCCTACCTTATTGTTGCGAAGATAGACCGTCTAACACGTGTAGCTTACTTCGGTCTGCAACTTTGTGAGAAATATCGTATCATCTTCTGCGACCATCCTGACATGGGTACATTAGAACAAAGTATCTATTTTGGAATGGCTCAACAAGAACGCGAATACATTTCCGTCCGTACAAAGCAAGCTCTTGCGGAATTGAAGAAGAGAGGGATGAAACTAGGAGCACCTAATGCTACTTTTACGGATTCTATGAGAGATAAGTCTTTGCGAAAGAGACGCCAAAAGACTATTTCCAATGAGGCAAATAAACGAGCGTATGCTGTCGTTAGTGTTATGACAGGTAACTTTAGTGAAAAAGCCAGATACCTGAATAATAACGGGTTTCGTACAGCAAAGGGTGGAGTATGGAGGGCGCAACAGGTTCGACGACTTATCGAATCTTTTCAGTGTAAATCATGGTTGGTTTGACTATACTGGCTGCTTTCCTAACACCCTGTAGATCGTCTAGATGACAAATCTTTGGTCTACAAATAGGGCTGTTTACTTGTCTGTCCTTGTGGGATACACATCATGCAAGAATATGTCTTTAGACTCGAGCCATATCTCAAATTCGTCATCCAGAATGTCGTTGACGTTTACTAGGCATGGAGTCATGACTCCAGCTACGACACCTTTCATCCGTGAGTACTTGGTTACGAACTCCGGATAAAAAAATGGTGCCCACTGCTCATATTTACCGATATCCCCGAATAACTTTTCGTAGAAATCCGGATTTTCATCTTTGGATATTCTCATAATTATTTGTCTTTAGTTCATTTAATTCTATTCATACTGCAAAGTTAACAATCAAAATGGATACAAACAAATAAATCATATATTTAGGTAGTAACATGCTTTTCCTTGGTATGAACACACACAGTTCCTGTAATACTTCTTCTTTAATCTTACTTATATCATATTGTTCTTTTTATAATAGTCTTCCCACCATGAAGGTTCGTGGATGAAGTGTCCTATATGATAGCTAAAACCGTCAAGCATCAAGGGAAGTTCAACTTCTAACTGACTCAAACTGGATCTTATACAATTTCCATTATCAATTCCAGTTTTGCTTATGTCATACCAGTAGATGGCTTTCCTAAGATTAATCTCGCATCCCCAACCTTTCTCAAAGCATTCTCCTAGTGACTTCCAGGCATTCAGATTTCCAAGTAGTGCAGCCTCTCTAATCCACTTATACGCTAATTCCATATTCGGAGTTTGTTCATCGGCACCATCTCTAAATAGTGTACCAAGTGCAAAAGCACAGTAGTCAATCCCGTCTTCAGCACCCTTCTCGTAATATTCTGCTGCTTTTATAAGATCTTTTTGGAGTCCTCCTTGGCCATCTTTGTAGATGTCGCCAAGCGTCTTGTACCCTAATGGGTGCTCATAAAGACCTGCTTTCTCATAGTACATAATAGCTTCCTCAACTCTACTGGAGTTCCAGCAAGTTCTAGCTTTGTCGAAGTATTCTTCTGCCTTCTGGGCATCTTGAGATAGTCTAGGTTTATCCAGCTCATCGGGATGATTGCTGGTCAGTCTATAATTCGACCATGTCTTTATTTCTAGAAGTTTCTTTTGGAGGTTGGGATTAGAAGTAAATTCTGGATTAATGCTTCCAAGCAACTTAATATACTCGAGAGGATTATTTGTATCGTAACCGAGCAAACAGTCTCCTACACAGAATAACTCCTCATTAATATCCAGGATCATTCTTTGTAATTTACTCTCATAGTCTGAATGACTATTAAAGTCGTCAGGATCGTCAGACAACCAGGCAATCAGGTCACCATTTTTATCTAAAGCTTCCATAGCTTTAATTAGAAATCATCATCTAATTCTCTCTTGTCCCTCTGAAGTGCTTCATTTGACCTTACAGCTTCTTCGACGATGCTTTTGCAAAGATCGTCAAGTGTAGGCTTCTTCTTAATAAGTTCATTCTTGCTAATCTTCAAGAGTAGCGGAAAGAGGAATATTCTGCGCCATCTGGCAAGAACATTGAACTTTGGTAGTCTAACATAGTAGCATCCGTCGGATTCTTCTTCATTTTTTTCTTTCTGTGCTATATAACATAACTTTTCGGAAGCTATGAAAGGGTGATTGCTTTCGAAGTGCTCAAATTGTGAAATTAGTTCGTCGCGACGTGTCTTTTCTTCGATGTCATCGACTCTCATTGCATAAGTAATATGTTCCCTGAGTTTTTTCGAAGGGGTAATTGAAGGATCTATCAGTACTCGTGTATAATCTGTGATTTGATTGACGAAAGTACATGCGGTTGTTATGCCCACAATAACGTCCGGCTGAATCTCTGAGCATGTTTGTTTGGCCTCTTCAAATGCTTCTTCAGGATTCATCGATAGAACTTTCTCTTGGATAGTCCACTCTCCCATGCGTAGGCAAGATCTAGCCATAGCTTCCGGGTATTCATCGACTGCGTCGAGCGAAAAGTCGGGGAAGTATTCGTGGAAGATGATAACTGTTTTTTTATCAGACGACTTCTCTTCTTCTCTTTTGTCACATATGTTAAATACGGGTCGAATGCTCATTCCAATCGATCTGTCTTTGGGGCCTATCCGATGAAACACACTCTTTTGTTCGTCATCTTCTTCACCAAAAAAGATTGACCAGGCTTGATCAGGATTATCTTCATAAATTGTAGAAGTCCAAAGGTAAGCTCGGAATCCGTCATCTCTTATGTCTTGGTCTTTATAACAACCAGATACAGGAAAAACTATTTTATTGCCATTTGGACCAGTAACTAATATAGCTCGTCTGCGATTGCCGATTGAGCACCATTTAAGGTCACATTCAGCAACGAGTTCTCGCACTTCATCTTCTGTGGGCATACGCCATCTTCCGCCCCATTGTTGCCTGGCTATGTCATGCTTGAGGCTTAAGCGGGAGCCGTCAATGTTCACTTCCTTCTTTGTCCGATGTTCATACCTTACTCTACTATAGCTATTGAATTCATGCCAAGCTCCCCATGCATAATATGGCTCGAGAAACAATCCTCCTTCTCCGACATTCATGGTTGCCCACATCGTGCCACTTGGAAGTCCAAGGTCAACATACATGCGGCCTTCTTCGAATGTAAGCTCGTCATTGAGTTTATGCCTAGGAACTGTTAGTCTTTTCTTATCAGCGTAGATTGTAACCACTTGCTTTTTCTGCCCTTTTATGATTTGTACAACAGCTTCACTCAGTTTTTTTGCTGCTGGTTTATTTAAGGAAAGTGTAACATCTAGATTGTTAGAATTAAGAACTACGACTCCTTTCTCACTAATATGCTGAATGTATTTTATGTTTATAATATGTGAACGACCTGCTCTCAATAAAGTATGGTCTTCTACGTTCCCTAGCTCTTCTATTTTATGCCAAAGTTGCCCGATTTGAATTCGAACAGATTTATAAGCCTTGTATTGCAAGTTGGTTCCACTTGTCGACACACAAATGTCGTTCAAGTATATGTCACAATAGTTACCACCTGCCTCGCAGTAGATGATGGAATCTAGTCGAATGTTATAACGCTTTCTGGCGTCTGTTATGTGAAGGAGTCTGTCCATAAACTTTTTTGTGCAAAGTTAAAATTAATATTTAATAGAGTAATCTGTTTTAGGCTTAGCTCTCTTAATTTAGATCGATTTAGCTATTTTGACATAAACTTTAGAGTTTAGCCTATTTCATCACCGTAGTCCAGAGGCTTTTGGATTGATACGGGCCACTTCTTAGCCATGACTTATTTTCTTCTTCGTGGAACCAGATAATAACTGTTAATGTTCTTGTCTCTATATAAATCGTTCGAGTAAATATGCAGAATTCCCCCATCCACATAGCAATTATATCCGACAAGCGGACAATCGGTATGATTTGAGTTAGCCGGAAATCCAGCACTGTTGACGACTTCGTAGCGAGTGTGGCATTTGTCGCAGATTGCTTCGAACCGGTTATACATATGAATAGAAGAATTGACGCCGTTTTTGTCACACACGGGACATTTTCGATCGAATGCGCGAAAGTCCTCATGGAACGAGGACCAAAGGACAAGTAGTCCGTTATGGCCGATTTTTGCGTCCGGATAATCTGATTTCTTAACGTAGCACCATTTTCTGTCAGCTGACTTAATGCGACGTGCGTTCATCTTGAAGTCGACCTGAGCTTGTTCTAAAGCAGATGCGCTTATAACGACCAGCATTATCCCGAGTGTAAACGCTATCTTCTTCATAATTTCTATTGTTTTGATTTGACAATAACGCTGCTTTGGCTTAATTCGTTTAATTTTGATCGATTTAGCTACTTTGACATAAACTTTAGAGTCTAGCCTATTTCATCATAGCTTGTCCTGCTGGGCTCTTCTATGATGTTCACATTGTTTCTTCGCATAGTCTGAATGCCGACGTAAAGAAGCACAGACACCCTTGATTTGCTTGAGTATGTTCTCATTGAATTGAGCTCTGAACTCGTTGAACTGCGAATCAGACCAATTTTGTCCTATTTGGTCAGTCTGTAGTTTCAATCGTTCAAACACTTGCTCTACTTGTTGACTTACTTGTTGTAAACTTCTAGCGTAGGTTTCTACCTGGCTAATGTTCCTCATTGAACTATCTGCTGTTCCCATGTTATTGTAGTTTTAATTGTTAATGTATTAATGATCTTCTTTGATTTCGGCATTACATATGGAGTAAATAGTTGCGGTTCACCATTCTCAGGATAATAGTATGCCCTTAAATGTTCCTCTTCTTCATTAAGTGTTTCAACGTCTATGTCAACACTAAAACGCATAGGTGCTAGGTATTTGTTCTCTGAGCGCAGAATAACTTTGTGTCGGAACTTATCTGTTACTTCTGGACACCATTCACCATTAAAAAGAATGTTCTCCGGTTTGTCAACTTGAAGCAAAACATGAATGTCTTGTAGTGGACCTTCGTCAAGTATAAACATAAGAGCTTCCGGATATGTTTTGATTCGAGATGAATCAAGACTATTATTCGGGAATAAATCAGGCATAGCATTATAATCTAAACCAAGAACCTCAATGTCTGAATCTGATTCCTGAATTTGGCTTGATGGCAGAGGAGTATTCCGTTTCATCTCTACAAATTGGTTACTACCAATTATGCCAAGAACTGTAGGGCGAGTACAATGATTGCATATGTCATTCACTAGTTGCATGAATAACGTGCCACTTTGTGTTCTTTCCACAACCCTGCATATACCCTCACTTTCCATAGCTTCAAGCAGGCTGCGATATCTCGCTTCTTCGTTATTTAAACAATCAATTATTACGAAGTCGCAGGTTTTCCCTAGTTGCTGATAGGAGATAATAAGTGACATCAAGGCATTAATCATTACACCCACTGTTTGTTCGTCTTTGTTTATGCCAAAGAACAGGATATTATCTGAGAAGTCCGAATGGAACTTGATGGCAGTAATATCTCCCTTAAGCCCAATATTATGGCCAATAGCAGCTATAGGGAACTTAGTACTTGCTTGTATAATCGCTGTTTTTTCCTTTTCATCTAACCAGAATATTTCAGATCCACAGAAATAAGTCCCACCATTGGTCGTGAAATTGCTTGATTTTATTTGTGAAGCTTTAATTGCAGACTCCAATTCGTTTTCGTCAGCATAGGTAGTTTTTACTTGAGATACAAGTTCTTTCTTATGATAATAACAAAACTGAAGTGGAGGCTGTTTACCAGTCAGATCGCTGCTGTTTGGAACAAGAATGTTAGAATCGGAAGCTGTACAATCCAAGAGGAAACACTCTGTAAGATTAGCTTTAATCTTATCGGAAATATCTGTATCTGCTAATGTCTGTGTGGCAAGTAACAAATGGATTCCTTGACTTCTTCCTTGAGCTGCTATTGTGTTGAGAATACTTTGAACTTCTTCCTGAATAATGTAACTGCTATGACGATTGTCTATTTTACTGAACATTACTTGACATTCATCTGCTACAAAGAGAATATGAGGAACCCTTGCATCAGGATGCTTTCGATTGTAACTGTCAATATTGTTAACACCGTCTGATTGCCACAGTTTTACTCGTCTTCGATTTTCCTCTTTTAACTCTCTTAAGATTTCCAAGGTCATTTGTGGATCACTATTATCGACTAGTACAGCTTTGGTATGTTTGACACCTTTGTATCGGTTAAATTCTGTTCCTTTAAAATCCAATAGATAAAGCATCAAATCTTTTGGAGAGTATTTGTTAATCGCAGAAGTTATAATTCTGTTGAGCAAAACAGACTTTCCAGAACCAGACTGTCCTAATATAAATGCATGGATATAGTCTTTTGAATTGAATCGTAGGGTTATCTCTTCTCTGTTGTTAATATCCGAGCCAATGGTAACACTTATTTCATCTTCTGCGACTACAAAATCTTGTTCTGTATTTACGATATCCTTGCTACTCTTTTCTTCAGGTTTATCCTTTAGATAATCCAAACAGGCATCTAACAGAGCCGGTTGGTCATAAAAACTATATGTTCTGAATAGAGTGTTGTCGTAATCCTTTTCATCTGCATTGTAAAATCCTTCGGTTTCTTGAAAGTATTGATCTTTTAAAGAAAGAATGTCGAAAGACTGTTCGTACTCCAAAACACGCCTTGAGTCATTTAGGACAATAAAATGGATGCCAGCTTGCTGTCCCTGCTCAATGAGAATGCGCATATCTTCTGTAAGACTATCAAACTGGTATGGATAATCCAATAATACAATTAGTTCATATGCGGGCTCTTTTGGCTTGCAACCTTTTCGCAACGTTTCTTTTATACGTTCCGTTAAGGATTCGGAGAGAGAGATAATCTCCTGTTTATCTATGAATACCCTATAGACTTCAGCAGGAAGTTCCCTTGAAAGAGCTCCTAATTTGTTGGAGAGAGAAGGGGCTACAAAGTTTATTCTTACGTTGCCCTTAGGTAGTGAAAGCAGGCTCCCTAATATAATCTGTTTCGTTACTTTTACCGCAAAGTCTTCCCATTCCTGATCAGCATAGGGCTTAACCAGAATGTGAGGTTTGGTGGCGATGTCTATATATTGGGGGAAATCCATCCTGTTCTTCTGAATGACTTTAGAGAAGCAAGTACCAGTAAATAGTGGAGGCATTTCTTTCCGTTTTTCTGAACATTTCGAGATTGCGTTAATAAGTATAGGGATTTCTGTTTCGTCTATCGAATCCTCGCTCTGAAGTAATATCGGAGCCATTAAAGGATATTTGTTTCTTAACGCTTTTACACATTCAAGTAAATCGTAGATACTATCTTCCAAAGTTGAATCGTATGCTTCTTTTGAAGATGTATCTGAATTCTGGATCCTCTCTGCAAATGCAGAGGAAACCATATCGTATATAGCTAATGTCTGCATATTTTAATCCTCCTTAATATATAGATAAACTCCTTTACCAATTTTGCCTTCCTTGACCAAATTGTCCTCTAATTCCCTATTATAGAATATAAAATCAAGTTTCATCTTGCCAGCTGTGTATTCATTAAGTTTATCTAAGAATTTGTCAAGATTGTACTTGCAGTCTTCTTTATAAGGATGCGGAATATGGATATCCCTTTTTTCTTCTTGAAGAGCTTTTGTGTCTTTTGACTCCCATTCTTCTAATGTATTTTTTTTCGTGATAGCATTCCATATGCGCCATGTGAGTGGTGCTTTTATATATCGGAAACTGAATGTTTTTTTTGTGAATAAAAAACCTTTGTGATAACTGTAGCTATCGGTATTGTTAAGGTATTCATCAACAATAGAATGCCACAAAGATCTGAGTCTTTCTTCCTTTTCGCGTCGCTTCCTCTCCTGTTCTATTCTCTCTTGTTCGGCACGTAATCTTGCTTCTTCAGCAATCTTCTTTTTCTCTTCTTCCTTTTTCCGGTTCTCCTCTTCTTCTCTTTTTTTATATGTTTCTTGGATTGAATTGAACTCTGGAGATAAACAGATTATTCTAAAATTGTAAGCCCAATTTCGGAAAAAGGAATTTCGCCAAAGTCCTTTATGTAGGCGTAGGTCTGGGTCAATGACTTCATCGCCGTTTGAGATTATATGGCTTGTGTAACTTGCTAATTTACAATATCCTGATTTAACAGCATACTCTAATTGTTCTTGAGAAGGTAGTTGAAATTCCACTCCTATTATACTCGATAAGCGATTACAAAAAGGAACCGCTTTATCATAATCAAATTTAAATTGGAGGTCACTCATCTCAGAATGACTGATATCATTTTTCTTAATCCAAAACGGTTTAACCTCAACAATGTGTGGAGGATTTGATGAGTCACTTGGATTCCCCATTAAAAAGCTACCACCTTCCACATATACCATATCTTTAATTATGGAAAAAAGCGTTTGTTGTTTAGTATCTCTTAGATAATCCACAAGTTTGCGCTCCTCTTCTGCAGCTTTTGCTTCCTTCTTTGCTTTCTCTTCTGCTTCTCTCTTTGCTTTCTCTTCTGCTTCCTTCTTTGCTTTCTCTTCTACTTCTTTCTTTGCTATCTCTTCTGCTTCTTTTTTTGCCCTTTCTTCTGCTTCTTTCTTTGCTATCTCTTCTGCTTCTCTCTTAACTTGAAGATTCTTCTTCCAAGTCATAATGTCTGCTAAAACTTCTTTCTCTTCATTCTCTTTCTGGACATATCCAGGCTCGAAATATATAGGTTCGTCAAGGCCCTTAAATGCTTTAATGTCAAAACAATCGGTGCAGATATTGTCTTCTGATTGCTCTGATAGTTGTATTCGCCACTTTATTTCTGCAAGGGGATTCTTTTGCAATAAGTTGCCTTCATCCATTTGAGATAACATAAATGAAATGGCATTTTTGTCCCCCTCTTTTGCAAGACCATATTGCTTTAAGAACTCTTCCATATCTATACTCGATTTGATCTGTTATTACCAACTTCAATTAATTAGTTACTCTTTGATTTCTTTTAATAACTCTTTTGCTTGTTGAAATCCTGCTTTGGCGGCTTTTTTTATCCAATGCAAAGCCTTTTCTTTATTAGGGTCTACACCGAGACCTTTTAAGTAACAATAACCTAAATTGCATTGAGAATTTGAAAAGCCTTGTTCCGCAGCTTTGGTCAGCCAATAAACTGCTTTTTCATAATCCTGTTGTACTCCTATACCCTGGAAGTAAAAAACACCTAGAGCATTTTGAGCGTTATAGATGTCTTGTTCTGCTGCTTTCTCGTACCAGTAGGCAGCCTTCTCAAGATCTTTCTCCACTCCATTCCCTAAATAGTATAAGTTCCCCAGGTTGTTCTGGGCATATGCTGAACCTTGTTCTCCCTTTTCTTCTAATTTTGATAAGGCTTTCATGTGTCCTAACTCAGCAGCTTTTGTCCACCATAAAACAGCCTTTTCACTATTCTGTTCTACTCCATCACCAGACTCGTAGCAAGAGCCTAAATTCCATTGTGCTATGGCATAGTCTTGTTCTGCGGCTTTTGTATACCAGTAAACAGCTTTTTTATAATCTTTTTCTACTCCAATCCCTTTTTCATAATAGAAGCCTAAATTGTTTTGAGCTATAGGATTCCCCTGGACTGCCGTTTTTATATACCACTTTATTGCCTGTTCATCATCCTGCTTTACGCCATTACCCGTTCGGTAACAATCTCCTAAAACAGCTTGTGCATCAGCATAATCCTTTTCTGCGGCCTTTGTAATCCAATTAACAGCTATTTCGATATTTTGTTCCACGCCCCAACCCATCTGAAAACAGCATCCTACGCAGTATTGTGCGTAAGCATTGTCTTGTTCTGCGGCTTTTGTCCACCAAAAAAGAGCTTGGTTATAATCTTTTTCAACGCAATTGCCCTGACTGTAGCACCAACCTAAGTAAGAATAGGCTGCAGGGTTATCTTGTTCAGCCGCTTTCTTTAGCCAGTATACTGCCCTTTCACAATCTTTTTCAACACCAACTCCTTCATTCAAACTAACGCCTAATTTGTATTGGGCATTTGAGTCTCCTTGCTCAGCTGCTTTTTGATACCAATAAGCAGCAAGTTCGTCGTTTTTGTTTACGACAACTCCTTTGGAGAAACAATTCCCAATCTCTGTTTGAGACGACACGTCCCCGTCAATTGCTTTTTCAGCTAATTCTGCAAACTGATCTATATTCATTTGTTGTGCAATGAGTTATGATGTACTTGACATATTGTGTACGCGCAAAGGTATATATTATCATCTTTTATATGAATAATAATAGAATATCTGGTAGGAACAAACCATTCTATGGTATGAATATAGGAATGTTTGATTTCTATTTCTTTATTTCTTTTCCTCAATTGCTTCTGAATTGTAAAACTTATCCGCGTCAATCGACCTGATATCAGAGTCATATCCGAGTTTTGAAAGTTCTACTTGGCATACTGCTTTCTGCTGATAATCGTTCAATTCCGAGAAGTCTTTATAGCAAAATGGTACTTCAACAAAAAAGTTTTTACCCCTCCTGCTGTTCAAATCATGAAAAACTACATACACATAGGTCGTTTTCAATTGTTTAAGCTGTTCTGTTGTCATAGCGGTTTTTAATTATCTGCCTCTAGTCCCAGCAAGGCGTTAAACATAAAAACATAACACAAAGTTACGGAAAATGCGTGGAACTCTTGCTGTTGCCCGTTCCACCCTTGAGGCCTTCGAACTCGCCCGATTTGCAGGAACGAACAACGAAGACCCACGCATATAGTATTACCTTACTGCATCTAGGAAAGATACAATATGGATAATCCAATACATGGCATCTGTCGTTGCATTGTTCTTTTGCAAATCTTGAAGTGTTCGAAGTTTCAAGGGCAAAAAACAAGCGTAAACAAACGCTATTTTCATAAGTCCCTGCGCTGGCACTATCTTCACGAAGATGGTCAAAGGCAACAGGATAAGTGTCCAAACATCATACGATGTACTTGAACATGACAAAGATAAGCTATTTTTAGGAGATAGCCAAGCAAAAGTAAAAATGAGAATGTTTTTTTAAGAATAATTAAGGTGGAATTAGTCGTTGCTTTGCTCAAACAAGATTGTAGTATAACAAGTGCTCAAGCGCTTTGTTTACTAGGATTGTTGAACAGTTGTCATAGTTGTTATAAGACTTCGGAAAGCGGGAACTTTCAAAAATATATGATATGAAACTTTCTATATCATAGTATTTGTAAATAATAAGTATTATTACTAGTACAAATACAACTACATAGGTCAAACATCCGCTGAAAGAATGCCCCTTTCAGAGGATGCTATAGAGAAATTATTAATCTGTTCTTTAGATTATATGTAAATGCCCTTTGCTTTTAGAAAGTTCATAAACCTTACAACGAAGATGTCATTGATAGTGACTGAAGATGGGCTAAGTTCACCTGCAAGGACGCCTTTACTACTGTTCTCACGGATAAATTCGGGGAAGAAAGGTGCCCATTTTTCGTAATTGTCTTCGAATAAAAGATTGTGTAATACAATGTTTTCGTCTCTTGAAATGGTCATAGCAGTAACTTTTAATTAGTAATTCTCTTCCATTCTGAGCTTATAATTGAAAGAATCATTCAGAAGTTCTCTCATTTCAGCTGCATTAATAGTGACTTTTGTCTCGTCATCGAAAGCATGGTAGCCTATATACGTCACACTTTTAGGAAGCTCAATATTTCTAATTGCAGTATGTTTGAATGCTAAGTTACCTATATGACATAACGATTCTGGCAATTTAATGTCACTAAGCAATGAGCATCCTCTGAATGTGCTAACCTCTATTCTTTCTAGGTTTGACGGTAGTACTATCTCCTCGAGAACCTTGCAATCACAGAAAGCACTTTGGCCGATGTATTTCACCGAGTCAGGAATATATACACTGGTTAGATCTGCATTGAAGAAAGCATGGTCACGTATGACTCTGACACCTTTTGGAATAATGTATTCTTTAATATCTCTGAATAGTGGATAATCGGCTTTAACGAGAACTCTCCCGTATTCAGCGTATTTCACACCGTACTCATCCGTCCATTCTGACTCATTGATGTTTTTGATAAGCAGGATGCATTCGTCAAGTACATCAAGTACCGAGGTTACCTTTTGTGGAACAATAGTTATATTAGGGTAATGCGCCATTGAAAATTCCCTTCTTTCCGCATCTTTCCCAAAGATGCCCCAACAATGGGTATTATTATCTAAGTCATCTTTATGGTCAATGATGAGTTGTGACAACTCTTTCGAAGTGTACTCCTCGACTAACTTTGATTCGCATCTGAATGATGGGTGCAAGTCAGCATTTACACATATTCGATTTATTCCGCATTCGGCGTGAATAAAGAACGCTCCAAGACCTTCAGAGAGTAGCAAGTCTGGGCAATATAGTTCCATGGCTTTATGCAATTTGCCAGTCGTCTGCTCATAATCATTGATGTCTATTTCAACGCATATGAATTTGTTGTTGGGAAATGCTTCTTTTAGCGCATTAGCAGTTGCTTGCGCAGTTTGACTTTCAAAGTCTGGTATATATAGGATTGTTTCCCTGTCCATCTCTCAGCTTCTATTTAGTCATAAAGAACTTGTCTGGATCGCAATGCCTAAACCCTTGTACAAGATATCCGGATTGCCTGAGAATAACAGCCTGACATATAGCTTGACGCTGATCTTCATCAAACATCATGAAGGTATCGTAACTATAGGGAACTTCAATGAAGCCAATGAAGGGGTGGCTTGAGTTGTTTCTTACAAAGCCAAATACATGAACGTAAGTGACTTCTGCTACTTTCTTAAAATCTTCTTTTTCCATACTCGTATTTTATGTTTAAACTCTCTCCCAATATCTTACTAAAATGCTATATAGAGACACCAAGTCTTTATGAAGTTTGGATGTTCCTTCTTTGTTGCCGGAAATGATTCGCATACTTACACCTATTGTTATGGCATCTTTTTTTAAGTTCGTCTTGGGCTTAGCTGTCAAAGAAGGAGATTTGATGCATGTTATGTAGCTTTGTTTCTCCATGAATCTACTTACTAGTTCAATCACGAAGTCTGTAGGTTGGCTCCAGTCTTTGTTGAAGCCTATGCAAACATCGGTTCTGCTAAGATATGAAGGGAATGAGTAGCAGTCTATTAGAAGCGAATGTTCATTTAAGACGTCACTAATATTTGATACAATCATTTCTGAGCTGTCATTTGGGATGAAAACAGCTTTTGTGAACAGGTCTTTCACTGAGACATGTAGCACAATGTTATTGTACCAACGTTCGTTCGCCTGATTTGCAATCTTGTCTCGCAAATCCGGTAAACTAGAAGTTATCTTATATACTTTGGCCATATCCCATCTTTAATTGTTGCAGAATCTTAGCTTTTACTTCATTGTATGAGATAGGCGTGAAGTTGTTGTTGTCAACTCCCACGTCATATTGAGTTGGGAAGAGTAAGGAGAGCCGTGAACTATCCTTGCCTTTGAAGTAGGGACTTGTGTGAACATGTCCGAAGAGTTGCCAGGTATTCTTTTTGGCACCGCTAAAGCATAAATAAGGATAGTGGTTGAGATAAATCTTCTGCTTACCGATTTCTATCAGCATCTCCCAGCTAACATATTGAAATCCCTCAAAGCCTTTGTCTATCGTATGAACATCGTGATTTCCCATAATCAGGTACACCTTGCCATTAAGTCGCTGAAGTAGGTTACTCCACGAAGGAGCACCACCAACAGCGAAGTCACCAAAATGAAAGACTACATCCTCCTTATCAACAACTTTATTCCAGTTGTTAATCAGAGTCTCGTCCATCTCCTCAACACTGTAGAAAGGACGATTACAGTAACGGATAATGTTTCGATGCCCAAAGTGTGTATCTGCGGTGAACAAAATCCGTCGTTCCTTAGAAAACTTTACTATATCCGTCATCTTCGTTATTGTTCTATATCCTTTAATTTCTCCCAGACTTTAACCATGGCATAAGTGTCTAGACAGCAATATTCAAGAAGAGCTTTGCGTGTTGCTTCCTGTTCTGAGAGTTCCATATCTTTAATTTGCGGGAATATGGTCATGGCATCACCACCATTCTGACAACGTTCATCAAGGTTGTGATAATTCAAAGAAGGCTCGTTAGGCCATAAAGCAGGCAAAACATATTTAATACTTGTTGAGCCTCCCATCTCGGGCACGTAGTAATGGCCGGCCTTAAAAGGATTCCATAGGTCAACTATATGGTCGCGAATATTTAGCAGGTGATTAGCCAAGTCAGGGAATGATTCTGCTAATTCCTTGATGCGAGTACATTCGAAAGTTTTGTTATATGCAGTAACACAAACATTCATTGGTATGTCTTCGCACAATTGCTCGGCTAATGCTCTGCGAGGATCTTCACCAGAGACTCCGAGGAACTCTTTGTGCAACAAAGGACCTCCTTCATACTCTATATAGTGCAAAGAGTACTGGAAGGTAATCTGTTGATAGGGATGTGTCCCTGAATATTGTGGAACCACAACCTGCATTGTCTCAAAATCGAGGAAATACAGAGGGTAGCTCAGTTGTTGCGTGAATTTTCTTATGGCTTCGCGATCGATGTGCACTTTATTCTTCAAAGTACACTCCACTTGAATCTGTTGGAAGTCCGTTAGTCTCTCATCACGGAGATCCGCGAACTTTAACTTGTTATTTTGATAAAGCTTCAGCTTACCGTCAAAACGCTTGTTATACAAGTCGAATACTGAAGGGTGAGGAATATGTTTCTGTCTGGTGCAGTATTCCCAGAACTCACAATGATAGGGTTTGTGACAATGAATGGATAGTTCTGTCTCAGGTTCATCATCACTTTGCAATACAGTGCGGGCTGAATTGACATATTGCTCTATCTTATTGTACTCATTAGCTACTGCATCAGACATATCTGTTATGATGAAGAGCTGGTTGATGTCAAGTTCTTCACCGCGCACATAGTTTGAATCAAGTCTGACTAGATAAGTTCCTGTGATATTAATGCCACAGTGCGTTAGTACCCACTTTTGATAAGATATGTCTTGGACATACACTTCAGTTTTTACTGTCATCTTTTCTTCTAGCCCTTCAGAAGTCGTACTGCTCTTAACCTCATAGATTTCGTATCCATCCTTTGTCTTCCGGAGAATATCGACAGCACAGTAGCACCCATCGAATATGAACGATGCCTCGCAGATTATCTCTGTACTTTCTTGAATACATTGCTGTGTATTCGCAATCATAGCCATCAGATCCAGCCTTCCGTCAGCCTTTGTTTCCGTAATTTCTGTGTAATCACCAAACAGAAGCATAGCCAGATCGCCGACCTCTTCACCAGCTTGGAAACGTGCAGCCAACAGATGATTCTCTGTTGCTGTCTCCGGCTTATGAAGTCGTAGCCACAGTGACTTGTCGCACTGACGGAATTTGGTGTACTTTGATTTCGATAATCTGTTCATATAGTTTCTGACATGAATATTACTTCAATCATTCACACATGTCAGAGATGAACTCTCCGATGAGGTAGAAGACAACATAAATGATGAAGAAAACTGCTGCCAAGATAGCGACTACGAGTGACATTGCACCTAAACCAAACCAAAACATACTCTTTACTTTTTAAATTGTTAAACTTCTTGTTTTTTACACTGCAAATTTAAAAAAGAAAAATCATGTATGGTAAGAATATCATGAGATAGGTATGAATCCTCTCTGCTATGGTACGATATTAATCATCGCTCATCTTAACTATGCGTGGAATGACTTTTCCTTCTATGTTTATTAGCTCTCTTTGCGATTGCATCACTAGCTCTATATCCTTATAAGCTTGTGGTGCTTCTTCTGTAGTTCCCCCCATTAAGATGATATCTTTTTCTGCAAGGTATTTCTTCATCCCATATCGGCTGATGCTGTTTCGGGCTTCCTCTCTTGACATAGTTCTTCCGGCGCCATGAGATGCAGAAAAAAGAGATTCATAGTTCCCTTTTCCAGAGACTATATATCCGGGTGTAGCCATTGATCCTGGGATGATGCCAAGTTCACCTTGATGAGCAGGAGTCGCCCCTTTGCGATGAATGACAACTCTTCGTCCATCTGGAAGTGTCTCACGCCAAGCGAAGTTGTGATGATTACTGATGTTTGCGAGTGGCTTCAACCGTAAAGCCTTTGCCACATTATAATGGATACATTCATGATTGACAGCTGAATATTCACCAGCTATCTGCATGCATCTCCAGTATTCTTGTCCCGCTTCACTATTAAGGCTAAGCCATGCAAATGGCCCCGCTTGCCGTGGAAGACGACAAGTATCTTTAGCAATAGTAGTGTAATAGTCTGCAATGGCAGCTCCGAGTCCTCGACTTCCTGAATGGCTTAGTATGGCTAGGTAGTTGCCTTCCAGTAACCCAATAGCATTATTAGATGCAAGCTTAACTTCGCAGATGTCAACAAAGTGATTCTCTTTTCCACTAGAGCCCAGCTGTCGTACGGCTTTTTCACGAAGTTTCTTTAGAATATGAATCTCCCTGAACTCGCTTCTATCGAAGAGTGCATTGTACTGCTTGTGTGGTACTACACCATCAAGCCCGAAAGCAGTATTTGCATCTAATGCTTCGACAGCTCTATCGTGGAACTTATCTAAATAGTCGGCACCAGCATCAAAGATAGTCAGACTTATCCGACAGCCAATGTCTTTCCCGACAGCATATGGAATTACTACATCATCAGTTGTGGCAAGTACTCCCCCTATCGGAAGACCATAACCAGCACATCCATCAGGCAATAATGCTCCTGAGACAGTTATAGGGAGTCTCATCGCCATCTCCATCTGACTTATAGCTAAACCGTCTATGTTGTCTGCCCCAAATATAGTATAAGGTAAAGGCGAATTGTTAAGTTCGTAGCTATTAGACAGCATCCTAGATGGGGAAAGAACTTCTGCAAGCTTCCCCCATACTGGATTCCCTTTGTAATTATCGGGATTGTTGCGAATGTCTTGCAGAATTCTTACTATTTCTTCTCGAGTCTCATGCTTGTAAGACTTACTGATGATTTCTGTCGCAATGCTTCTTGCGACATTGTCAGTATATCCAAGCTCGCTTAGTTCTTTAGGCTTTATTCTTCCCATATCTACCGATTACATTATACAAAAGGTTCTAACCTTCTTTAATGAAGGCTTCAATAGCTCCAGTTCTTTGCGATAGTCATCGTTCTTCTCTTCCTCTCTCCTGATTTCATCCATGCTCTTGGCACCAAAATGATGAAGAAGTTCTAGGCAGCGCTCAACAGAATCTTCATTGGACTTTATATCATTGTCTTTACTTGACCGATAGTCAGTGATGAGGTCCAAGGCAGTTTGGTTGCCTCGATGGGAATTGACGTTGGCTCCATTTTCAAGTAGCCACTCCAGCTTATTTAGAAGGAAGGTATCTTTTTCTGCCGAGTTAACTTCATAGTAACTGAACAGTTGGTCCACAGTTCCTTTTACTGCATAAGCGTAGCTGTCATCGTATGTTCTTAGGAAATCTAACACTTTGGCAGTTTCCTCCCAACTGCGGTCTTTGGAGAACCCCATGTTGGCAATCTCTCCCGTGAAGTGATTGGCCCATACTTCTTCTATATATTGAGCCGCTATTTCTTTTTCTACGATAGCCCTCTGTTTGGGCATACGCTCCTGAATTTCGGAAAGAGTATGCTCATTTAGATACTCGTGCCATTCATATTGGAATGACGGTGGAAAACACTCTTCATTATAATGAGTCACCATAAACATCTTCGTCTCACCTGCTTTGAGCTTGGGTTCATGCCCTAAGCCAAATATGATATCTCCAAAGTATCTTTTATTGTTCATGAAATAACGTAAATTACGTAGTTCTTCTGCTGAAGGTTCTTCACCAACAGCTTTCCATACCTTAATTATATAGAACCACGAATTGCAATAGGCATCCATCTTTTCCATTTTTTCAAGACAGTCTGCTATCCCTTCGTTTGCCTTTGATTTTGCCATATAGGCATTGAACTCATAAGAAAACTTTGAGTTAAAACTATCCAAATCTCGTTCTGTGATGGGAGCTTCGTCTTTAGGGTTGATAAGTAACTCTTTAATTTCTTCGTCCGTGATACGGTCAAGTCTAACCCAAGGTCCTATCTTGACTACATTGGGATCTCTCTTTACTTGATGACCAACATACTCCTGCAGGGTAATTATGTCGCTATCGTGTGAACTGAATTCAAAAGGGAAACCTTCTTCATCATCATTGAAATGACGTACATTAGTGAGGATTTCTTCACACTTGTCGTTTATATAAAAGCATCTATTACCCTTCTTTACCGCAAAGAGGTTGTCACTCCAATGGACTATTTGGTCATAATTGGCAGGAATTACGACCTTATTCTTTCTCCATCCAAACTTCCCTCTTTTTACAAAGAAAGAACCTACTGAGTAATCATGATAGAATGCTTCAGCACCTCCATCCCTATAGTAAAGTTCGTAGTTCATCCCATTTCGTACATACAAACAGTCTGCACATCTCTCAATCTGGTCGAACTCAGCAGGTATGAGTATTTTACCAGCTTTTGACTTCCAGCCTTTTTTCCCGTTTTTTGTGAATTCTACATCTGAGGGAATGTACCTCATAAGTTTTGCTGCGTCTAATTCTATATTTCCCATATCTTCGTTTTTTCTGCAAAGGTAGTAAAAGTACAAATATGAGCACAAAGAAATGCTTGACATTGGTATGAATAAATGTTTGAATGGTATGAACGTAAAAGGTTGACGTTTTTTACTTCCGTTTGACACGTTTTGAAAGTTCATACCATATAACTCAACTTTGGTACTTTATACATATATTCTATGGTTGGAATGAGAGTTTTATTACTATCTTTGCACACAAACAAAGAGTCGATAGACAAGAGTCAATAAAACAGTGATATGGTTGAAAAAGGGAACGTCAATAGTAAGCAGTTGATGGAAATGATAAACAAGTATGTGAAAGTAGGACGCATAGAAGAGGTAAAATAACTTAAACTTACTTTATCAATTGAGTCATTTGAAAATAAAACAGTATCTTTGCAACATGGTAAAAGAAAGAATTCAGCAACTCCTTTGTGAATTAAACAAGGGGATATACGAGAAAGACTCCGAAGTAGCACTCTCACTTCTAGCAGCATTAGCAGGTGAGAGCATTATCTTGTTAGGTCCTCCCGGAGTCGCAAAGTCTATGGTGGCTAGGCGACTGAAAGCTGCTTTTAAAGATGGGAAGTCGTTCGAGTATCTCATGTCGCGCTTCAGCACGCCCGACGAGATATTCGGCCCCGTGAGCATCAGCAAACTGAAGGACGCGGACAAATACGAGCGCAACACGGAGGGCTATCTGCCGACGGCTGACGTAGTGTTCCTCGACGAGATATGGAAAGCAGGGCCTGCCATACAGAACACGCTGCTGACAGTCATCAACGAGAAGCTGTTCCGCAATGGCGACACGGAGGTTCACCTGCCCCTGAAGCTGCTGTTGGCGGCCAGCAATGAGCTACCTACACAGGGCGAGGGCTTGGAGGCGCTATGGGACCGCTTCATCATCCGCATTGAGTGCGGCAACATCAAGGACGTGAAGAGCTTTAATGCCATGCTGCTCGACAATACTGCCGACGGAGACATTGAGGTAGCTGACGGGCTACAGATTTCGGACGAGGAATACTGCCAGTGGAACAAGGCTATTGACACGGTGGCAGTCTCGGAGGAAGTGCTGCGCATCATCAACGTCATTCGCAAGTCGCTGGGCAGCGTCACCATCGCCCAGACCGACGAGAGACACAACGTCTATGTGAGTGACCGACGGTGGAAGAAGATTGTACGTCTGCTGCGCACGTCAGCCTTCGTCCATGATAGAACAGAGGTGACGGCTGACGACCTATTGCCCGTCTATAACTGTCTGTGGCAGGAGCCGGAGGAGTGCGAGGGTATAAGGGCTATCGTCATCCGAGCCTTGTATAACGACCTGACGATGCAGTTCGCCAGCCTGCGGAAGAACTTGGAGAACGACATCCGCGTGAGCCGTCAGCACCGTGCTACGAACCGCGCCCGCCAGAACATGCAGCTCTTCGACACGAACAAGAAGATATACGACAACTATTACTATCACCTGCTCGACCACGACACGGGTAATACCTACGTCTTGGTGGCCGACTACCAAAATATGAGGCAGGCGAGCCGAGAGAATGCGGGGCAAGCGGGTATCATCTACAAAGACCCGAACAATCCTCAGCGCAGCATCATTAGGACGTATGACGGCAGCGACACACCACGGGGTGCCAACTCAGTCTATCTGACACGCGACGAGGAGTGCATCTATATCAACGGTGTGCGGTTCTATATCGAGACGCTCGGACGTGGGGAACAGCAGACGCTACCGACCAAGAAAGGCAGCGTATCAGGTCGTGACTTCTACGAGGAGCTGGAGCAACTGAGCACGCAGATTCGTCAAAGGACTGACGCTATTCACGGCAATATCTTCGTGTCGGAGACCGATAAGAAGGAGGTGGACGAGTTCGTCAAGAACCTGTTCACGGAGATTGCCCACACCAGGCAGGACATGGAGAAGCTGGAGGAGTGATATTTGTATATGGATGTAGCGAGGTTTTCTCCGACTGACTATTTGACGATGCTCGAACGCTTTGTTACCAATGGCGACGTGTTCGAGTTTGAGACCAATGTGCAGATGGACTTCCCTCGCGCCATCAACTACGACCCTATCCTCCTGTATCTCCAACGACTGATGAAAGACCCGCTCATCCAATCGCGGGTGCTGGGCAGCCGGTTGGCAGGGAAGGTGTTTTACGAGGTTGTCGGACGATTCGTGCTCGAATGTCTGCATGACCAGAAGTTCATCAACCAGATGGCCATCGGCGAGCAGACGCAGATGGAGAAGATGATGGAGTGGTCGATGCAGAAGAAGCAGGACACGTGGCAGTCGCTCCTTCATCAGCTGGGCGAGAAGTACAAAGAGGATGAGTTCGACCTCGACTTCATGAAGCGTCGTTTCAAGAACAACGGCTGGCAAAGGCCTGAGAACTGGGAACGGCTAAAACGCGAATGGCAAGGGGCACTCGACGAGAAAGCACGCCAGCAGGCATCGAAGAAGGTGGAGTCGAAAGGTGGCGGCATACCCGGCCACTTCGAGCAGATGCTGAGCCAGCTTGAAAACCGTATGCGCAGCGACGGTGCCACCGAGGAACAGCTGCTTCAGGCATGGGAGATGATGGACGGCTCGTGGACGGAATCGGAATTC
>OCVV011034212.1_pt1 | contig 30991 bp, 27 predicted proteins | sample 1539721 | NCBI WGS metagenome assembly OCVV01 (sample SAMN02144230, study PRJEB22623) | gut metagenome | biome: sheep rumen | host: Ovis aries | place: New Zealand | reverse complement strand
CAGAAGAAATATTATCTACTATTGGTGATGCGGACCGGCAAGTCAAAGCAGAAGCTGCTCTTCGTTTTAGGTCTATTGCAGAGAACGCCGCGTCTTATACTGCAGTATTTTTATATTCGGCTGCCCTTTATCTCGACGAATCTGAATCCACTCTTACCAAAATGCTGGAACAAGTTTGGGAAGATAGGAATACTATAGGCACCAACTCTGTGTATGCCATCTATCATCAGGCTGCGCATCTCACATTTGCCAATCCGGAAACTGACACGCTTTGCGTAATGAATCTCAAAGACAAAATATACAAATGGGTTCTTGATAACTATCTGTCACAGTTTAATCTGGAGCCGATACACATCAATGATCGTCAGCATAATCTTGTTGTAGTTATTTCTCAGCAAGTAATAGCTTTTCAGCATGGGCCGACAAAATCAACCCTGGACAGATGCAAAATCATAATGGATGCAGGCTATCAGGTCATTCTGATTAACACCGCGGAACTGGCGCCCATAATTCCCGACCTTCATTTTATTAATCAATTCCTTGTCTCATACATGGATGAATACAACGATATTGATTGCATCGAATGGAAAGGCGCCAAAATCCCATTTTTTCAATGCTCACGTGACATGCCCAATTACCTGTCAATCAAAGAGCTTATAAACTTTATTCGAAAATACAAGCCTTACTTTGCAGTGTCAATCGCTTCAGGGACCGTTTTCGAGGGTATACTGTCCCAAATGATTCCTGTTTTTGGCATTCCCATGACCCAATCCGGACTAGCTGTCAGCGGAGCAACTTATCAAGCCTACTCCGGCCTAAAAAACAAACGGTTCTATGATGAGCTGAACTCACTTAACATCGATGAGTCTAAAATAATCCCTGTTCTCTTTGGATTTTCTATCCTGGAGCAACATGAAAAACATTCCCGTGAAGAATATGGAATTTCCGAGGATGACTATGTTCTTATGGTTGTTGGCGGAAGGCTTCAGGGGGAATTGGATGACGCATTTTGGGACGTTTTCAGAGCCATAGTCAAAGAAATTCCTTGTACCAAGTTAATTATCCTGGGATCTTATAACCTTGGAGAGTCTTTGACTGATATAAAGGATCACTTGATAAACCTTGGATTCCAAGATGATATCCTTAGCGTCATGGAACTGGGGAATTTATACATTAATCCACATCGAAAGGGTGGCGGAACCAGCTGCGTAGAAGCAATGTATAAGGGAATTCCTGTTGTGTCCGATGATTACGGCGATGTAGCGTCTAATGCAGGTAACGATTTTATAGTAGCAGACGGATACGATGGTTTTCCGAGAATCATAAAACAGTACTACGAAGATGAAGAATTCTTCAAGTCTCAGCAAAAGGCCGCTATTGCCAGAGCTGATAAACTGTTAAATGCCGAAGAAGAATTCATGAACGCAATAAATGAGTTCATACAACGATTTACATCATCAGTATGAAGCATTTCTGAACATAGGTATGTCCACCCCGGACAGTAACTTCACATCATACTTCATAGCATATCCGATGCGGCTTATGTTTCTTATGTCACGTCCCAATATGAAATAATCTGATTGGCATATTACTGATTCCTCTTCATCCTCAGAAATCCCAATCAGCTCTATTTCCACGTTCCTGGATATTTCGTCAACCAAGGAACGTATAACCTTAACAGCCTCTTCATCAATTTCATTGCCGGTAATATAATACAATTTCAGTCTCGCACTTCTGTCTGCAAACTTCTCACAAAATGCATCGATCACATCGCATAATGTAGAATACTGAGTATCCATATCCACAAAGGCTGCCATGGTAGGTATACCTCCGGCACTGCACTCTTTTTGTTCTGTGTAAGTCTTGTATCTTTCCAAGTATTTCGGTCCGTACTTATTGGCAAAATCTTGAGGATCACCTCTCATATCGTCTTCAATACGGGCCAATGTCTCCTTGTCAAACTGCCACCAGGCAACCTTACGGATCGTGTCACTTAAAGCTTCATCAAAGCGTCTTCCTATCTGTCTGGCAGGATTTCCACCCCAGATAGTATAAGGTGGAATGTCTTTTGTTACTACGCTGCGAGCTGCAACTACCGCTCCATCGCCAATTACCACATCAGAAACTATAGTCACATCATCGCCTATCCAGACATCATTTCCAATGACAGTCATTCCCTTTCTATCCATAAACCTTGCACTCTGGCCACATTTAAGCCTGGTGTCTTCCGATTCGCTATGGGCATACTCCGGGATTACTCCCATATACATTGATCTGATGTCATGATTATAATCGGAATATATTTTGAGATTCTGGGCGATTGCCGTATACCTTCCGACGTAGAGAAGGTGGACCTTTTTTATGTCCTGTACAAAATGATATATTTCCAACTTACCCGAATATGCTCCTCTCCCAATGTACATATGAGGAATCCCTTCCTCGTCAGAAATTATCTGGTCACTATCTCTTGTGAAGTCACGATCAACAGCAAATGATATCATGTTTAATTACCCCTTCTCCCTCAAATACATGGTCAATTAAGACATATCTCTTCAGCCTAAAGATTTCTGAACATTGGTTTATCAACGCCTGAAATAATCCTTACTCCATATTTCATGGCATATCCTAATCTGTAGATATTCGCTGTATCTCTTCCAAGAATAAAATAGTCTGATTCAGCGATAACCTGTTCGTCATTAGCCATCATTATTCCAATCATTTCGATCTTACAACCATTTTTTAATTCTTCTAAAAGTGTAGCAACGCTATCAGCAACATTTTGCTCCTTTTCCACATCTTTGTGGTAATAGAGATATAGCTTTTTGTCGGTATTTCTAAATGTAGCATAAAAACTCTCTACAATATCGCAAAAGGTCGGAAACTCCGTCTCCACATCTATAAACGCCACAAATTTTTCTTTTACTCCCGGCTCATATATTTTTTTACTGATGTATTCATCATATCGTTTTCTTGAGCCCTCATAGTATTTTTCCACAAAATCAACTACATCGCCGCGCATATCTTGCTCTATCAATGCAAGTTTTTCGCTGTCAAACTCCCACCAGGATATTTTTAAAAGCTTTTCTGCTATATCTTGTGGAAAGCGAGTCCCAACCTGCCTTGCAGGGTTTCCTGCCCAAATTGTATATGGCGGAATATCCTTGGTTACTACACTTCTGGCAGCAATTACGGCCCCTGTTCCAATAACAACACTTGCCATAATTGTAACCCCATCACCTATCCAAACATCATCACCAATAACAACCATTCCTTTCCTTACCAGATAATTTGTTCCCTGGCCATGATTGATTCTGGGATTCATAACCCCTTCAATTCCATATTGCAGTATGCATCCAACGTAAACAGATCTGTAATCATGATCTGAGTCTGTATATATTTCTACCTTTCCCCCAACTGCCGTATATCGGCCTATATAAAATAATATGACAGCATCATCATCATATAAAAAGGCATGGCAGGCAGATTCTCCGGTATATGAACCTTTCCCGGCAATACAGAGCGGAACGCCTTTGTTACCCAAAATAACGGCAATATTATTCCTTGTTAATTCATGAGTTATATTTATTTCATACATGTATGGCTCTCCATTTTCTCCCAAAGACCACTCCCCGCCGCAGATCCGCGTAGAGTCTCGATTCATAACTCCAGTCAGGGCTCATGTAGCCCTTGGAGTGTGTTGTCTCAAATTCAAGTTTCTGAAGGAAGGATGTTATCCACTCTGCATCGCCTTCGCAGTGATATGCACAGATGGCACATACAATATCAGGGTTGTCTTCCATCACTTTCACAGCACCCAAGAGTGCCTCCCTTTCAAAACCTTCTATATCCATCTTGATGTAGTTTACTTTTTTGCCCTGGAGTACGTGGTCAATCGAGACATTTCCATCTCCGTTCTTACTTCCCACATATCCCTTTATTATCTCGGTTTTATCTTTGTAATTTTCAAAGGTTCTCTTCAGAGCCTCAATCCATTCATCATCCGCATCAAAAAGATATATTTTTTCTGCTTCATCAATATGATTTAGTGCAAAAACGCCTTCCGCAGCCCCTACATCGAGAATCACATCCCCCTTTCTCACCTCATAACCTTCTTTTATATAACAATGAGGCGAGCGCAGATCCTGCTCTCCAATAAGGGAACGGTAATAATCAATGGCTCGCTGTTCGGTCCAGCCTCTGGGGAAGAACATTCTCTTTTCCCTATGGATTACATAGAACATTTCTGAGGCTTCATCATATCCCACTTCACAGGGATATGAATCGTATTCATCCATAAAGCTGTAATTGATAAGCCTGATATCCCCTCGCTTATGAATTTCCTCGATTACTTCCATCATCTCAGCATCCTGATATGCTTCAGGGTTCATGCGGAGGAAGAATTCTCTGTTGGCAAGACTCTTCACTGAGTCAGATACAGTCAGTAAAGTCATTATCATGCCGTCAAGAAACAGACGGATTTTGTCCATGTCAGTTTCATTTGGGCCTATCAGTTTGCATATGGATCGATATCGTTCGTTTATTTCAGCAAACTGCTTCGGAAGATAAGTGCTCTCGTTGGAACCTATCTCCAGCTCAACGCCCGCCTTAATATCTTCCAAAGGGACATCCTCTGCCCTTAATGTATTACTATCCATCAGTTGTCTGATTTTTTTCAGGAGTTCTAACGTTTCGTTCTTTTTCATAATAGTCCTGCTCTAGTCCATTCCTCTTTGGCTATATCCCACGCTGCCTGTCCCAAGTGCCACGAATCCGGACACATGTATTGTTCTTCGGTGAACAGATCTCTGTCTATCATTTTTCCCAGTACTGACATGAAACCTACTTCATTTTCCGAGCACCATTTTCTCATAACATCGGAAAAATACACTGAAGCCAGGTTTCTTTCCCTCTCACTACCATATCTTGGTAAAAGATTATGGTCATTGGGATGATAATCTTTTTGTGATGCGATTGGGCCCCATACAAATACTTTGTAGCCCTGTTCTTTCAGCCCGCGAAGGAATGTAATATAGTTTTCGGTTATATCATTAACAACCTTTCTGTAATCACAGCACTGTTTTACGGTCTCCTTATAGACGTGGGCTCTCATATCAATCTCACCCAGTGATACAATCAGTTTTTCTCCCCGGGAAAAGAAATTGCTCATCAGCCACTGACTTTTTTCCAAGAACCTGTTGTGAGTGTTATATCTGCAGGCATTGTAAGCAAGACAAGGTCCCAAATGGAGCGCAGTAAAAGGCTTATCTCCGGAATCGGGACACAGGTTTATGCTGTTTCCGATAGAGACAAGGTTAAGCATCTCATTGCCGCTAAAGAAACAGGAATGAGAATCGCCAAACACAATTACAGTTTCCTCACTGAGATGCCTTTCTTTGGCCATTTCCAGATTGATAGCCTCTACTTCCTCCTTACTTGGAAGGCCATTTAGCAGATCAATCATGTCTCCCACAACCGATGCCGCCGCTTTGTTGTCCTTATCGTCAAACAAGCTTTTTAATTTGGAAATATGGAAAGCCGCCATATCATTCAGTTCCTGCAGTTCTTCTTCCGGCAAGATAAGCTTGCAGTCTCCAATGTCGGCGTACAGGCACTCACCTATATCGGACGCAGAAAACATACCACAGAATTCACTGCTCACCAGCAGCGCTTCCCTGGCATCCGAAAGGACCTCTATTGAATTTATCCCGGTACTGCCGCCGTCCATAGGCATTCCCTCTATTCTTCAATCAAAAATACATCTTCAATTTCTTTTATAAATCGCGTCTTCTCCCCTCGAATCCTGTTTCTGTAGTCATCAAAACAATGTACTTCCGAATCATAATTAGTCAGACAGTCTCTGATAATATCAATCACCTCAGAAATCGGTGTATCATTCTCGGAAATCTTGAATCTGTCATCCAGCGGTACATCCTCGTAATATGCAGCGCTGCCCTTTCTTCCTGTTATGACACATAGGCCGCACATGGCCGCTTCTCTGGGAATCCTGTCTTTTCCTGGATGATTACCAAAATCAATGTAAACCCTGGACATATGCATGAGGTCTATGACCTGCCTGTTTGTCATCTTCATAATCGGGGCGAAGCGTATATCCGGTGCTGCATTCACAAGCTGTTCTACATACTCCAGACCCTTTAGCGGATTATAAAGTACCTGGCTTTGTCTTCCTTCTGAAGAAAGGTTGGGAATAGTCTCCAAATAATAGTCATTGAGATAATCAGATAAATAACTGATATCGGAAGGGGCCATGCCCTCCCTGATGATACAGTCCTTGGCATATTCTGACTGAACAAGATGCTTGACATTTCTAAGTCTCATAAGCTTATAAATGAGCTGCAATTTGTCAGGATCAAACATAGCCTTGGGAAAATTGTCAAAACTCAACCACCACAAATACATCTGAGCCTGTTCAAATATAGATACAATCTCCGGATAGCTCTCAGGAATAACCACGGCAACTCCCTTTTTATCCGGAATATCATCTAGCATTACAATTCTGTCACCCACATAGTGAGTAAACTCAGGATGACACAAAGGTTTATCTGAGCCTTCTTCAAGAACAAAATATGCAATTCGGGCATCAGCGCCGGCCTCATTTAGAAGATAGACCAGCTGGTGCGAGACTTCAGTACCACCGGTTTTTAAAGAGCCCGGGCAGATAACATAAATTGTCTCATATCTGGATTTCAAGAGTGCTTCTCCTTTTTTATCTTATCCATAACCGTCCGGATCTGCTCCGATATAAAGGCCTCAACATCAGTTATTTTGCGGGCTCTTACCAATGCTTTTTTTGTCATTTCGTCATAAAAGTCCGCATCTAAAGCGTATCTTTTGATTGTCTCTTTCATCTCTTCATAGGAGTCCACGCAAAACTCTTCTCCGGCGTTCATGGCCACATCGCAATTTCTAAGTGTCACAATAGGCTTCCCCGCAGCAAGAGCATATAAAGCACTGGTGCCTCCTCCGTTCCTCATGGGATTTACGTATAAGTCACTACATTCAAGCACTGCAAGCAGTTCATCCGTATATTTAATGTGCAGGCATCTTTCTCTCAGCTGAGGATGGCTTGCGAGAACCGATTCTGTATCAAAATCTCCGATGATCAGCAGAAAGCTCCCGGGAACAAAAGATTTTTCCAAAACATCCAAAAAAGCTTCGGTGATGTCGAACTGAAGCCTGTTCCCTACTATCACAATACAAAAGCCATAGTCAGGAATCCCAAGTTCTTCTCTGCTATAATGCACATTAGCGGTCGGAAGAGAAAAAACAAAAGATGCCCGGATCACACTTTCTTTTGAAAAACCGTTACTTAACAAGAATTCCTCTTCACTGTCAGTCAACGCTTTAACCGCCTGCCTGAATGAAGTAAAATGTCTCGGCATGTCAGCACTGCTACAAAGCTCATAAACAGGGGCCATTCGATTGACAAGTGCGGAAAAGACTATGTCATTCAAGGAGATTACAAGCCCGGGTTTTGTCCTTTTAACAACATCCAATAACATCAGATTAACTTCCTTATCAGGCATTCTATTAGGACATTGAAAAAACGGAATGCTGACATCGAGGTAATCCAGGCTTCCCTTGTTGGAATATGAATCTTTATAATTTGCACATAGTCCTTCAAAAGGAATTGCACCGGCAAGAGTCATGATCTCTGCTGTATTTATCAGCAAGACGTTGTAACCCAGATGAATCAGTGCCCTACACCACTGAAAAGCCAAATCCGAAGTGGAATGACCGGGGTCGAGTAATTGCCCGGCCACAAATATTATCATACGTACATTTCTCTCTTCTGTCGGAATCTCCTCCAATGAGTCCATATAATCTGAAATGAATCCGTCAACAATATCCTTCAGATATAAATCGAGCATTTTCCCGGTTTCATCATCCTTTTCGATACCATAAACAAATCTTTGTCCGGTAATCTGTTGATATAAGAAAAATTTGGCATCTAAAGGAATGTCATCTTTATGCTCGAAGCAAAGGCGCACCAATTCTTTGTATGATTCCAAATCCTTATACTTATTTAGTTTTATGGAGCAATCCAGGATATCCTGCTCATTTGAAGCCATTTATCATACCTTTCTTGCCCTAAAAATGTACTGAAACGCATCAAATTCACTTCTTGGGCTGACTCCCTCAATGGCAAGAAGCTTATCCCAAAACTCCGGATGCGCCATCGTGGAATTGCCTATACTGTTGCTGGCAACGGCCACTTCGAGATTATATCCTTTATCACTGAACATCTTTACTATTTCTTTTCGAGTAAAGAATCTCATATGAGTCCTATCCAGGATTCCCGAATCACGATAGGTAAAGTTTCCGTGAAGGAGCTCATAGACCACCCCGGCATTCATGATATTCGGGATGCTGGCCAGGATGCAGCCACCGTCATTAAGATGTTCCCTCAGATTTTGGATCAGAGAATAAGGATCTATCAAGTGCTCCAGAACATCGCCGAATAAAATGTAATCGTACTTCTCATTCGGTCCGAACTCGTAGCTTTCAATATTGGCACACTCTATATCAGCTATTCTTTTCCCGACTTCGGCCACGTTCTCAACAATCTCGATTCCTCTTACCTTTGAATTGGGAAATTGAGATCTGATGCAGGACAGGGTAGTTCCAAGGCCACATCCCACTTCAAGAACAGATATTGATGCTTCTTCAGGTTCCGCAATAAGTGCAATAAGATCCTTTCTGGCACCAAAATAGTATCCAGGATCAAATCCCCACTTTTTCTTGACTATGGCTTTCTCGTTGTAGAATCTTTCCGCATATTCCTTTGTGTACTTACTCACCGGGCCAAAACTGTATACAAAGCTGTTCCAGCATGTTTTGTTTATTAACCCCTTCTGAATGATTGTCAGGCAAAGTTCTATGATCTGATATTCCCCTACTGTTATTATTTCATTCAGCGGCGTTATCAGGTCCAGTGCCTTTCTTGATAGAAGGACATAGTTCATATCAAGAGCAGGCCGTACCTCGCAAACCATGTTTTCGGGTATATTATTTCCCATGGCATATTCAACAGCCTTCTCTATTGAATCCAATGATTCATCTCTCTGAATCTCCTTCTTGAGAGGGGTGAGGTTACAAGAAGGGCCACATGCTCCGGTAGTGTCATCGGAATACAATCCCATCCTGAGAAGGTACAAGGAATTAGGCATCAGGATTACATCACTGGAGATGATCATAACGTCATCATCACTACCTATCTCTTTGAGCGCCCTGTTAACCGCCCCGGGCACCCCGGTATTTTCGTCAGTCTGAGTCACGACTACAGCAGTAGTTTCACCAAAACAAGTTTGCTCAACGCTGTGCCTGCACTCTTTCAAATGTTCTCTGTTTAGATCCTCAATAATCAGAACTGTGGTATTCCTTACAGACACCTCTGCAGCAGAAGAATAATCATTTATTATCTCCCTGATCTGATCAGCATCCGCATCCTGTCCCTGCTTAAGTGCATAATACAAAGCCTGCTCATAAGACAGGTATGCCCAGTTAGGATTTTGATCCCTATAATAATTTCCCAGCAAAAGATACAGCTCATAATTAAACGGGTTGACTTTAAGTCCACGAATTATCAGTGAATACATGCTCTCCGCTTCGCCAAACTGCTCGAGTATTGTAGCTCCGAGAATGCATCCCTCATCATTCAGTTCATTTTTCTCGGAATAATCAAGGAAATCCCGAAGGGCATCTTCCCATCTTCCTTCCTGAATTGCATTCAAAATACTATCCATCTGCTTACCTCCACGTTTTAGCAGGACTTGGCCCCTTCTATCAGCGCTCCGTGTTTAGACATGTTTATGAATTCAACGTTCTTATGCTCTGCTATTTTCTCTTCGATAATGCCTCTGAAGGTATTGAAGGTAGGCGCTGTTTCCACCATTCCTCCGTCCACTGAGCGCACAGTCATTCTTGTTCCGTCTTTACTTAACTTTCCGTGGGGCATTCCACCTGCATAATCCTTGCCTCCGGGAAATGCCAGATCCAATCCCACAAGATAGATTTTTTTAGCTCCAAGCCTTACTGCAGCTTCGATTGCCATACTGGAAATAGTGCCGGATACATTCCATATGTCCGTCACCTCATGATATCTTTTTTCCTCGATATGGCCTGTAGGGGTGGTCACAAAGCACTTCTCTCCCCTGTAGCCATAGGTATATTTCCAATTGGTCACCCAGTCCGCCACTAATGGAACTTTTTCAGTGAACTCCGCGATCCCCGAAAGGTGTTCGGTCAGCTGCTCATATGAATCTGCTGCCACCGATAAGTCGGGAGTTATATTTTCCTTGGCCATTCTCCTCAGGACAGTATTCACAGCCACAATATTTCTGTTCTGCTTGCTCTCCCTCATAAAATCTGTGTTCTCATCAAAGGATGGTCCTGCTGCCACCACAACCCACTCATCCCTACCAAGCTTCTTTCCCAATTCAGCAAAAGAAACAGATGGGAGAGCAAGATTTTTCCATAGATTGATCTTTAAGGTATCCCCCAACTCCCAGCCATACTGAAGAATGGCGGCAATATAGTCAAACTGGCCGTCAAAGGCTCCTCTGTGCTTCCATTTCTTTTCTGAAGATATATATATGCATCTCTTTGGATCATCAAATTCAACGTCATCAAGGAATTTACCGATAAGGTTTGCGCTGTCAGGATCGTGAACAATCTTAAGAGAGCCTTCATCTATCCAGGACAAAACTCCGTAATTTTTGGCATATTCAATTATTTCAGGGTTTTCTTCATAGATGATCACAGAGATGGCTCCGCCTGACCTCTCCCATATTTTGTACGGAAGATATCCAAGGCCACATCCAAAAATGATAAGCTTTTCCATGGCAGCATCATAGATCTTGTCTGCTATTCTTCCTGCCTCCTCCATAGGATCATGAATATCATGCAGAAACCTTCCAGTATCTGCACTCTTAATGGTCAGAAATCCGCTATCGCTGCTTTTAATCAGATGTCCATGGTCCTCCACCTCGATATCGGTGAAATTGGACATAAATTCGTATAGCTTCGGAATCAGCTTTCCAGTAATTATCCCCACTGTACTGGCAATGTCATCCCAGTTATTGGTTATACTTATAGCATCTTTTTGGAGTTTACTTGCTCTGTTAACATCTGCCTTAGCATACTCCTGCAACAAGTTTTGAAGATCAGCCATGGCGGCATTAAAAGCCTTCATGGCCTCCCGATTATCATAGGCTGCCAAAAGCCTTACACACTCTCTAAGCCTGTCGATTATCATTGCATCAGAATAAATCTTCTCCAGGAACTGTTCAGCCACTATTCGCCACCTCATTAACGATATAATGATAATAATATTTTATCAAAATACCGTTCAAAAATAAATGAATATTGTATAATCTAACTGAAAGGAAGGCGATAAAACCAATGAATAAAGTAAGTGTTATAATTCCCTGCTACAATACAGCAAAATATATAGACAGATGTCTTGAATCCATAACCTCACAAACACTGGGGTTAGATTTTATGGAAATAATCCTTGTAGACGACGGTTCTACCGACGATACTGCAATAAAGCTAGATATATGGAAAAAGAAATATTACGGAAAAATAATAACAATAATAACTCAAGACAATCAAGGTCAAAGCTCTGCCAGAAACGCCGGTTTGTCTCGTTCTACCTGTGAATATGTAGCATTTATAGATTCAGATGACTGGATTGAAAGAGACTATCTAAAAACAATGTACGACATCGCAGAAGCCCAAAACTGCGATATAGTACAATGTAACTATGTACGTGATTCATCTGAAGAACTTGCATATATTAGTATTGCTGATAATGACACTATTCCAGGAAAAACTACAGTTATTTCATCTTTAGAAGAACGAAAAGAAGCTATTGTAGGGAAACTCATAAGCAGCAATGCTCCTTTCAAGCTGATCAGAAAAAGTCTTCTTACAGACAATAACATATACTTTTATGACGGACTTCGTTACGAAGATATCAGTTTTGGCCTTATGTTAAATCTATATGCCAAGATTGTTCATGTTCTCCCTATGAAACTCTATCACTACTATGTGAATCCAGAATCTACAGTTCTAAAAATGAATGAAAACTACCATTTTGATCTTCTTAAAACATGGAAAATCCTTTGGAAAAATCTAATTTCCAAAGGATTTATGCAAAATTATAAATCTGAACTTGAGCTTGAGTATGTATACTCCTGTGTTCTCATCTTCTGGAAAATAATGATACTTCGCTTCGACAATCCGCCTTATAAATACTATGAAGAGCTCTGCAGGATGACTAATGAATTCATTCCCGATATTATGAATAACAGATACGTCTGCTCAGAATCCTTCAGCCAGTTCCATAGGCTGATTCTAATAGGAACGCTTAATCACTTAAGTCCTGAGGATTTCCTACATCTTGCCGGAAGTATTCAAAAGATCGGTCTATGATCAGATAGATTTATTTATATAACTACAGATTTCTCCTGCTATCTTATAATATATATTTTTATTCTGTGTACCAATCATCTCAGATACATTGAGTGCAATAACTTTGTCATGATCAAGAGCAAATTCCTCTACAATCTCATCATATGCTTCCGTGGTCATGAGTATTATTGACGGTCTTCCTTTAACATTCTCATAAATATAATCGAGGTTTTTAAGAAGCTCTCCAAGATCTGTTTCTGATCCAAGTTCTTCTCCATCAGGAATAACCTCAAGACAGATTACAGAATACGTTCCATTAAAAAGCCGGGTTTCCTTTTTTTGATAATCATCTTCTATTGTAACTCTTCCGCCAGACATGTACGGATAAATATCATTAAGTCCTACAGGTCCCTTCATTAGAATTTTAGGTTTCTTATCCAGCAATGGATCAGAGTCAATCTCACTATATTTGTCTCTATATATCCAGGAAATATCTGCGCCACTGGTAAGTTCATGCTCCACAACCCCATTTATTTCAATCGGAGGATTCCCCAGTACATCGTACACATACTGATCTATTCCCATTCCAGACACAATGTTTGAAAACAGAAAATGCTCTATTTTGTTCTCTCTCATGTTATAGCAATAAAAGCCAACAATTCCATAATTTCCAAATCTGTCTCTTGCCCTGACATAAGCGCAATCATACCAGTCACTGGCAATAAAAGCTTCTAGTATCTGTCTTGAATCATAGTTTTTAGTATAATTAAGCCTTGAACTCTTCTCCACCAGTTCACATATTTCATCAAGTTCCTTAAGGCAATTATGATTTATAGTTATCTTTATATTACTGTCTTTAAGAAAAGTTTCTTCTGAGAATCCTTCTGCCTTGAATCTGTATTTCTTTTCCATAAGACGAAATATAGAGAGTACTTTTCTTTCCTTATCCTTTGCCTTTTTTTTACCAAAATATGTTATTAGATATGGTATTATATCTAGCCCGGCTGTAAACATACCTTCTAAATAGCACGCGTTTTCTTCTCTTGTTATCACATCATTATCAATATAAAGAACCTGGGAAGGGCTAATATCTAGTATCTTTAAAATTTCTGATATCTGCACCCTTTTTTCTTCCGTACCGATACTATTAAACACAGAAAGATCAGCTATCCCGATATCTTCAAGTTTACTAATGACAACATCTTCTTCATTACATGAAACAATACTACTAATCACTCCATGATCTGTCATTGTCTTGATAAGTTCTGCAAAGTTCATAGGAATCACAGCTTCTTCGCCCTCTCGTTTTTCTTGCCAGAAGGTATTGTCCATATTCCAGATTACAAACTTAATCTTCTCATACGAAAGTTCCTCATATTCCTCATGCTTAATAAGAATTACAGACTCCGGAAGAAGAATCTCGGAAATGACTGCTTTGACAGCTTCATCCATTGTGTCCAAATCTTTCTTTTCTATTATCAGAATATTAAATCTTGGTTCCTTAATGAATTCAAGTAGCTCTTCAAGACTTCCAAACACCTGTTCTGTAAACCTTCCTATATCTCTAATCCTGGAATTTGTTTCTATACCAATACATTCGCTTTCCGGGTAAAGGCTTCTTATAGCCTTCATCTCAGAGCCAAGGCCACATCCATAATGAAGTACGCTAAATTTGGCATCAGCTTCATAGGGAATCTGTGATATAACCTTTTCGCTTGCATAGGCATATTTCATGATGTCAAAACCGTATTTTTTTTGGAATAATTCATGGTTCTTTCTTACGATCTTGTCAAACTTTATTCTTCCAAAGCTCTCACTTCCTGAGTGATAAACAAAGCTGTTTCTCACAAGCTCAAGCCTATACCCTCTTCTAAGTATTTCCATAGAAAGAGCATCATCCTCAAAATAGCCAGGAACAAAATCTTCATCAAATCCGCCTATTTCATCCCATACCATCCTCCTAATCAACAAGGAAAATCCTGATAGCCTGACTCTTTCAAGGCAAGGGTTAACCATGGGAACATTAACCTTCTCTCCATATTTTATATAGTCATCTATCTCGGCAAATTCAACTTCTATAGATTGCTTATTTCCAGCATTATTGGAAATACTTCCCACTGCTCCAATATCCTTCGAAGAATAGAGGACCTTCTTTAGAAAATATAATGCATCAAATATAAGTCTGGTATCATTATTCAATAAATAAACATCCCAGTTCTCATACTCTGTTCCCATAGTTGCTTTTACAGCCTGATTGCAGGCAGGACCAAATCCGACATTTTCATTATTTTTGATAAGAATAATATCTTCCTGCTCCTCAAGCCACCTGGTAACTCCATCTGTCGATGCATTGTCAACAACTACAACTTTGTAACTATCTTTGGATAGATTATCTCTTATACTCTGTATGCAAGCCTTGGTGAAAAAAAGATTGTTGTATGTTACAACAACTACAACTGTATTATTTACCTTCTCTTTTCCAGTGTGATAGCCTCCAATCCTGACATTTGCATCCTTGTCTACACTTAGATCATCTTCCCAAATTTCTTTATAGCCATCTCTGTACTCCATCTGAGCTATCTGAAGCATCTTTTTGGCAGAAAGCTTTTGCTGGTATTCAGGATTATCAAAAAAGTGATAATTCTCTCCTGTTCCCTCCTGACCTTTCTCAAAGGATATGGCATCAAAATCTTTCCCAAGCCATATAAAATCCCTATCGCAAATAGTATCGATCTTAAAAAAGCTTCCGCCAAGTCTGAATGAATGCCATTCCCTTAGCCTGTAGAGCGATGAATATTTTAAGGCAACATACGTACCATAAGTTTCAAACTCACTAAACGAAGAGTCATATATCTTCTCTGGCTCGATGCAGTTTATTATCTTTTCCCAGAATTTATCTCCGGGAATGTTATCATTGGCTTCGATATCGCGGATAAGGCTCTGCATGATGTCCTTCTTCATCAGCATATGCTCTGAAATAAAAGATCTCTCAATAACCTTTTTCATGCCGGGGAGTATTTTCCCAAGAGTTTCAAAGTATTCAGGATGATATTCATGCTTAAGATCAAGATAGGGCTTGCCCGTGTCATCACTGAACATCTTAATAGGCCTGCAGGGCACAGTATCACCATCCCAAACCATGTAGTACTCGTCCTGGCAGAATGCACTATACTGCATCTTAAGAAACTGCTGATAGTACCAGCCTGTTATGCCTCTTGGAAGGGGTTCGCCCTTTAGCATGTCCTGTAGGCGCCTGCCCATGCATTCGTGAACATCGCTAAATGGGATGATGTCATTTTCATCTACCCATTTAACCTTATCTCCTATTGCAGGATCCTTTAAAGCAATCTCGCCAACTCCGGCGGAGCCTATAAAACATATCTGTCCGTAGGAAAAGTTGTCCACTAGCCTTGGATACAGTTGCATCAGTCTCTTGCAATCATCCGGAGTAACAACTATCAGTGCATCAAAGTGTCTGTTATTATTCATAAGCGTGCATCCTTTTTTAAAAGCCTGCTATTTCAAACATCTGTGCAAGTTTATCTTCGTACCTGAAATTTCTTTTTACTTTCTCATATCCTGCTTCCGCTATCTCTTTTCTCTCATCCTCGTGATCAAGATAATAGCCGGCCAGCTCTATGGCCTTAGTAGTATCTTTAAACAAAGCCACTTCTTTTCTGTCCTCGAAGAATTCCATAAGCTCAGGCTGGGCATTGGACAAAAGAAATCCTCCACAGCCTAATACATCGAGAGCCCTCAGCGGAACAGCACTTCGTGCTGACCTAAGGCTGCTGTTTAAATTTATCCTTGCTGTCTTGAACAGTACGGGCATCTCAGTGTTGTAGTACACCGGGCCATGGATCTTAACATTTTTAAGCAACTCTTTTTCCGTATCCCCTATGTCGTAAGTATACAGATGGACATCGAACCTTCTGCCCAGCATCTCAAGCAGTTCAACCCTGTCAAGGTATGTCACATATTCCGCAATGGTGTAAGTGATCTGTTCCTTAACCAGATTAAGATTCTTTCCTGCTGCTTCGTACTGCCGGTTCATCTCATCGATAATGGGCTGCGACACCAACTCATCAACGATCCACCTATCTCTGTTTTCCTTCTGAACCTTTACCAGCTTATCCAGATAGGCAACCAGTTCTACGCTAAGCCCTTGCTTAATTATGGGAAGTTTAGATCTGTAGAGTTTTCCCATAAAAGCTATATCTGCTGCAAATCTCTCATCAGGGCGGAAAGCATCATACTTATCTGTATTCACTCCCAGTGGCATGTGCCAGAACCTGTCATAGCCAAGCTTTCTGTACTTTTCAATTTCAATCTTGTCAAAGTGGAAAATGAAATTGGTCTCATACCCCATCTGAGGGCAGGGAAGAACGTTCATGGGCGCATCATAGGGCCAGGAAATGTACTTTATCCCCCTCTGGTAGCAAAGCTGCGCAATTACCGGATAAAAATCCGTGGACATTACACAGTCAAAGCTCTTGATATTCAGCTCTTTTTCAAAGAGTTCCTTGAACTCCTCGTTGTCATAGACGTCCTTACCTTTAAAGTCATAATACAGTTCCTTAAGCCCTGCCGCTCCAAACATCTCGCCAAGGAAATGCATTACATCCTCATTTACATAGGACGCCGAATTGACCATCAGCAACTTCATAAGCTATTCTCCGTAACCGGTCTGTTTAATGTATTCAATAAGCAGTTTGGCTCTTTCCGTCCAGGTATCCTCGACTAACGCTCTAGAATATGCCTTGTCTGCCATCTGTTCGCATTTATGTCCATCAGACAAAAGAGCTTTTATCCGCCCCGGCAGTTCCTCTAAATGCCCAAGGTCAAAAAGGATCAACTCTTCGTCGTCTCGGTATTGCTGTTCAAGACAAGTTGTCCTGTCGCTTACTACCACGCTGCGATTCAGCATGCTGTTAGCAATACGCTCTGTGAATCCTGCCTTGTGCCAGGCCATAACATTCAAAGAAACCTTTGCGCTGGCATACTCTTCTATACTCTTTTCAGGTGGCACTTCAGGAAGTATTTCAAGATACTTATTATCCGCAAAAGGACTGTTCTTCCAGCTATCTCCATAAACCGTCAGCTTTATTTCAGAGTCCAGAATCGTCTTTACCACTTTTTCTCTGTAATACGAAATGGCATAGGAAACCATGGGAATCAGAGCAGAAAAGATATCCATATATTCCGAACCGCTTGTCTCTATCCCTGCTTCGGAAAGCATCCTATCAAGAACCAGTTCTGCCGGGTCATTGTAGTTTTTTCTAAGTTCAAGAAGATACCGGTTTGAAAGGCTTCTCAAATCCTTATTGCAGCTGTGCAGGTACGAGGAGACCTCTCTGTAATTGCAATAGGTTCCCAAAAAGATGAGTTCTTTTGTCTTAGCTGCAGGCCTTTTTTCAGTTTCAGTGCCTCCGGGAGGAAATAATAAAGCATCGGAAACATCGGAGAAATGGCGCTTTATGAAATCTATATAGTTTAAGTCATGGGTAAGAACATAGTAATCCTTAGGACATTGTTCCAGGTGCTCTCTCATCCAAACGGGATGATCCAGCAAAACGTGGAACTTGGGACCACGGATCATATCATGAAGGTAACAGTTTCTTGATGGCAGAAAAATATCAAAAACGAAGGTCTGAAATCCCACCACAGCAGAAAACTCTTTTCCCAGAAATTCTGATATTCCCCCGGCGCCCTCTTTTTCCGGATCATAGTACATGGCGACAATACCCAGCTTCTCAAGGGCATCCCCAAGCTGCTGGGCCATGTAATTCAAAATGTTGTAGCATACATCTGCGCTTTTATAAATGAGGACAGGATTCATGGACTTTTATTTGCGCCTTTCCTTTTGTACGTTTTATAATAAATATAGTATTTATATTCTGATAATATCAGGAGGTCATTATGGGCTTATCCAATCATCTGTATCCCTGTGTAATACCCTCTATAACCAAAGATTATCAACGTATGCGAATGAATTATATAAGGCTTTTTTCATTTCTTCCCATCAGCGAGCTGGTCTTCCTTGGCCCTGCAGATCTGGAAAAACATGTCCTTAAAGATAAAAAGGATGGTCTCTTTGGAGATAATCCCGTGCGTTTTGTATGTGAAACCTCCCTTATCGATCTGAATGATGTGCGCCCCGTATTCAACAGTCTCATAAACGAACAAAATAACCTTAAACCCACTGCTGTTAACTGGTATTATCAGCAGTTCCTTAAGATGGCCTTTTCTCTTGTATGTGAAGAAGAATACTACCTGTGCTGGGATGCCGACACCCTCCCACTCAGGCATATTGATATGTTCAGTTCAAGCGGAAAGCCATACTTGGATGTTAAAACCGAAATGAACGAAACATATTTTATTACCATCAACAATCTATTCGGATTCTCCAAGATCATTGCAAAATCCTTCATCTCAGAGCATATGCTTTTTAACGTCTCCCTCATGAAAGAGATGATCACAGAAATCGAGCACACTTCCTTTGAGGGGACTCATTTTTATGAGAAGATCCTGTACGCCGTTGGTTCTGAAAACCTGAATCAGGGCTTTTCCGAGTTTGAAACCTACGGAAGCTGGGTTGGAATGCGCCATTCTTCTGCATATATGCTAAGAGACTGGCAGTCATTCAGAAACACCAACTTCTTTGTGGATATCAAAGATGTACAGCCGGAGGATCTCGATTGGCTGGCCAAGGATTACGATGCTGCCACCTTCGAGAAATACCAGGAAACAAATGATGTTCTAAACCAGCTCTTTAAAGATCACAGATACAGAGAAAAACTGACTCCAAAGCAGTTTTATACATCCATTCTTGAAAGCGGTATTTTCGGCGAGTACACAAATGGTGCGGTATCAGCCGATGGCTTCAATGCTCCTGCCTGATGCTGTGCGTATCAGTATACTCTGGCCACGATCTGTGATAGGTACTTCGGTTCGGTGATGTCTTCGATGTTCCTTCTTTCGCCAACCTCATCCCAACTGCAGTATTTATAGGGGATTGAGACATCCTGGATATTTCCTAAATTTCTGACATATTTCTCATAAAAGAGATCAGCATGGCCGATATCAACGGCCTGATAACCCTCTTTATACAGGTCATAGGAAAGAGCTGTGGCTGTAGGTCCCAATGCTATAAGAAACAGCTTATCGCGACTCTGTTTCACAGCCTCATCCATTATATCGTCATAACGTTCTATAGCATTTTCGGCAGGAGCGAGAATACGCTCAATACTGTTACAGTTATCAAATAGATTGTTACCGACTCCCATTCCTGTGTGTCGTCCTTCGATAAACACACAGTCTCTATTGTCCCAAACCTCTTTTAATTCAGCCACATCGGAGTCATTATAAACCTCATGCATCAGAGTATTGGCATATTGCTTATTAGAATCCAGCAGTTTTGCATGCTGCAGCCTTACTTCCGGCCTCATATATGCCCTGACGGCGTCTGCATCCATCTCGCTGTACTGCTCAAGATTTCCATAGAATCTACTCTGGAGTCCGATCATAATCCCATCGTCATCGGATTTTAGTACCTTTAGCAGTTTTTCAGCCAGTGCATCCGAAGCTCCCTGAAAATTCCATCGTCCAACACCGGCAATGACTCCGAACTCGCCGTCTCCGAATCTGCTAAGGCTCTTTTTATGGTCTATAACCTCACGCCTGGTTTCATGTTTACTCAGTACCTTAGGTATAAAAATCGGAGACTTATAACTCGTGTCCCGCAGCTCATACGGAAGGCTTTCAACACGGATCCTGTTTATATAAGCGTACTGTTTGAGTTTCTGAAGTTCCTCATTCTGATGCTCTGAGTTAGTGATCATCTGATTCAGAACTTTGACAATCTCCCCCTGCCACGTTTTCATGGCACTATTCTCGGCTTTTAATTCTTCCAACTGCTTTAAAAGTTCGTTGTACGCCTGATCATTCATTGTTCTTCTCCTATTCCCCGCTTATTCCAAGAAGGTATTTCAACTGATTCCGCTCCTCTTCGGTGAGATACTTATTTTCTGTGATGTCAGGGAAGTTCGTAATCATAAAATCTACAAGCTTTTTGACATTATCAGCTGGCATCTCATTAAAAGTGTATGTCATGTACATTAAGATATCTTTGAATCCCTTTTTATAATATGCATACTCCAGTTCTCTCCTGACCGTTTCAAAAATACCGACTTGTCTGTATTTGCTGATTACAAGTTCAAAAACTTTATGAATATCCATGTAATAGAATCTATTATTGGAGGACTTCATAATTCCATCCTGATTCTGATAGTAGAAGTAATATTTTTCAGGGATGTGATTCCAAACTCTGGCATATGCAACTGCAATATAAGAAAAATAAAGGTCTTCCATCCGCAGATCTTCCGGAAACCGAATTTCCTTGTTCTCGAGGATAAATTCAGTTCTGTAAAGTTTTCCCCAGACCGGATGTATAATCGAGTTTTCAGCAAACAAACGCCTTCTGTCCAGCTCTGATTCTATCACTGTAATTTCTGATTCCAAATGTTCCTTACAAGCACCAGTCGGCGGATCACTGTCAAAAGTCTCAAAGTCACAGGTAACAACATCGGAAGGGTAGCATTTGCTCAAAAGATACATCTTTTCAAGCATATCTTTCGCCATGCAATCATCCGAATCAACAAACGCGATATATTGTCCGCTAACATATTCAAGGCCCAGGTTTCTTGTCCCTCCCGGCCCCAGGTTATCCGCACAATCAATTATGCAAATGTTATCGGAGTAATTCCTTTCATATCTGTTTAAGATCTCCAGTGTGTCATCACTTGAAGCGTCATTTATTGCAATAATATTTATTCTGCTTAACCCAATGGTTTGCCCTATAATGCTGTCCAGACAACGTGCCACATACTTTCCCACATTGTAGCAAGGCACGATGACATCAATCTTATCTTTTACAATATAGGATTCTGTTTGATTCCAGGCGTACTGCCTCAAGGTCCTCTTGTTTATAGTCGCATACAACTTGATATAAAAGTCAAAGAGCGCTGTATCAGCATCATAATCAGCCACGCATTCCCTACAGTACGCGGCATCAATTGATTGAAATTTCCCTTCTGCCGCCATATCCAGAATTTTAGCCAATCCCTTGGCATCATTGTCTTCGTACAGGAATCCGTTCTTTCCGGGCTTTATTATCTCGTTGACTCTGCTGGAAACATTTGCAATTACCGGAAGGCCACAGCTCATGGCTTCTATAGCAACAAGGGGCGACCCTTCGTACATAGACGAGAGTACCAGTCCGTAGCAGTTGTCAGCATATTTCCAAGGATCGTCTGACCACCCAACAAATTCTATCTTATCCTCCACTCTGATTTCTTTTGCCAATTCCTGCAGCTTGGACTTCTCCTCGCCATCACCTACAAGCTTTAATCTCCAATCGGTTTTGGCAAACGCCAGCGCACCGAAGATGATTCCTATATTTTTTTCCTCGGAAAGCCTTCCTACAAACAGGAGTGTTCCCGGAATACTTTGTTCAATATTATGTGTTTTGGAAAGATCTGCAGGATTATTTATCCTGTAGATAAAGCCATCAGGATCAAAAGAGCGGATTTCATTTGCAATTTCATTACTTATAGCGAAATGCAAATCTGCATATTTAACATAATCTCCACCTCCAAAGCCCGATTGATCGTACATCTTAAGAGGAGCATGTAGCCAGGAAGCGACTGTAATGTCACATCCCACCTGAATAGCAGCTCTTTTTGCCACATAAGACATCATTGGCCAGGCTGTTGCCAGAACCAGATTTGGGGCTCCGTTTTCTTTAAGAAAGCTGGCATAAGCTTCTATAAAATCCTTCAGTTCATGATCTTCTCTGGTGGGATAGCAATAATGAAAATCCATGGACTTATCCGCCCAATCAGTTCCCTCGTAGATCATTTGGACCACGCGGACATGAAAATCCTTTTGTGATAGATATTTCCCCAACATATTGATACAGTTTTCTCCACCACCGCGGGCAGCTACTGCAACCAGGATATCCACTATTGGTCTTGTCATTAACTCGATAGTCTGTATCATTAACTAATATCCTCTCAGATCAAATTACAATCCAATCCTCAAAATCCAATTTAGGCTTGTCCATTCTCTTAAACCAATTTGCCGGCGAAACAGTAACACCATCGGAATCAGATAGTGCTGCTCCCCACCAACTATATGTCGAGTTTGCATTAATGTGATTTCTGGTCTTTGACATAAGAAACAGATCATGACCAGCCTCACCCGGGGGCACATATTTACAGTTATAATTCCTCAAAAAACCAAAATCTGATCTGACATAGTCCATATCATCAGAAAACAAATATACCCAGAGTGGTGCACCCGTTTCTTCCTCAACTATGTTTAATGCTTTCTCATAGTATGTGGATGATAATTCATAAAACAAATCTTTGTTTTCTTTATTCATATAGTCACCCCTTCGGACATGTACAGAAACCGAATTCTCCGATTTCATTTCCGATACGGTGTTCAACATTTCAGGTGTAATACACTCTTTCCTTAAAGATAGTTCAAGCCTTACTTCTTCCTTCACTTCTTCAAAAAATTTTTTATTCTGCCAGTACCCCATGAACATGGTCAGGTCCTTTGGCGAGAATTGCTCTGATTCGTAAAAAGTGTTTTCTGTTATGATATTGCTACATTTATATGCTCCGGTTAACAATGTATAACATGCGTTTAGATTATCCAGTTCAAATACTCTTTTTGTGTATCCCGTAGCATTTTCTACATTAGAAAAAAAATTGGTCTCAAGTAGGCATTTGCCCCCACATTTCTTTTCCAGATATTTTGCAAACGTATACTGAAACAGCTGGTTTCCCAATCCACCTGCCACTTGGACAATAAGCATAAGCTCACACCTTTCTAAAGATAAATATTCCGCAGTCGTAGTCTCCCATAAGAACATTTTGGGCATAGTTTAAACTTTCAGTAATCTTTCCCTTATCCGACTCACGAGAGAAATCAAAAGTGGTTCTTTCTCCATCATGAAAAAAAGTAAATTCCTGAAGCTCAATTCCGTTAGCTCTATCTACAATTGTTTTTGGAGAAAAAATCCTATGGGCATTGAACATGACATATTCTCTTCGGCCTACAGGTACACTTAGATAAAAATATCCTCCTTTTTTAAGAACTCTTATCATACTATCGAGCCCTTTTTCCCAGCCTTTATAATCTATAGGATCGCCGTATCTTCCCAAGCCGAAGTGTTCCAGCGCATGAAGACACGACAGGTTATGAATTGATTCATCTTCTATTCCTGAAAGATCTGTCGCATTACCCTGAACAAAATCCAAATTTTCTATTTTGTTCGGCAAAGGACGAATATCAATCATAGTCACTTTAATACCCATGCTCAACAGATGAGAAATGTATCCGTCGATCCTGGATCCGATATCATAAATATGTTCTACGCCTGATTTGTGTACCTTTCCTGCCACGTATATATCCTGATATAAGTAATGGCTATCTATAGATCCGGCTCCCTCCATGTAATCCGTAAGGCAGGGAAGCTTGTCCTTATCATCATACCTAAACGATTCATATCCACTGCTCTGAACTATGTAGAGGTATTTGTTATGCAAATATTTAAATACCTTTTCATCTATTGAAGAGCCATCATACACCACACGACTCATGACATCAGAATTCAGGACTTCATCTTGCCGTATTTGCAAAAAGCACACTCCGGATGCGTACTCCAGACCGATATTAAAGCTATCCTCTTCTGTCACAGTTTCTTCGCAGTTTACCAAGGTAAGCTTATCCGAGTATTCTTTTTCCAAAGCATTTAAAAGGCCCACGATTCTTTTATTTTCTGCACAGTTGACCACTATGATTTCATAATCCACATCATTCTTGAGAGCTTCAAACACACTGCTTACGCATTTATCTATCTGTGTTGCATCATTGTTACAGAAAATAATAAAAGACAGCTCAGACATTTTTCCTCCAATCAGACCACTTATTTATGCAATTAATTACAATATTCTGTTCCTCTTGTGTCATTCCTGTATACATGGGAAGAGAAACAATTTCATCCGCTAAGGTCTCAGTTATTGGCAAGCTTCCTTTAGGCATTCCCAGGCCATATCGATTCGCAAGCTCTTCTCTCTCATTGTTTATCTCCTGCATGTGAGAAAGCTTGAATCATCGGTAAAATATTCATAAGCTATTTCGCCAAATTCTCCCGCTCCAATTATTACCAGTTTTTTATCTTTTGTCATTCAAAGATCCTCATTCAAATTCAGTTGCCATAGCTCATATATATTTGTTCGCCCACCAAAGCTTTCTTTTTGAGAAATCAACCCTTCGTTGAGATACTTTCCACCGTTCTCTGTGGATATGCCAAAATCAAGCCATTTCTTTTTTCCGCAATATTCCTCAATTACAGTATTAATTATGAGGTCCAAAGCACCTATTTTTCTAGCGACTTCATCTGAGGCTATATACTGAGTATGAATTGCATTCTCGTAGCAGAATACCAGTGTTCCAGCAACAAAACGGTCCTCATGCTCTGGCATGCTCCCTTCTGACATCAGGACGCATATATGCTCTCACGCCATCGGCATCTGCATCAAGAACTTTCTTCAGTTTCTCAGCAAGCTTAGGACTCGCAGACTGAAAATTCCATCTGGCAACACCTGCAATTATTCCAAACTCTCCATCCCCAAATCTGCTGATACTAAGTCTCTTTTCAACAATTTCTTTTCTGGTCTCTGCTTTAGAAAAAATGTGAGGAATAAAAATATCTGAGTTAAATGAGGTATCACGAAGTTCGTATGGCATACTCTCTATACGAAATCTGTTCACATAAGCGTATTGTTGGAGATTTTGAATTTTCTCATTGTGCTTATCAGCGTTAGCTATCATCTGATTGAGAACCTTGGTAATCTCTCCCTACCACGCGCGAAAAGCCTCATTTTCAGCCTTCGATGCCGATATTTCTTTTTGAAGTTCAAGATAGTTGTTATCATTTGTCATGTTTATTTACCGTCTTTCCGCATTTTGACTTATGTTGTCAATCAAATCCAAAAGTTCAATTGCACGATTAACCCAGGTATATTTCTTGGAAGCTTTTATATATCCTGCCCTTGCCATAATCTCATCCTGTTGATAACTCATAATAATATTTGGTATTTTATGTATTTCCTTCAAAGAAAAAAGCGCAATTTCTTTTCCCGGAATGAACTCTTCCGCTATTGCAGCCGTATAATCCGAAAGAGCTATGCTTCCGGAAAGCATGATATCCAACACCCTTTCAGTCAAACTATCCTTATGCCAGCTCATTATATTGAGACTCATTTTTGAATCTCTGTAAATGTCTCTAGAATCTCCAAAGGCGACTTTAGGATGTATCCTGAGGTAAGGACTGTCTCCGAAAGGTGATTTATCCCATCCGTCACCAAAAACATCAATTGTAATCTGTGCATCTATTATCTGCTGGATTATTTCTTGTCTGAATAATCTGGATACGCCAAGAGCTGATAATGGAAGGAAGTTGGAAAGTCCTTCAACAAATCTCACCTCATCATAATCCATGCCAAACTCATCTAAAACAAGCTGATATGCCTTCTCAGCCGTGTAGCCAGGGTTATTCACCAGAATTTCCAGGTATCTTTCGACAACCGTGCGCGTACCCTCATCTGCCAAGTTAAATCCGCCGGTTGCCTTCATCCAGTCAGCATATGTTCCAACAAATGAAAGATCATATTTCCTTTCTTCAAAAGGAATCGCTTTTTCATTTTTTTCTCCTCCGGGAGGAAAATAATAAGCTTTTATATTTCTATAATGGTCGTTAATAAAACTTACGTAAGTTCTGTCATGTGTGAGTATATGAAAATCTTTCGGCGCTCTCTTAATATGATTGTGATAGAACGCAGGATGATCAAACCAGAAATTCAGTTTTGGTCCTTTTACAGAATCAAAAAGGTTCTCACCGGAATCAGAGTAGTACCTGTAGAATACAGTATCCAAAAATCCGATAATTGCCTTGCATTGTTTTCCACAAAGGAATGTCAGATCGTCCTTTTCAGGGTCCAGATAAATGACTTCTTCATCTGCTTTTTCTAATGATTCTTTTAGATTTTTGCTAAATTGCTCAAGTATTCCAAAGCACAGAGAATTATCTCCTCTAAAAAGGATTATTGGCAGTTTTGAATCATTCATGTCTATACCCTCTTTATTTCATATCCTGATGAAGTTTTATTTGTGAAAGATAGTGAATAGCCCTCTCTTTTTTCCCGTTTCTCAGATAATATTCCGCAACTCTTTGCAATACTTCCGTTCTGTGATAATAATTCGAGTGCTTGTTAAAAAGGATTTCTGCCACGATATATGCTGAAATATCATTCTCATCAATAAATTGATATGACTCTTTTGAAAAATCGTCTTCGCCTGAAAACTCTATCCTTCGAAGATGTAGTTTGGTCAGAACATATTTATCAAGAAGATCTTTTGCAGAGTAAACATCCGCAGTAAACAGTCTTACATTCATTCTTTTTTCAAATTCCAGACCTGAGCAAATATGCATTATTATTTCTAAATCACCCGACCATACAATTTCTTTATTGCTCAATTTGTCCGGAATTATTTTCTCAATGCTCAGAAAGCCCTCTGAGTCCCCAGAAAGAAGCAATCTGTCGATTTCACAGAAAATCTCCTTCTCATTTGCTTCATATAGTTCTGCATTTATCCTAAAGTCTTCAACTTTTTCCAAATAATCCGCATCCTGCCCCCCGTCACCGTTATCACGCCCTTCCGAAGGATCAAGACTAAACTCCGATGCATTATATTCTTTCAAAAACGCTTTTCTATATTTGTCATAAGCTGACAAGCTCATGTGCGATCCGTCATCATGTATACACCACGCGCTATTCTGCGCAGGTATCACAACTTTATATCCCGCTCTCCTATGTTCAAGGCTTTCAGACAGATCATAATAATCAAACCCGTCAAAAATATCCTCTCTCCACCTGACATCTCTTGATGTAACAATAATTGCTCCATCTACAGCTACAGCTTCAACATAAAATACTTTTTCGGGTTTTTCGTCATTATTCGCTTCGTCGCCGTCACATGGCCAATGCCTGCCAATTATTGTATTTTGAAAAAAGATACCGTTGTCAGCTAAATACTGTGTTCCCGCAAGACCAATGAGGCCTATTTTGTCATCCGATTTAAATATTTCTAAAACATTTCTCAAAAACCATCTATTCACAATGAACATATCCTGATGAAGATATATTTTATACTTGGCGTCACTTTCGGCTATTGCAGCATTGTATGCAGACGTCAATGAATCCGCCTCTCTGATTACTATGGTTTCTGTTTCGTATCCTTCCGGAATCCATATCCTGTCTATATATCTTTGGCATTCTTCTACGAGCAATTCATTATTGGTACATATAACGAAGCAAAATTTATTGTCCACTGCGTTTCTCACTTTTTCTCCCATTTGTCTCTGACACAATTGTAGCCTATAATACATTATATAATTATCGCATTAATGTAAACAACCAGAAGGGTTCAACAGAAAGGTCCTAAACTGTATGCCAAAACTTACAATTCTAACTTATCCTCTTGATGATGATACCTGGAAGAGCGACGGTCATCCCAGCGTTACCAGAAGCCTGCTGGATGGTTTGGTCGATATCGGTTTTACAGACTTCGAATTTAATCCAACCGCGGTCCACAGTGATCATGTTCACGCTCTTTTTGGACCGGGCCCATGCCATACTTTGGAATACGCCCTTTCTCTTAAGAAAAAGGGAGTTGTTAAACGTGTTTCTGCGGGGCCAAATGTCTTTGTTTTTCCCTTTGAATCAGACTTTTTGATAAACGATCCGGATCTTGATACGTATCTCGTTCCCTCTTACTGGGTCAAAACTCTGTTTGAGGCCATAGCACCGGACAGTGCTTCCAAGCTAAAAGTCTGGCCTGCAGGAATATCTGATCAATTTTTGGAAATGGAACGCCATCCTCAAAAAAAGGCTGTGCTCTATAGAAAAAACCGTTGCAATCTCCCCGAAGAGTTTTACGAGTCACTCAAAAACGGAATTATCGCAGCAGGCTATACTCCCGTCATTATTGAATACGGAAAATACAATTTTGAGGACTACATAAAGGCCTTGCAGGAAAGTACATTCATGGTCGCTGTCACTGATCAGGAAGCTCAGGGAATGTTCCTTTCGGAAGCCTGGGCCCTTGATGTCCCTACAATTTGCTTTGAGCAGGGAACCTACACTTGGGAAGGTGTATTTTTCGGAGAAGATATAACCTACCCCGGCACCTCAGCATGTCCATATCTCACTGAACACACCGGCGTAAAATTCACAACTCTCGATGAATATCATATGATCATGAGACATCTTGACATTGTACTAAGCTCCACATCACCAAGAGAATGGATGCTTAATAACATGACTGATGCGATCTGTGCAAGGAATTTCCTGGATATCATTCGCCCCTAATTAGTATCTATTCGAACAATGCCATAGCTTTTTCCAGTTCACTACGGTCATCATCATCCATATATACGTTATCCGAAATATTTGGGAATGTCTCGAATATGCTCTCTAAGAAACTCTGTCTTAATAAGTTTTCCCCATGCAGGATGAAGCATTGCATTATCCATAAACAGCTGTTGCCTGTCAGTATCTTTTTCAATAATACGGTATTCATATGATGATTTTTCTGTTTGCTCTGATAATATCTCTTACTTCTTCGAAATACTTCTTGTTTTGCCAATATCCTGCATAAACTGTAAGATCTTTTGCAAAAGCATCATGTTTGAAAATGTTTTCGGTGACTAGTTCGCTGTATTTGTAGTCGCCATTTAATAAAGTGTAATGACATGACAGTTTATCGAGTTCAAACGCTCTGGTGGTATATCCATCTGCACCTTCAACATTTGAAAAAAAAATAGTTTCCAACACGCAGTATTTTCCAAAAGTCTTTTCAATATATTTAGAAAAAGTATACTGAAACATCTGATTGCCCAGACCGCCTGACAATTGGACAATAACCATACTCTTACGCCTTTCTAAAGACAAAAACACCTCAGTCGAAGTCACCCATTAGTACATTTCGAGCATACTCAAGAGTTTCTCTTATCTTCTCATTATCTTCCTCATGTGAAAAATCAAATGTAGTCCTCTCTCCTTCGTGAAGGAGGGTGAATTCCTGTAGTATCATACCTTCCGCTCCGTTTATGATGGTCAGAGGGTAAAATATTCTGTAAGCGTCAAACATCCTTTCATTGCATCCAACAGGCGCGCTCAGGTAGAGATATTCGCTCTTTTCTAGAACACTTGTTATACTATCAAGTCTTTTTTTCCACCCAAGATAATCCTGTTGATCTTCATATCTTACAAGATCATAGTATTCCGATTTATTCTGATCTTTACACTTAAAGCACAGGTTCCCCTTACTTTGGACAATATAAATATATTTATCATGGAGATATTTAAAATAATTCTCGTCTATTACAGATGCGTCGTATACAACACCTTTCATTGTGTTACAGTCAAGAATATCTTCAGGACTGAGTTTTAAAAAGCACGCCCCTTTAGCATAGCCAAGACCTATATTGAAACTGTCATTCTCTGAAACAAACTCTTCACAGTTGACCAACATAAGCTGCTTACTATATTTTCTTTCGAGTCTTGCCAGTATATCCGTAATATTGGGCTCAGTAGCACAATTAATGATAACAACCTCATAATCTGCGTAATGGTCAAAAGCATCAAAAACACTGTTAACACAACGTTCAATCTGATCAGACTTATTGTCACAGTGAATAATAAAAGATAATTCCGCCATTATCTCTCCCTGTTAATAGTCCCAAAAGCATTATGACATTCTTGCAATAATATTTTATCAAATTTTCGAATATTTTGCACAAAAAAGAGGCTCCTAAAAAAGGAGCCTCTTTTGGTAGTTGCAACTAATGCAAAAAACCGCTTTTAAATCACTTCTGTATTAAGATTATCCGAGAATTGAAAGTACTCCCTGATTAGACTGATTAGCCTGTGCCAGCATAGACTGACCAGCCTGTGCAAGTATGTTATTATTCGAGTACTTAACCATCTCTGCTGCCATATCTGTATCACGGATCTGTGATTCAGCTGCTGTTGTGTTCTCATTAACATTGTCAAGGTTCTTGATTGTGTGCTCAAGTCTGTTCTGAATAGCACCGAGATCAGCTCTCTGGCTAGAGATAGACTTAATAGCAGTCTTGATAGTGTCAATAGCAGAACGACCAAGTGAACCATTGGTTCCAGTTACCTTCAGAGTTGATACGCCAAGTGAAGAAGCGCTCATGCTCTTTACAGAAACCTTAATGTAGTCATTAGCTGACTGATCTGCACCAACCTGAAGCTCTTTGTTTGTGAATGTTCCATCAAGAAGATTCGTATCATTGAACTTGGTTGTTGTAGCTGTACGTGTGATCTCAGAGATAAGGTTATCAACTTCCTGCTGGATGTATTTACGATCCTGAGACTGAAGTGTATCTGTACCA
>OCVV011282866.1_pt1 | contig 31000 bp, 25 predicted proteins | sample 1539721 | NCBI WGS metagenome assembly OCVV01 (sample SAMN02144230, study PRJEB22623) | gut metagenome | biome: sheep rumen | host: Ovis aries | place: New Zealand | reverse complement strand
CTTATTTTCTCCAGGTACTAAAACTGCCAGCAATGATGCTTCTGATACCCTCTGGTTTTACGATAACTTATTTTCTCCAGGTACTAAAACGCCTTTAAGGATAGCTTAGACGCTGGAGCGGTTTTACGATAACTTATTTTCTCCAGGTACTAAAACTCCTTTCCAGTTCATCCGGGGTAGCAGTCTGTTTTACGATAACTTATTTTCTCCAGGTACTAAAACCAGATGCTGAGAAGGCTTCAGCAATTATTGGTTTTACGATAACTTATTTTCTCCAGGTACTAAAACTCAGAGCTGTCGCGAAGGCTTTAGACATATGTTTTACGATAACTTATTTTCTCCAGGTACTAAAACGTAGTCGGATATATCCATCTTTAGTTTTGCGTTTTACGATAACTTATTTTCTCCAGGTACTAAAACTTACCCCATTCAGACATTAAATAATATTTAGTTTTACGATAACTTATTTTCTCCAGGTACTAAAACATTCCAATTCTATCAGTATTGAGCTTTGTGGTTTTACGATAACTTATTTTCTCCAGGTACTAAAACAGAAGTACACGGCACAAGACCGTAAGAAAAGTTTTACGATAACTTATTTTCTCCAGGTACTAAAACTACGAAGAGAATTGGAGAGGTGAGGGTGAAGTTTTACGATAACTTATTTTCTCCAGGTACTAAAACCCCAAATCGTCACCTGAAGTTTTAGCAATATCCCCTACAACAAACATATTATAACATATCTTCACCTGAAATATACTGAATTTCTATCTTATTTCCATTTTTAAAAACATTAGTATTTTCAAGATTACTTTTATTAATCATCCTTTGCAGCACAAGACTTTGCAGGTTCTCAACTGGTAAATCAGAAACATTTATATAATGTATAATGTCACATATCATATTAGATATTTCTTCTATATCAAACTCTTTCTGGCAAGGATAATAATCATTAATAAATTCTTTTAAATGTATATTATCCGGCAGAGAATAAACCACATTATTAAAAACAGTAATCCCTTCAATTACAGCATCTTCCGGAAGCACATATCTTGGCAGACTGGTCGTAAAAATATACGTGGTATCATACTTATATGCATTATCATAACTCCTGCTAACTACCTTTAAATAATTTTCACGTAGTACAAAATGATCTATATTCTTAAACACAATCAAATACTTTTCAGGAGCAGTCTGACATATTCTCTCCAGTGAATTAAAAAATATATCAAGCAATTCCATTGTTGAGAGTGTTTCAAGCGAATCTCCATTTTCTGTCTTTAATTCACTTTTTTGGACCATTGACCATAATGCTTCTCTTTCGTAATCAAGACTAATATTACCCAGATCAGATACTAATCCTGCATTAATATCAGAAAAAATAGATATAAGGATTGAATCTAATTCCTCCAGTTTATATTCATTATCAAATGATGTTAATTGATCCTGTATCAATCTGATTACTAACCCCGTCTTCATGTTTTTTATAACACTGATCAACTGTTCTCTATCATTAATACAGATTAACTGATAGTATTTTCGCCCGACCTCCACGTCATCGATTCTTATTTTGATGTCCTCTTCCAAAGATAACTTTTTTGTATTGGAAAAATAATTTACTAAACTATCCAAGCATTTATCTTTCAATATGATATTTAGACCACACCATTGATTTATTCTTTCAAAATTCATAGTTTCTGAATAACGGCTTCCAATTATCTCCAACTTCATAGGCAAATCATTCTATCCTCTCCAATTACCTCTTCTTGCAGTTTTTTACTGCCAATCCATATTTTCATATCTTCGTATTGTTTCTCTGTTATGATTATAGTTCGTACATTTCCACTCTCAGGAACGATTTTTTTTATTCTGTTTTCCAGCCTGCAGGCATATTCTCTGCTAGGACAAGTTCTAATATACACCGAATACTGCATCATAATAAATCCTAGCTTTATCAGATTGTTCCTGAATGTTCTATAAGCCTTTTTTTCTTTCGGTGTATCAACCGGCAGATCAAACATACACAACATTCTCATGATTTTATACTTCATCTCCTCCCCCTAAATAATTATTTACATCTGGATAACTTATACCGGTTCTTCTCTCCATTATCAAACTGGCAAATTGTTCAACATATTCCTCTAACATATTACAAATAAACATTTTCTTTTCTTGATACTTTATCTTATGGTTTAAAAAATCAACCAGTTTTCTTCTATGTTCCGGTTTGAAATACTCCTCCCCATCAAGCAGTTTATAAGCATAAAGATCAACTATAGGGCGAACCGGTTCTAGCAGATCATCTACCAAATTGAAACGATTATATTCACTTTTATGGTGAATACCTATTTGTGTATTCAAACCATATCCAACACAAAGTCTTGCTATATATGCTCTGATTATTGCATAAGCATAATCAAGTCCCGAATTCAGAAGTATATCTTCGTTACCTCTTGAAAATGAATTATTCATCAACGTATTAAAATACACTTTTGCAGCATGGGCTTCCCTATTTGTTCTATCTCCTGAAACCACCTCTCCGGCAAATTCTTTCATTTCCAGTATAGACAGTTCATTTAATTCTAATATCTTTAAAACACTTAACTGGTTTTCTATTTTTTTTATAATTATTTCCTTCCATAATTCATCGAAATACCCAATATCTTTTTTTAGCTGATATTTCAAAACCTTAGATGCCCTTGAATGATTATCAAAATCAGTAAACAATCCACTAGGTAAATGTTTTTGATTACAGGTAACCATTGCTATATTATTTTCAGATAATGCACATAATGTTCTCATAGTTATTGAGATTTTCAAATTATCAATTACTATTATCGATATATCATCCAATGGTATCCAAATATCCTGACCTTCTTTATTCACGATTAGATTATTCAGCTTGACCGATAAAGCTATATCGCTTTCAATCATCACAACTCTAAAAGCCAATTTTCGAATTCCCCCTTTATCGAAAATGTCTAACAAAAAAGGATGCCCGTCAGCATCCTTTCTCGCCTTATTTTCTTCATTTACAAAAATTCTTTCGGAATAAATCCTTATTTTAGTAGGTCTGAAGAAAATAAGTTATCGTAAACACTTACATTGTAACACTCTGATTATTTTGAATCAACAATTATTTCAAATTTTTCGCCACTTACTTGCTTTTCATTTCCCAATATATCCTTTACATATTTATTAATAACTGTTGTAGTCGAAAGCGTGGGCAAATTTCTACTTTCATAATCTTTTTTTCCGATTGGTTTTACCTCTATTCTATTCTTAGATGCCGAATTTTGAGATAAAAATCTACACTTGATTAATTCTCCCTTCTTCTCGAATTCAATAGTATCATTTTTAAAGATTGAAAATTTAAATAAATAGCCAAGTTTCTCTAAATCTTCTATTTTCTGTCCTTCCTTTAAAAGACCATTTTGAATCAAATTATCTGTGTACTTTTCTTCATCAATAATGTACTGATTACCCTTGCACTTTATATCTGACTGCTTTATCCCTATGAGATAGTATTTACCACTGTTATTATTGTAATAGACATCTGTTCTAAATGGAACCAATTGAGCCAAAAAGACTTTTTTTGATCCTTTTTCATGCCCGTACTTATGTGATATATCTATACAGCTATTAACCTCCTCAACCATATATTTTAAATATGTTATTTTAGGTCCATTATGCTTCTTTGAATACTTTCTTACAAGGTCACCAGTTTCTTTTTCATAAGATACAAACGGATTCTCACAATCGCTATATTCATCTAAAATATACTTCAGATTAGCAAAAGTCTTTGGATCATTTTGAGCCATAAGTATTTTATCTTCTTTTCCATTTTGTATCATGTAGATCAGCTTTTTTACATCATCCTTATCTCGAATATTCAGTTTATCAACCTTCCATATCTTATCATCACATTTTCTGGTTGAATATATAGTCTGATTACATAGTCCCCTGTTACACTTTTTATCGACCTTATGCCAATACTTAATATTAGGCTCTGCCTCTATGATATTATCCTTTATATTCTTCCATTTTTCCTGATATAAGACTGTCTTATACATTTCATCCTGATTTTCCCAGGCACTACCATTAATTATTTCACCAGTCTCAAAATCTACTATATCCTTCTGTCTCGCTCTAAAAGCATCATACCCCATTTGTGACAGAGCAATTAACATAGCATCGACAGCATGATGAGCAAAGGATTCATCTCTATCTTTCCCTAATGATAGATTAACACGCATCTGATGAGTGAAACTGCCATTTATAACCGACACCTTTACGTTATTATCATTAGCTCTAAAGTATCCTTGCAATGAATTAAGTACAACTCTTGAAGCATAGCGAGTGTCATTTATATTTCTATTAATAAATCCTTTTAATACGTCAATCTTATTTATATCTTCCGTAAATAAAAAATTATTCATTTTCTTTCTGAATTTTTTTCTATCTTTCCCGGAACTACCATACAATTCTTTAATAAAAGCCGCAAATTTATCATAATTCCACTGACGATTTAATCTACTCAAATACATAAATGGTGTATTGTTTTTCTTTTCCTGATTTTCCACTCTGTACACAAGCGTCTTGTTTGATCTACTGTCATCAAAAGAAATAGAGAGTGGTATTATATGATCCACTTCAAACAAATCACCATCATTAATCAAGCTTTCTATATCAATCATTCGTCCGGAATACGGACATCTTCCATTCTGTTCATTCCACAATTTAAGTTTAAAAGCCAATCCTTTTTTTCTGGCTATCAACTCCGGCGTCAGTGTTATCCCATACTCATCTTTTACTCTTTTTATAATATTGGGCAATTCATTTTCTTGATCCTTCTGAAACTTTTTGATTCGCTCCTTTTCTTCATCGGAATTCTTATCCCTTGGCATTTCGATTACGATTTTTTCTATATCAGAATACTTTTTCTTTAATGCATTTATTATCTTGATTGTGATTCTGATGGATCTCTTTACTACAGGGTTGTATATATCCTCAATAATAGTCTCGACAGGAATATCTTCTAAGCCTTTAAACTCATCCATTTTGGACTTGATTGACTTCATATCAGACAATAATTCCATCTGATTCTTTGGTTGTTCATACATTTCCGGAATGAGCTCATTCATAATTTTCAAAGAAAAAGAATGCCATTTACTGAATAAAGAAGCATTTTTCTTTCTTACAGATATTAGTACATCAACTGCGTCACTAGATAAAACCAGATTACTGATTCTAATAGCATCCTCTATACCTTCTCTTTCAATATTTAAAGTTAAAATTCTTCCTATTTCATCAAAATCCTCACGTGAAAAATCAAAGCTGATTCCCGCCTCTTCAAAGGCTTTTCTCAGTTTATTATAAACCTCAAAGGTGTGATAAAGTTCTTTATCATTCTTATCCATTCTATATCCGGATAATTGATCAATATTCTCTCCTATCACATTTTTGATGATTTTTCTAACATTTATTGTTTTTTCAGTTTTATAACATTCAATAATACTTATCTTTTCCTCTTTAGTTAGTTTCCTGCCATTAACTATAAGATTATTTAAGTCATTCAATGCATTAAACTCTTGAGCAGTATATGATGCAGCCGATGCTCTCATTTCTTCAGGATAAACAGAACATTTACCAATCAATTTTTCAAAAAGGTTTTTATCAGTGATATAATTGCCATTTTCATCAATTTTAGTTGTATATATACCATAATCTGTTCTTGATAATTCATTTCCAGGACCTTCATAATATTTTCTTTTTCTCGAAAATATCTCAAAATACTTTTTTATAAAATCTTTATCTAATTCATTCCCAAGATTATCCTGAACACTAATCAGTTCTTCAATTTCTTTTTTGTATGCCGATGTGGTAAAAACATTACTCAATACCTCATCATCACTCACCTTGTTTTCTCCACGAAAACACCCATATTTCTCTAGTCTTTCATATTGGATCTGACTTGGGAATTTAGTATTCATCTCTTTTTGATTTGTTTGAAGTCCTTTTAGATAATCACTTCCAGTTTTCCCTTCATCAACAGCATCCTCTAAATAAGATATACCACGATGCTTTAAATACGAATATAAAACAGTGTATAATTCTAATTCTGATAGCTGTTCTGATAATCCCTTGACTTTTAACTCTGTAACATTATTAGGTGTTACTGAATACTCATTTTTATAATAGTTCTTCCATAGCTTTTTAAAATCATCCAAACGGGTTCTTCGTCTTCTAGTCATCCTTCTCAAGCCACGAAATTCACGTCTTTCTTGATTCTTACTTGCTTCCGCAGCCGGAAATATATTAGACCCAGCCTCAACAATCTTATAACTATCCTTATCTAACACTGCCCAACCAACTGATGCAATCCCAATATCTAGTCCTATAATCTTTCCCATAAATAAATCCCCCTCTTTCTCTTTTGGTAACCCCACATATCCTGATGATTTTTGAAATATTATATATCAGAGATGAAGTCTCATCCTCCCCCTAATGTTCAATAATATTTTCTCTGCTTCTATCAGAATCATCGATTACTTTACAACTAATAATTATTGTACCACAAAATAACCACAGAAGGAAATTATCAAAAAAGCACTTGTTAAAAAAACAACCAAAATCAGTGACAAGGTGCCTGTCCCCTTGTCACCTTGATGAATGGTTTGTGAAATATGATGCCTTGTAATTGTACTCTCGCTATTCAGGATTTATAATGGTATTACATTTCATTTTCCTAAAAAGTATTCTATATATAGCTTTTATAAAGGCTATATCTTTTGTGGTGAATAATACTTTTATTTTATCTGTATTCCTTCCTTGTGTAGGATAAGAATATAAAAAGAGAAACGAAAGGAAAATAAAATGCCAAAAGAAAACAGAGAAATTAAGAGTAGTGTTTTCACAGATATTTTCCAAGAATGTGAAGATGCTAAGAAGTATGCACTGGAGTTATATAATTCAATAAATGGAACAAATTATACTGATGAAAGTCTTATCAATCATATAAAGGATGTGGATTCTATATATCGTTCTGTAAGACATGACGTAGCATTTACCATAGAAGATAAGGTAGTCATGCTTGTCGAACATCAAAGTACAATCAATCCCAATATGCCACTTCGGGCGCTGATGTATATGGGAAGGATTTACGAAAGCATAATAGACCGTGAGTTCAGATATAGTTCAACCTTGGTAAAGATACCAACTCCGGAAATATATGTTTTATATAATGGTAAGAAGCCGTATCCTAAGCATGATATACTCCGGTTGTCAGATGCGTTCAAGGAGAGAAATGCTGAATATAATGGAGAGGCTGCGAAGGATAAAAATTATCTGAATCAATCGGAACAGTGCATGGATAATGTTTCGCCATGGCTGGCTAATGCTATAGAGTTAAATGTTCATGTGATCAATATTAATCTTGAACAGGATAACGTGGATAAAGATATTTTGCAGAAATGTAAAACCTTGAGGGACTATGCAATATTTAATCAGATCTATCAGAACAATCTGAAAAACAACGTAGACAGACCCGCCAGAGAAGCTATATACTATTGTATAGAAAAAGACATTCTGAGAGATTATTTATTAAAGGCAGGTGAAGATGTTATGAGTTTCCTAACAGCAGAATATGATCGGGAAGAGGATATAAGAGTTAACCGAAAAGAGGCTTATGCTGAAGGTGAAGAAAAGGGGAAAGAAATAGGAAGAGAAGAAGGCGAAGACCTCATTAATGAATTGAACTCCAAACTCATAGCTGATGACCGTTTTGATGATCTGAAGAAGGCAGCGGTCGATAGGGAGTATCAAAAAAAGCTGCTTCAGGAATATAGTTTAGTTGATTCGATAGATGAATCATAAAAATGTGACAGGGGGACTGCCCCCCTGTCACATTTTGGTGACAAGGTGCCTGTCCCCTTGTCACCTTTATGATATAGCCTCTTTCATGCTCCTGATATAATCCGCCACGTATCCTGCTGCGTCTCTTCCGTGTTCGCCGATAAGCTTGACTATTGCCGAGCCTACGATGACACCATCTGAAAGTGCTGCCATTTTGGCTGCCTGCTCAGGCTTTGAGATACCGAAGCCGATAGCCGCAGGAACGTCGGTGCATTCCCTGATTTTCTCTACTATAGCGCCTATGTCGGTCTTGATTTCGCTTCTCATTCCCGTAACACCAAGACTGGAAACCACGTAGATAAATCCGGTTGCTTCTCTTGCTATCATCTCTATCCTGCTATCAGAGGTCGGTGCGATAAGAGAGATAAGATCAACACCGTACTTCTCACAAACGGGAAGAAACTCGTCCTTCTCCTCATAAGGAAGATCTGGCAGGATCAATCCATCTATTCCTATCTCCTGGCAGGTGCTGATAAATCTTTCTGCTCCGTAGGAAAATACAACATTTGCATAGGTCATAAGTACCATAGGAACTGTAACATCTTTTCTGAGACTTCTTACCATGTCGAATATCTTGTCAGTAGTGGTTCCGGCATTCAGCGCCCTGAGACTCGCCTCCTGAATAACAGGCCCCTCTGCTGTAGGATCGGAAAATGGTATTCCCAGCTCTATCAGATCTGCGCCTGCTTCAGCAGCAGCCTTTACTATCTTCTCTGTGGTCTCAAGATCAGGATCACCACAGGTTATAAATGGTATAAATGCCTTTCCATTTTCGAAGGCTGATTTTATATTACTCATAGATATCCTCCCCTCTGTATCTGGCGATAGCGGCACAGTCTTTATCACCTCTACCGGATATAGTGATTATGATTATCCTGTCCTTATCCATCTCCGGTGCCATCTTCATGGCCTGAGCAACTGCATGAGCTGACTCGATAGCCGGAATGATACCCTCAGTTCTGGAAAGGTATTCAAATGCATTTACCGCTTCATCATCGGTTATTCCCACATACTCTGCTCTGCCGATATCATGCAGATAGGCATGCTCCGGTCCGACGCCCGGATAATCAAGTCCTGCTGAAATGGAATATACTGGAGCTATCTGTCCGTATTCATCCTGACAGAAGTAGGACTTCATACCATGGAATATACCCAGTCTTCCGGTGTTAATAGTTGCTGCTGTCTCAAATGTATCTATACCTCTTCCGGCAGCCTCGCAGCCTATCAGTCGTACTCCTTCATCATTAATGAAATGATAGAAGCTTCCGATGGCATTTGAGCCACCACCTACGCAGGCAAGCACTGCATCAGGAAGCCTTCCTTCCTTTTCCAGTATCTGGGCTCTTGCCTCTCTGGAGATAACCGCCTGAAAATCCCGAACAATAGTCGGAAATGGATGTGGTCCCATAACTGAACCAAGGCAGTAGTGAGTATCACTTATACGTGATGTCCATTCGCGCATTGCCTCCGAAACCGCATCCTTCAGAGTAGCTGTTCCGGTCTTTACAGGAATAACCTCTGAGCCCAGCAGCTTCATACGGTAAACATTGAGTGCCTGTCTCTTGGTATCCTCCTCGCCCATGAATACTACACATTCCATGCCCATGAGCGCAGCAGCCGTAGCAGTTGCAACACCGTGCTGACCGGCTCCTGTTTCAGCTATAAGTCGAGTCTTTCCCATCTTCTTTGCAAGCAGAGCCTGTCCCAGAACATTATTGATCTTATGTGCTCCGGTGTGATTCAGATCCTCACGCTTCAGATATATCTTGGCTCCTCCAAGATCCTTTGTCAGCTTATCTGCATAATAAAGTCTGGATGGGCGTCCTGCATACTCATTTAAAAGTGTCTCCAGTTCCTTGTTGAACTCAGGATCAACCTTGTAATGATTATAAGCTTCCTCCAGTTCTATAACAGCATTCATGAGTGTTTCAGGTATGTACTGACCACCGTGAATACCAAATCTTCCTTTTTTGTTTGTGGAACCGGTACTACTAGTCGAACTTGCCATAATTATCTCCCTTCCTGTTTAATCTATATATCATTTTCTGTAATTATTCAGGCCATGCAATCGCCGAACTCGTTTTCCTTTGAAAAAGACTTGTTCAGCAAACTGTTTTTAGTATTTCCTTCAGCCGCCTCATCTTAGCCGGATCCTTCATGCCATCGGTTTCTATGCCACTGCTGACATCAATTCCGTAAGGTCTAAGAGTTCTGACAGCCTCAGTTATATTATCTGCATCTATCCCACCGGCAAGGAAATAATCCCGGTCGATAGAACCTATACTGCTCCAGTCAAAGGTTATCCCGCTTCCGGTTCCGGAATCCAGAAGAACATAGTCTGCCGAGCAATCCCTTATAAGCTCCGGAGCATCCCCCGGTAACTGAAATGCTTTTATTATCGCACATCGTTTATCCTTTTCAGACACTTCTTCCAGCGACTTTCTCAGACTTTGGATATATTCTTCATCTTCATCGCCATGAAGCTGAACAGCATCTACTATACCATTCTTCACGAGCTTTGTAATCAGGGAAATGTCCTCATTTATAAAAACTCCAACCGCTTTTATATCAGGATCAAGCGCCGACTTAAGTTCTGCCGCCACCTCAGGGCTTATATAACGCCGTCTTCCCTTTACAAAGATAAATCCTATATAGTCGGGACGTACCTCATTTGCAGCCTGCACATCCTCCAGCCTCATAAGTCCACACATCTTGATCTTCGTCATCCCGGACTCCTTTTATTCTTATAAAACTCCAGCTCACTTCGTTAGATAGATTACCACTGCTCCGCAGTTACAACTCCTTCGCATCAGGTATTAATCTTCGGTAACTAATTTTTCATACTCCGGATAAGCTCTGTTTTATTATCAGACCGCATCAGCATCTCCCCTATCAGCACCGCATCTGTTCCGTTCCGGCGAAGTATCTCTACATCCTCAGGACTTGCCATGCCGCTTTCTGATACAAATATCACATCTGACGGAACCCTTTCTCGAAGCCTTATGCTATTGGTTATATCCACTGTAAAGTCCTTTAGATTTCTGTTATTAACCCCAACTATACGGGCACCGGCTCTTAGGCATCTGTCCACCTCTTCAGCATCATGCGCTTCAAAAAGACAGGACATTCCCAGAATATCCGCAATCTGAAAATATTCACTGAGCTCATCATCTGTAAGTATCGCAGCTATTAGAAGAATAGCCGAAGCACCCATAAGCTTTGCCTGATATATCATGTATGGATCAATAGTAAAATCCTTTCTCAGCACGGGAATAGTCACATGCTCTGTTATCTCCCTCAGATACTCATCGCTTCCCTTGAATCTGTCCGGTTCAGTCAGGCAGCTTATAGCATCTGCACCGCTCCTTTCGTATTCAAGCGCTATATCCAGATAAGGAAAATCCTCTGCAATAACACCCTTTGAAGGAGATGCTTTTTTCACCTCCGCTATGATTGACAGCCCCTTATTCTGAAGCACTGTTTCAAAAGGATAATCAAACTCCTGCACTTCCATTTCCTGCTCCGCCAGAAGAGTCGCATCTCTTTTTATATCCTTAAAAGAGTATTCCTGCATCTGCCTGTTTATTCTCTCTCTGGTAAGCTCCGCTAATTCATCTAATATCATGTTACAACCTCAATCTCAAACTATCATTACTGTCTGTTACTTACTTCGATAAATTTCTCCAGCACCTGAACCGCTTTCCCGGAGGCTATTATTTCTTCAGCAAGCTTTATACCATCTGCCATACTGTCAGCCTTGCCGCCTATGTAGAGTGCTGCACCGGCATTCAGCAGAGTAGCATTTCTCTTTGCCCCCTGAATCTCTCCACTCAGTATTCCTCTGGTTATGGCTGCATTTTCCTCCGGTGTACCACCAACGAGGTCACTCTTCTGACAGGTTTCAAATCCGAAATCCTCCGGTTTCACCACCTTGGTTCTGTACCAGCCATCCTTTATCTCGCAGATGGTAGTTGGTGAACTGAGTGATATCTCATCCAGCTTGTCCTGACCATAGACTACCATTCCTCTCTTTACGCCCAGATCGACCAGAACCTGCGCCAGTGGTTCAACCAGATATTCATCATATACACCAAGTATCATCATGGAAGGTCTTCCGGGATTGGTAAGCGGACCAAGTATATTAAATACAGTTCTGAAGCCCAGCTCCTTACGTATAGCACCAACATACTTCATGGAGGTATGGTACTTCTGAGCGAAGAAGAAGCACATTCCGACTTCATTTAACAGCTCTATACATCTATCAGGATCCTGCTGGATGTTAACTCCAAGAGCCTCCAGACAGTCTGCTGTTCCACACTTGGAGGATGCTGCTCTGTTACCATGCTTTGCTACCTTTATTCCACCTGCTGCAGCTATAAGAGCCGAGGTTGTAGAGATGTTAAAGCTGTTAGCATGATCTCCCCCTGTTCCAACTATTTCAAATATATCCATCCCTGTCTCTACAGGAATTGCATGATCTCTCATGGCAGCCGCACAACCCGCTATCTCATCCTTTGTTTCCGCTTTCGCACTCTTGGTTGATAATGCAGAGAGAAATGCAGCATTCTGCGTAGGGCTTGTCTCTCCACTCATTATCTCATTCATCACTGTGTAGGCCTCATCATACGAAAGGTCCTGCTTGTTTACGATTTTCTCAATTGCTTCCTTGATCATTTTATGTACCTCCTTGATCAATAAATAAAAAAGTCCTTAGTCCGATACTATTATCAGACTAAGGACGAAATAACTTCGCGGTGCCACCTTACTTCAGAAGTAACACGTCATTTCTACCTGTCACTAATACTGCTCGGTCAGGCTGAAAATCAGCTCACTTCTACACTTATCCGGATACTCAACTTACGTATTTATACCCTCATTGATTAACGCTCAATACACGTCCCGGAATACTCCCCGAATACCTTCAGGTTTGACCAGGCCCTCAGCGGTCCATTTGCCAGGCTGTTACCGCAGAACTCTCAGCATACGTTCCACTCTCTGTAATGCACATATCCAGACGTTATCTCCGCCTCAACGGTTTCTTATCAAATTGTTCAGATTTTATCACCTTATATTACCGGATGTCAATACAAAATTTGTGCCTGTCGCTGTCATACACAATTTGTGACTATCACTGTCATACACAATTCATGCCTACCGCCGTCATACAAAAATCGTGACTATCATTCTCCGTTATTCACGTGATCTTCACCTATTACATCCCATTTACCGGTCACTGTATCAACCCAGACGAACTTTTCATCTCCGATTGGCTCACCGCTACGATACGTAGAAAAATTATCGAGAGAAAGCAGTTTCCCGTCCCTGTCCAACTGAGGATGTTTAACAGGAGTATGTCCAACCACCTGCATCATATCTATCGGATACATTCTGCAGTAATCAAGCTGCGGACGAACCCAAATAGGAGAATCATCTCCCCATATCTTATCCTTACTTAGCCGGTTCACCTGTGCAAGAAACTCATCTATGCCCAATATGCCTCCACTACCAAAACACTGCCTGACAAATTTCTCAGTAAGACCTGCATGACTGAATAGGACATTATCTATTCTATGTATATATGCGGAATTATCTACTGGAAGTGTATCTATAATCTTGTTAATCCCTTCCACTACGATATCCTGTGCATATGACGAATATCCCGACTCAAAAGCCTGAAAGAGATAGCTCACATCGTGATTGCCAAAGCAGTAAATAACATCCGGATATCTGTCCAGAAACTCATATATCTTATCAAATGTCTCTCTATAGAGGTCAAGATTCTTCTCCTGATTCCAATCATCCACCAGATCTCCAAGTAAAACTATTTTGTCATAATTTCCTTTTTCAATTAAATCAGATGCAGCATCAAACATCCACGGTTTCAGATGCACATCCGGGATTACAAATACTTTACTCATCTTATCATACCCTTTTTATTATTTTATCAATCATCTTAGGTTTATCTAAACCATGAGGAATACAAAACTGATATCATCAGTCATAAAACCCACTAATATTCTTCAATCAGCTTAGCGAAAACCATTCCCTTCTTATACTTCCTATATTCAATCAGCTTTCTAAGATCAATCCACAAAGCAGGGCGGATACCTGTTTCATCAGCATCCATCTCTCGTCCACTTGTATCGATGTCTCCATTCTCTGACACCACGCACATATACCCATCCTGTTCGCCCTCGGTATCAACCCACCAGCTTACAGGTTCAAGCCACACCTCTATTCTTCCGGAAATGTCATCTGCATAATATACTTCTCCAGGCCTCAAATCTTCATACCCAAACTTTTCTTCGATTTCTTCTCTGTTTAGTATGAAGACTTTGTCATTATATTTATTTCTGGTAAGAATCAACTCCTTCTCTTCTTCGTTAAATGCTTCTTCATAAAACCTGTTATTAAGAAACTCTCTAACATCTGACTTCTCCCAGACAGATATACCTTCATTGCCGAGTACCTCACCCTTGCCATAGAAATAATCTAACGCAACACATTTATCAGCAAGAAACAGTGCTTCGCCCTTTTTTACATCAAGATCAAGCAAAAACCAGTTAAGCTCATTCCAGACAAATGGACCGGCTTCTCTCTGAACATTTTGCATCTTATAATGCCCGAATTTAAAATTAAAGATATAATTTCCCAACATATCTTTATACCATGGTGTCTCCTCTTTCTCTTCGGCATCTTTATAGGGAAAGTCTGTTATCATATCAGAGACCTTCATAAATCCATCATCTCTGTTTGAGTCATCCTCAAAGAGTATTTCATCTTTCATCGGTTTCACCTCTTTTTTCATCCCTGCTGAATATAACATAGATTTCTACATGTGACAGTTCGCTTACATCAATAAATCTGGAAATATCGCAGCAGGATATAGAAAATGAAAAATAATCATTATCTCTGACATTTACTTTGTCATATTCATTAATGACATATAAAATCTCATTTTTCTCATTACATAGATTTGCATTTACACTTATAGCTCTGATTTCAACAGGAATATCTGAAGAGATCTCCACAGCTCCATTTATCAATATATCATTATCATCATTAATAGCTGTATATAATTGATTAAACTCCAGAACTCCCGGATACTCTTTATGTCTCATTTCCACTTTTTTCATCTTAGTTCTCCTCTCAAACGTAAATAATCTTACCTCTACCTTATTCCTATCTCATACGATATGAACAGCTTTTAAATAAATTTCCCTTTAAATATGAAATACCCTCTTTGCATTCTCTGCGGTTATTCTCTCAACCTCCTCCGGACTCATTCCTTTTAATTCAGCTATTCTCTTAATAACCGCCGGAAGTATAAGTGAAGTGTTTCGGGCTTTTTCCCATTTCTTTTTTGGTATATCCTCCGGACGTTCCGGACGAACATACGGTCCGTCTGTTTCTATGAGTATATACTTTATATCAGTTTCCCTTACGGCTTCCTGTAATACTGTTCCATACTTATTATTCTGTAGAAGAGTTCCACCTATTCCTATACAAAACCCTAATTCAGTAAAGACTCTGGCAGTGTCGGCTCCGTAAGTAAAACAGTGGCATACTCCGCCATGTAACTTATCTTTATTCTTTCGTAGTATCCTTATCGCATCCTTTTCAGCAAGTCGTATGTGAAGTATCAGCGGGAGCTGTTTTTCATGTGCCAGATCTATCTGAAACCGGAACCACTTCTTCTGTTTTAATCGGTGCTGTGATAATCGTTTGTAATGATAATCTAATCCAGTTTCACCAATAGCCACTACTGAACTGTAGTCTGCATATTCTTTCAGTTTTTCAAAGTCAGCTTTATCTGAGTGAATACACCTTGTTGGGTGATTTCCAACTGCCGGAAACAGAAAGCCATTATATTCCCCGCCAAGCTTAAGAAGCAGCTCATTTGAATTGATATCTATAGCCGGCTCAATGCAGCCCTCGATTCCCGATTCTTTCATTCTCTGAATCAGCTTCTCTCTTGTACCCATCTGAGTAATAACATAATTGTCTCCATTCATCTCAATGTATGGAAACACCTGATTAAAGGATTTATATGATAAATGTATATGAGTTTCAAACAATTCAAACACCTCCGATCAGTTATCATTTCCTGATAGAAGTAACATTACTCCCAACTATTGATGTGTGCTGATATGAGTACTGTCATATCACTTCCATACTGATTTGCATCACTCTCCAGCGGCTGGGTTTTATATACCAGGTACTCCTCAACAGTCATCTCTCCCTCTTTGTCAAAATATGATTCATTATTAATTGCCCATTCTCTAACATCTGAGTATATCGGCATTGAAAGATCAACCTTTTTTTCTATTGCGTATCTTATTATTTCATGTTGAAAATGATGTCTGCCCTCATGAATAACTGTTTCCATGGCATAAATCGGATTTTCATCATGCACCTGCTCAGGACAGATATATGCCATCTGCTCTACATCACTGTAATACCCCAATCTATACTCACCCATTTCTTTCATTTGAATCCTAAGCGGAGTAATCTTAAAATATGAAGTTTCCACATTTAGTAGTGTCTGCAACCCATTCATACGCTCTGTTTCTGTTGCTTCTTTCCAGTTCTCTTCCTGTAGTACCAGTAACGCTTTCTTGTTTTTATCCAATAAAGAGTAGATAGAATCTGATGTCACATCATATTTATAAGACACCGCCTTTACACTTGGGCATACATCTCTTTTACCATCAAAAGAAGGAACAAAGATAAAAGCAATGATAAAAAAAGCAAAAACATATATGGCTAAATACATTGTAAGTTCATAGGACGTTCTCGCAAGTCGCCTGAAAACTTTAAACTTCTTTAACCTTTTGTGCTTTTTACGAGCAATCCGAAGCTTTTTTATATATTGAACAATTGGAACAACAATAAAAGCACTCAGAACCACTAATATCATAATTATTTGAATCTTATAGGTCTGCATATAGAAAAGGGTTCCCGATATAAACGGCGGAATTATGGAATACTTTATACAATTTGGCAACCACCTTTCCATGTCAAGGATGAACACAAAGAAAAATGCGTTCATCATAGAAAGAATAGTAAATAGTATCCACCCTTGCGCAAAAGTAAGTTCCTTATTGATAAATGGCATATAGAAGTTACTTCTAAATATGAAGCCTCCAATAGCAATTCGAATCGTTACAGACAAAAAAACCAGCCAGAAAAATGCTTCAATCTGTGATTCAGTATCAAACCGCATCTCTTTGCCTTTATAATATGTCATAGCAAAAACCTCCTCTCAGATGGATATATCACTTTATATTAAAGGATATCGTGCTAAATCTGGCTTTTATTGCATTTTTTATCAGAAAAATAGAAAAAGAAGGATCTCACCTTTCAGGTTTTCCCCTTCTTTAATTCCATTCTTTTTTATAGCCTTACCTATTTAGGTTTCATGCCATCCTTAAAGGCATCTCCAAGCCCCTTCATTTTTACTTATTCATAAGAGCAATCATCTTTTCAAAGTCATACTCTCTGATAATCTCTGCTCCTTCTGCTATTTCAGTGCTGTCAACATTCCTGCTGGTAACTATAGTATCAGCCTGAGATATATCGCTTACTATTTCTGTAGCCATCATCTCAAAGAATGAAGCAACATTTATTACATCAGTCACATGGAAATAATCAGTAATGAAGCTCATATCTGTAGTACCGGCAACAGTTGCCATGCTGTTTCTTGCCATGTTCAGCCATATGAAGTCATTGGTTTCCAAATCAATTCCGAACAGATAAGCAAATAAGCTGTTACAGTCTATTATAAATGAAGACTCCACTGTCTTTGGTTCAAACACTGCTCCGGAATCATCTGTATCCCTTAGCATGTAGCCAGCCTTACAAAAGCACCTGTCAAATGGGATTCCTGAAAATACATTATTACAGAAGATAAGATACCTCATGTCAGGATACTTCTTTCTGAACTTTTCAGTATCAATATCGAAATACTCAGAACCACCATTATATCCACTGGTTTCATCTCCGGAATAAACTATAGCCTCTGACTGATTACCTGCCATTGTTCTCCAGGAAAACTCAGTTCTTTTGCCTTTACTGTCTATACCAAAAACAGAAAGGTCAATGTCATTAACCTTCTCCCAGTAGGTAAAAGCACGGAGCTTCTTGGCATCACCTATATGGACTCTGGAACCCCTGGTCAGCACTCCATATCCACCCTGAGAGGTATTCTCCTGAACAGGAAGTGCATAGTTCACCATATCAGAATCAATATAAACCTTTCCAAGTCTGTCCTTAAGAACAGTCTTCAGATTAGTTCTGACTCTTTTGGCCAGAGTATTTGCCTGACCTTCAGTAATATGAGACTTTCTGCTTTTTACCTCTTCATCTGTTTCAGTATGAACTTTTAGCTGATTATATTTTGTGAACATAAAGGTTCTGACAGCATTACTTTCGGAATAATCTGAATACTCCATAAGAAGCTGGATAAGTACCACTACATTCTTTGTATCCATGCACTCAAGAACATATTCCATTTCTTCTGTAGATTCACATCTGCTTATTATATAGTTCAGATTTCTAAGTAATGCCGCGGAGCCCTTACCATTTTTAAGGGCATTGACAGCCGACATTATGTTCTTCTCAGTCATGGCTTTTTCAAATTCTGAGAAAACAGACTTATTCTCTTTTCCTCTCATTGCATCCACAAAGCTCTGGCTTTCTGCTGTTCCGGCAGAGTAGTGGATATGATGGAGAAGTCCATTCCATGCCTTCTTCTTCTCAAAGCAGGTTCTGATGTCACATCTGCCTTTCTTAAAAAGCTCATTAATCACTGATGTTATAAACTTTCTGTCCTGATTCTTAAGATTCAGCTTATAGATATTCTTATTGCCATAAACTACGTAATTCATTTCATCTACAAGCTTTATCACATCAGAAAGCATCATATAATCCACAAAGCGGATACTTCTTGTATCAAGCAGAAGCTTTATGCATGTATTCTTTGACGCTATATCAGTAACATCAAAGTCATATTCAGTAATATAGGACTTAACCACCTCATACTGTTCATCACTAAGCGGTCTTGTACCCGCCATCAGATTATTAACCATATCAGCAAGAGCTGTTACAGCCTCGTCCTCAGTAATTATTCTGAAGTCCTTTATCTCTGCATTTTCCTTAAATGCAGTTCTTTCAAAATTTTCTTCAAACAGTGAATGACCTGCCTCTGAAAAATTACCAAAGCCATAAGTCACTGCATAGTGTACCATCTGATCAAAGAGTAGCTGATCAGAGGAAAGCTCTCTTACACTCTGAGGAAAGCCTCTGTAAAATGGCTCAGGAACATTTTCTCCAAGCTGTGATGCCACATATTTTATCATATGCTCCTGAACCAGCTTCTCTCCCTCTGTTATTCTAATGTTAAACAGATTTGCCAGTGCAAAGAGTGTTTCAAACTGGTTTTCTGCATTATCCGCATTTCCTTCACTTACAAGTAAATGCTTTTCAAATAAATAATCCTTATAAATATTCTTCATTTCTATACCCGCCTTTGAATTTATATTGCCGGACTGGTTTATAGATTTACAGTCTTAGAAGTAAGTCCGGCTAGCTATTCTACACTTTATTGTATTACTGTATTTTCGGAATTGAACCGATATATCCTCCCTCAAAGTAAGTAATACTAGCTGTGTAAGGTTTCCCATCAGGGAATATACTATGACGATATTGGTATATTCTTTAGTGCTCTACCAACTGAGCTACAGTCACAGTCTGTGACTGGCGGGACTCGAACCCGCGACACCCAACGATCATCCAGAAGTAAATATACCTAGCTGTCATATTTTTCAATTATTTTTTTCTATTATTATTTTTCTGTTTTTTTCTGTTTTTTTTTTCTGTTTTTTATCCTTTATTTCTATTATCTTTATCTTTTTAGTCTGTTTTTTTATTCTGAATATATTCTGATTTTTCCGGATTTATTCAGGCTTTATTCAAGCTTTATTTTAGAATAACACGCATATTTTTATATGTCATTAAACTTGTAGTTTAATTTTAACGATATCCTGCCACCCTTTACACTTACCATCCGCCTTGACAGCCTGACATAATAAAAGCCGCCGGAAATATTTCCCGACGGCATAGTAAACCGGCAAATAATCAACCAGCCCAATCGCCTGCCTAAGTCTCCTAATCACGCATGAAAAAACTCGACATAGCTGGTACATATTTTACATTAAGGTCTGTTCATTTATGATCAGATGAAATTCCAGATTCAGGTAGCCGGCAGCTTTTCGACACAGCAGCATTCGCTCCATGAATATCTCAAAATATTCACCTATCTCTCCATATCTTGTATCAATTTCAAGCTTTAGTTTTATAGCAGTACGGTCCTGATTAATCTTCAGCTTTGAAGTCTTCACAGAGTAGTTAACTCTGTCGTGAATATCATAATTGAGCTTATCATCATCCTGAACGCGGCTTCTTCTGACATCTGATTTATCAGCCAGAATAAGCGCTGCAGCTATGTTGCTGACAGGTAAGCCGCTTCCTTCATCATGGTTACCTATTGCTCTTATTACTGGAGCTATATCTTCTGCAGGTATTCCCATCTTGTCCAGCAGATAAAATGCCATCAGCGCGCCGGACTGACTGTGATCCGCACGATTGATTACATTTCCCAGATCATGCATCCAGGCAGCAGTAAGCGCAAGATCAATAGTATGATCATCCATTCCTAATGTATCCAGTATATATGCAGTCCTGTCTGCAACCACTCCAATATGTGCAAAGCTGTGTTCTGTAAATCCCATGGCATGCATTGACTTATTCTGCTCTTCTATATATACGTTAATATCATGGTCATGCTTCACTCTGTTAAACAATGGAAATCTGTTCTTATCATCCTGTATTGCACTACTCATATTCTGTATTTCCTTCCTTAACCCTTACTCGCTCATTTCCACTCCCTGTCACCTATGCCTCTACCGGAATACCATTAACCGTCAGGTCATCCGTCAGCTCTATTACCAGACATTTCTTACCATCTACTACCTTCATTTCTATTATATCAGTATGCTTGCTGTTTACACGAAGCACCATATTCCTGTTCCTTACCTCAAAGCTTCTGACCGGTGCCACATTATCTGCAAAAAGCTTTTCCTCTACCTTAACAGTCGGAACATAGTCCGGAGCTCTGCCGGAAATACTGCCTTCGACCTCCAGCTCCTCACTCTGTATCTCGGCCTCTATCTGCTTTTCATGGATCTTCTTCATATCAAACTGATCATCGAACTTCTTGTCGAATTCCTCAAGCCTTTCCTGTGACACTCCGCTCTTCTCAAAAACATTTCTCATAGACTCTTTATCCAGGAATACGGTTTCCCCGGCAGCCTCCGACTTCTTGTTACTTACAGTTTCCTTCAGGTTCTCCTGAATAGCAAGCACTGTTTCAAAGCTGGATTCATTTCCGAGCACTTCTGAAACAAATTCATTAAACCCTTCCTTCTGCTGCTTGGCAGGAAGCATTGCAGATACTCCTAAAACCCTTTCTATAAATGCGTCCTGAAGTATATCAGTCTTTTTTGATGAATAGAGAATAGCGGTGTCATCTGTACTACGCTCATTAAATGCAGGATATAAGAATCCGGTTTCAGGAAGTTCTACTGCAAATATCTGCTTAAGTGTATGGATTTCCCCCAGATCATCATCGAAGCCCAGCCCCGGTTTTGTCAGCTTCATAGGACATATACTACAGAGTATATAGTTATATACTTCATCTGAAGCATCCTCCATTTCTATCTCATCTGTCGTAATACCGGGTATATCATAGGACTGATATATAAGAAGTATCAGGAAGCTCCCGACATAGTTATATGTCTCAATAACACTGTCATAAAAATGCTCCAGCGCACCTTCATCCTTTAACTCGGATTTTCTTATTTTATTCAGCAGCCCTTTTCCGCTCGAAGTATCATCGGACTCAGGATCTGTAAACTGCATATCTATAAGATTCTTCCCCGGTGTACCCGAAAGTGTTCTCCTGAATATCTCAAGGTATTTATACATTTCATCTTCAGGAAGATTATAGAAGGATTCACTAAAAGTTTTTATCTTTATCTTTTCTCCGTTCACGTAACAGCCCGCAAGTCGGAGTATTCCACAGTCCTGTATAGTATCAAATAATGATTTGATTTCATTTATCTCTTTTTTTGTCATATGTCTCCTGCTCCATTATCCAGTATATTAATTCTTAATCAGCCGGCTCTGATACCTGCCCGATCACCAGTACATCAGTTCTTAATCAACCGGCTCTGATACCTGCCCGAACACCAGTGCATCGATTTTTAAATCAGTCTGATTATTCCCCATCAGCAACACCCGGTTTCCTGATCATCATTATACAGTCAACCAGAAGCAGTGCCACAGATATCCAGATGGTTTTCGCACCTATTATTTCCGAAAGCACACCACCTATTCCGGCGCCGACTGCAAATATAAGTATGATTCCATAATAATCAATCGATTTGCCAAGTGACTTTCTGTCCTTCTCTCTTATATATTTTGAAAGACTTTCAGTTCCGCTTCTTAGATTTCCTATTATCATGGTACTGGCGTATCCATAGCCATGAACTGTTCTAAAGGACTGTACCTGCATGGCACAGGACAGTGAAACCATTATATTTGCCAGCATATTACAGCTCTGAGGAAGTATTCCTACTATACCGAGAAGCATTATCTCGATTAAAAGTATGATCTGTCTCCAGTGAAGCCTTCTGGAATATTTGAACCTATGTCCTACCTGTTCGGATATAAGTATGCCAAATGCAAATGAAATAACCGGAATCAGATAATGAACTCCCGTCCACCATTCTCCCTGCATAAAATGCTGACTCATAAGAACCACGTTTCCGGTCTGGGCATTTGCAAATACATGCCCTCTTATATTGTAAGTATATGCATCCTGAAGTCCTCCTGAGAATGAAAGCAGCGCACTCAGTCGAAAGCTTTCAGATATCTGTCTCTTTCTGTCCATAAATATTATCCTTGCTAATCATCCGAACTATGATAGTCTTTTAATCTCAAAATCCACCTGCTTTTTTTACAGATTATTTCGGCTTCTTAAATGTTATTACTAACAACTGTTTTATAGTCTAGCACATGAAGTTCTATAATTATAGCCCAAAATTTATCAGCCCCAAGGTCATAGAAAAACCGCCGGGGTTGGCTCCCAGCGGCTTAGTCTATCAATTCTTGCCTGACTTATCATCATTCTTTTTATCCGGCTTTTTGTCATTTTTCTTATCGGATCTGCCGGACTGTTTCTTGTCCGGTTTTTTATCCTTCTTTGCATCAGACTTCTTATCTTCAGACCTCTTATCTTCCGACTTCCTGTCTTCCGACTTCTTGTCTTCCGACTTCTTGTCTTCAGCCTTCTTATCTTCCGACTTCTTATCCTCTGACTTCCTGTCTTCTGACTTCTTATCGTATCTTTTATCTGATCTTGTATCCGCTTTCTTATCAGACTTCCTGTCACCCTTATCCGATTCCTTTCCGGATTTGCCGGATTTTTTATCAGAAGCCTTAGCCTTATTCTTATCGGCTTCTTCAGCCTTCTTCTTATCTGATAATTCCTTCTTTTTCTTCTCGCTTTCTTTTTCCTTCTGCTCCTGCTTCTTATGAGCCTTTTCCTCAGCAATCTTCTCAGCCTTATCCACTATCTCGCCCATGCTGTCAGATGTGTAGGAATACTTACCTATATAGTATTCCTTGAGAGCCTGATACTCTTCGCTGGACTTGTCGATAAGATTTCCGTGAAATGCGTCCAGCTCCGCCTCTCCCAGCACTCTTTTAAGAATCTGGTATGCAACACTTCTGGAGTGAAGCGCTATTCTTTCCATACTTGTGATAAGGTCAAAAAGAGCCGCTCCTCCCAGCACACCGCAGTCACCGTCACTAAGTCTCTCCACATGATGTGATTCTGCCTGTGCCTTCAGTTCATCTATCGCCTTCTTCAAAGCGGCTATCCTGATAACAGAGGAAACCTTGTCCGTATCAAACGCATCAAAGGTCATCTCGGTTATCTCTCTGGTAGCCTCCACGATACCGCTCAGCTCCGCCATTCCGGCTTTGGAAAATACTATCCTATTGTCATGCATTTCCTCCGCAGTATATGCAATATTCATGGAATAATCACCTATTCTTTCATAGTCACCTATACAGCCAAGTATCTCCTGAAGCATCGAGATATTGTCAGGAGTAAGCCTTTTTCTGTCGAGCTTCATCGCATAGGAAGAAAGCACGGTTTCGCATTTATCGATAAATGCTTCATTTTCGCCTAATATCTTAAAGGCATTCTTGTCGTAGCTGACCAACTGCTTTACAGCCAGCACATAGTTTTCCTGTACTCTCTCTCCCATAGTTGACATCAGATTTCTACACTGTGTAAGTGCAACTCCGGGAGTTCTGAGAAGCATGTCATCCAGATGTCGGAACTCTTCTTCATCAGGATTGTCATCAGAATCCTTCAGCGCTATTCCTGTCAGCTTTGACATCTGGTTAGTAAACGGAAGCAGTATCAGACTGATTATCAGATTAAAGGCAAGATGAACATTTGCTATATTACCTCTGTTTACAACCTTTGAAAATGCAGGTATTCCAACAGTATAATAGATGGAATATATGATAACAGAAAAGAATAGAGCTCCGATTATATTAAAGAAGAGATAGGAAAATGCTACTCTTTTCGCCTTCTTATTTGAACCGATTCCTCCAAGGATTATAGTCATACATTTTCCGATATTCTGTCCGATGATAATGGGAACCGCGGTTGCATAGGTTACACTTCCCGTTGCGGAAAGCGCCTGAAGTATTCCAACAGAAGCACTGGAGCTCTGGATAATGGCGGTTATAACAAGACCTGTAAGTATTCCGACAAATGGATTCTCAAAGGATGTGAAGAACTGTCTGAACTTTTCAGACTCTTTAAGCGGAGCAAATACTTCCTCCATCATGGTCATACCATAGAATAAGGTTCCCAGACCGATCATGATTCCGGCAATATTTTTACCGTTCATCTTCTTGGCTGCGAACTGCATTATAACTCCGGCAGCTACAAGCATAGGAGCAAAGGATGAAGGTTTCAGAAGCTGGAGAACGATATTGTCTGAACTAAGATCACCAAGCCTGAGTATCTGTGCGGTTACTGTACTTCCCACATTTGCACCATATACAACAGGAATAGCCTGCACCAGCTTCATAATTCCGGCATTTACAAATCCAATCAGCATAATGGTAGTAGCCGCTGAACTCTGAATGATACCGGTTACGCCAACTCCAAGCGCCCAGCCCTTTATGGCACCAACGCCTTTCTTTTTACTGGTTGTCAGTGTCTCAAGAATCTTCTCAAGTCCCGATCCCGCCAGCTTTTCAAGGGATGATCCCATCAGGCTCATACCAAAAAGGAACAGCCCAACTCCTCCAAATAGTTCCAATACAGATAGCATACTCTTTCCTCGCCAAGTATTATTGTAAGCCCGTAAATCATCTTTCCCCAGCCGGAAAACATTTGCCGACTTATGAGGCACAGCGCCACGGGTCATTTTATCATATTCGTTATACTTTACTAATCTTTCATGCAAACCTTTTTAATTAATATGAGAAATTGCATATTAGCAAATCCTCAAATGTGGGATAACATATTCTCATATCATCAGACATGAGATTGCTTTGCAATCGTTAGCTATTATAGCATATATGAAAGCTTTGGTCGCATATTTTATCAGAAGAAATGAAAATCCGGAAGCTTATCATATTTTATCCAAATATGTCATATACCGCTTCTCTCTTCATCTCTCTATAGTCGCCCGGTTTCATATCCTTCGCCAGCGTGAGACTTCCCATGGAGATTCGTTTCAGATATTCCACCTGACATCCGACTGCCTCGAACATCCTTTTAATCTCGTGGTATCTCCCTTCAGTAAGAGTTATTCTCACAGCAGTAATTTGTTCTCTTTTTTTCCGGGAATCAGCTTCCGGCTGGGCAGCAGTTCCCGACCGATAATCGCCTTCAGATTGACAATCTTCACCCGACTTGGAATCTACTTCTGAACAATAATCTTCTTCCGGCTTTGAGTCCTCTCCCAACTGGGAATCTTCTTCTGAACAATAATCTTCTTCCGGCTTTGAGTCCTCTCCCGACTGGGAATCTTCTTCTGACTGATAATCCGGAATATCAGAAAAAGAATCTGTCTCCTTAGATAATAACGTCAGCTCGCCGGCTTTTTCTATGATTCTCTCATCCCCGGTTTCTTCAGGAGAGCCGAACACCCTGAGCTCTGCAGATCTGGTCAGAGCATCATCACCTATATCAATTCCATTAGAAAAAAGCTCTACTGCATTTTCCGGTATTATTCCTGAAACCAGTGCGAGATATACCTTATCTACATGCTTTCCCGGTGACAGCAGCCTATGCGATAACTGCCCGTCATTGGTAATTAGCAGAAGCCCCTCCGTATCCCTGTCCAGTCGTCCTACAGGAAACAGGTCTCTTCTTTTTCTGGACTTTATAAGCTCCACAACAGTTTTTTCTCTGTTATCCCTCGATGCACTTATGAGTCCGGCAGGTTTATAAAGCAGATAGTATTCATATTCGTTAAATGTCACATTCTCCCCACGGCATGTAACCGCAGAAGCTTCTTTATCGACCTTCATGCTGCCGTCCCGTACCAGAGAGCCATCAACAGTAACTGCACCATCCTTTAGCAGCTTCTTTACTTCATTTCTGGTTCCAAAGCCCGAATCCGCAAGGAGCTTATCCAATCTTATTAACATAGGTTGTTTCCCTCATTACCCATCCGCAGATTATATCCGGATACTTCCTTATCATATACCATATTCCTGATAATAGCAGTCCTCACAATAGTTAAATATACTTCCTATCGGCAGCTCTGCACCACAATACTTACAGCGCCTGATATACTGCCCCTTATCCTCCTTCATCAGCTCGCTGATACGTTCACATATCCGCTGTCTTTCATAGCCATACTCATCACTTTCCCCTATTCTTCTGAGAAGCTGATGTCTCAGATCATAGGCTCTGTACTCCAGCTCACAGTCAGCAAGTGTCAGTGTTCCAAATCCCGGAAGCGGCACCTCCTTACCACGAAGTATGGCATCTGAACATTTGACAAAATACTCCACCAGCTCATCCGACTTCACATCTACAGGACAACTGATCAGATCATAAACAAGGCTCTTATTCTTATCAAGATACTCCAGTCCAACTCCGCCCTTTCTCACAGCCATTTTCTCAAGTGCCTTAAGAAGCAGCTCTGCATCGTGCATATTTTCCCGTACATAGTCCTGCCTTCTCGGCATCTTCTGCCACGCCTTAAGGATGAGTCTAAGCGGATATTCTTCCTCCAGAAGCTCTCTTGGAAATGCTATACATGCCGCCTTAACATCTCTAACCCTGCCGTTAAATCTTGTTTCCACCACAGGGCTGTCTCCCAGCGTAAGCACCTCTCCATATTCATTCAGACCATATCTTCCTGCCCGTCCACCAATCTGCTTTATCTCAGCCGTTGTCAGATTACGGAAGGTTCTTCCGTCAAACTTCTCCGTTTCTGCAAATATGATTCTCTTGATTGGAAGAGAGATACCCATTCCGATTGCATCAGTTGCAACGACGATATTGGTCTCTCCACTGGTATATTTTCTTACTTCATTTCTTCTTGCTTCGGGAGGCAGAGCGCCATATATAACGCTGGCTTTAAATCCATTTTTCTCCAGCAGCGCCGCAGTAGATAAAACGCTTTTCCTTGAGAAGCATATAAGCGCATCTCCCGGACTAAGATCCTCATAACCGTTGCACTGTCCCTTATAGGTAAGCGGCGCAAGTCTTTCATGCCTCTGCACGGAGTATTCCGAACCAAAGCTCTGTATCAGCTTTTCTATATAGCTTAGCGCTTCCGGAGCCATGCAGATATGAATCACATCCGCATCCACGAGACATATTGCCTTGAGCCACGAAGCTCCACGATAAGGATCAGCTATTAGCTGTGCCTCATCTATAACAGCAGTTTTAAAATGCGTTCTTGTGTCGCAAAGCTCAATAGTAGATGCTACCACCTCTGCACCAGGCGTGAGCAGTGATTCTTCACCTGTTATCATACTGCAGGGGATACCGGCGGCATTTATCTTGTCATACATTTCAAGTGCAAGTAGTCTGAGCGGACCGAGATAGGTTCCCGGAGTGTATTTCTTCATGTCCTCTATTGCATCATAAGTCTTTCCGCTATTGGTAGGACCTACGTGAAGTATAAAGGAACGCTTCTTTTCTCTTGCCTTATCGATATAATAATCAGGAGAGTAGGAGTTCATCGCAGACTGGATTTCATTTATCAGCTCTTCCTCGCGCTTCCTGTCCTCCATATCCCGAATATACGCCGCTATGACAGGGTGCTTTAGTCCTCTCTCTATCATGGAATCCGTCCATACACTTATATGAGTATAATGACCGCTTCTCAGTCGGACGCTCCTGCTGATACCCTTCGGAAAATGCTTTCTGATCATAGCCTTTGGAACACCATATTTTTCCGATATTTCAGCTATGCCACTTGTTCTGGCGCTTCTATTACCACTATTACTATTCCTGCCATTTCCGGCATTGCTTTTATTACTACTATTATTACTGTTACTATTACTAATATCCTTGTCAATGCTGTTATTAGTATTATTTATATCATCGCCATTTGCATGACTACTTTTTCTATGTCTTCTAGTTCTACTCATAAACCTCCCAGTTCAAATATCACTCATTATTTAACCCATCAATATCTGCTCACCGGAAATGATGATATATTCCAGTTCGAGCTTTTTGACTGTCGCATCCGTAATTGTTTTCCTGCTGCTGTATCCAACGTTTTTTTCGTCCGGCTCTTCCCTAGTTCTTTCCGGCTCTTCTATCATTTTTCCTACTGCTGTATCCAACGTTTTTTTGTCCGGCTCTTCTATCATTTTTTCCGGCTGATGTATCTAGCACTATCTTTTTGTCCGGTTCTTCCAATTTCATTCTCTCAAGTGGTGATCACTCCTGAAAGAGTGGTGTAGAGAAATATCTCTCCGCTGTATCAGGAAGAACTGTAACAACAGTCTTGCCCTCTCCCAGCTTCTTGGCAAGCTTAAGTGCAGCGGCTACATTTGTTCCACTGGATATACCGCACATAAGTCCTTCCTCTCTGGCAAGTCTCTTAGCTGTTTCCAGCGCTTCTCCATCTGATACTACATATATTTCATCATATATATCCTGATTGAGAATATCCGGTATGATTCCATCACCTATTCCCATCTGAAGATGTGTTCCTATGGTTCCACCTGCAAGGATAGCTGCATTTTCAGGTTCTACTGCCCATATCTCAATATTAGGATACTGTGCTTTAAGGACTTCGCCTATTCCTGTAATTGTTCCTCCGGTTCCGATTCCTGAACAGAAGCCATCAATAGGACCTGCCACCTGTTCCATGATTTCCAGAGCTGTATGATTCTTATGAGCCTTGATATTGTTTGGGTTTGCAAACTGCTGTGGAACAAATACATTTGGATCCTTTTCCTGCATACGAAGTGCCATCTGAAGACACTCATCTATACACGCTCCTATATCTCCGGCATCATGTATGAGCTTTACCTCTGCTCCGTAATGTCTGACTATCTTACGTCTCTCTTCACTCACAGAATCCGGCATAATGATAATAGTTCTATAGCCTCTTACTGCTCCAACCAGAGCAAGTCCTATACCCTGATTTCCGCTGGTCGGCTCTACTATTATGGTGTCCTTATTGATAAGTCCTTCCTTCTCCGCTGCCTGTATCATCTTGTAAGCGGTTCTGGTCTTGATAGAACCACCTATATTAACTCCCTCAAATTTTACAAGCACTTCTGCACTACCTTTCTCAACCATTCGGTTAAGTCTGAACATAGGAGTATGTCCTATGGCTTCTAGTACATTGTTGTAAATCATCTTATATCCTCCTCGCATCTCTATGATGTATATTTTACTTGCTTTTTCCTTCTTTGACCTGCTTATTGTCTCAATCAACAGCAAGCTTTTCCGGCTTTTCTATTTTAGTTTATTTTTTCAACCATTATCATTGAGGATTTGCCTACTTCTTCTTTTTCTGCTTTTTCAGAAATTCCTCGTATGCGTCTGACACTTCTTCTACTCCGCCAAACATTTTCTGCTGACCTTTATCCAGCCAGAGCACCTTGTTACACAGTTCCCTTATCTGAGACTGTGAATGTGAGACAAGTATCCCTGTAACACCGGCATTTAATATCTCCTTCATTCTTTCAGAGCTTTTTTCCCTAAATGCACCATCTCCCACGCTCAGCACCTCATCCAGTATGATGATATCCGGATTGACGAGACATGCTATGGAGAAGCCCAGCCTGCTCTTCATTCCACTGGAAAGCTCTCTGAATCTGTAATCCTGAAAATCCTCCAGCTCAGCAAACTCTATGATTTCATCATATTTCTGCTCTATAAAAGGTCTGGTATATCCCAGAAGCGCTCCTCTGAGAAATGTGTTTTCACGTACTGTTAGCTCCCCATCAAAACCGGATGCCAGCTCCAGCAGGGCGGCTATCTTACCTGTAGTCTTAACAGTTCCTTCAATAGGATCCATGATTCCTGTAACCGCCTTCAGAAGTGTTGATTTGCCGGCACCGTTAGTTCCAACGATTCCAAGCATATCGCCCTTCTCCAGACTGAAGGTTATATGTCGGTCAGCCCAGAACTTTTCTACTTCGTGACGGCCTGTAATCTTGTTGACCACAAAGTCCTTAAGGCCGATATTTTTTATATCACCCTTGATGTAGCAGATAGATACATCATTCAGTTCGATAACACTCATATTTTTTCCCTTCAGTTTTTGAGTTCATGCAATCGTCAATCCCGCTCTCTGGCGAGAGCTCCTGATTGACGATGATGAGGCTTCGCTCGACTTCCCCTTCAGTTTTTGAGTTCATGCAATCGTCAATCCCGCTCTCTGGCGAGAGCTCCTGATTGACGATGATGAGGCTTCGCCTCATATATGCCAGTATATAATCG